>Ga0335074_10002136_pt1 | contig 26888 bp, 19 predicted proteins | sample Lox_Sample_23_FD_206715 | JGI IMG/M metagenome (GOLD analysis project Ga0335074, IMG submission 206715) | Soil microbial communities from Loxahatchee National Wildlife Refuge, Florida, United States - Lox_Sample_2.3 | ecosystem: Environmental > Terrestrial > Soil > Wetlands | place: USA...
CGCCTCGCTCGGCACGCTCGCCGTGTTCCTGGTCATGATGGCGATTTTCCTGATCGCCAACCCGAGCGTGTTCCTGCGCTGGGACGCGTACAGCTCGGTGCTGATGACGCTGCCGGTGGCGCTGTTCCTGGTGGTGCCGCTGGTGTTCATCGTGACGGTGGGCGAGATCGACCTCTCCTTTCCCGCCACCATGGGATTTGCCGCCTGGGTCTTTGCCCTGCTGGCGGCCGCAGGCATCAATCCCTGGCTCGCCATCCTGGCCGCGATCGCCACCGGCCTCGTGCTCGGCGCCTTCGTCGGCGCCCTGGTCGTCTACGCCAACCTCTCCTCGCTGATCGCGACGCTCGGCATGAACTTCATGCTGCGCGGCGTCATCCAGATCATGACCCAGGGCAAGTCGATCGCGGTCGTCGGGCTGGAAGGCAGCGCCACCTACCGCATCCTGTCCGGCACGCTCGGCGGCATCCCGGTGCAGATGTTCTGGGCGATCGGCTTCGTCGTCTTCGCCGCCCTGCTCTACAACCGGCACCGTTTCGGCGCGCGCGTGCACTGCGTCGGCGACAATCCCGACAGCGCGCAGCAGATGGGCATCGACACCAGCCGGGTGCGGGTCATGACCTTCGTGTTCATGGGCTTCGGCGCGGCACTGGCCGGCGTGTTCTCGACCCTGATCAACTTCACCTGGTGGCCGACCGCCGGTGACGGCTACCTGCTGCCGACGCTCGCCTCTGTGTTCGTCGGCGGCACGCCCACCTGGGGCGGTGTCGGCACCGTGGTGGGCGGCGCGATCGGCGCGCTGATCGTCTCGTTCATCCAGAGCGGCGTCGTCGCCGCCGGCCTGACCGGCTTCTACGTGCAGTTCTTCAATGGCCTGATCATCGTGCTCTCGCTGCTCGGCCACCGCTTCAACCAGGCGCGGTATCGCTAGACCAGGATCGCCGGAGGTGGACTGACCGAAGGCGTGGATCATGGCGTGTAAACAACGATTGCGCCGCAGCACCGTCGGCGGGTTCGCGGCTGCGCGCTACCGCTTGATCTGCGTCAATGGCAGCCGGCTCGCGTGGCGCTAGCACTCCCGGCGAGCCCAGGTGCCTCGCCGTCGCGGCGGAGGCCGGGCCGGCTCGCAGGCTGGCGGCGCCTGAGCCCGTGACGCGGAGGAACCGGACATGACCCACGCATACAAGGATATCGTCGTGCTGCTGAGCGCCGCGGACGGCGCGACGGCGCGGCTCGAGGCCGCGGTGACGCTGGCGCAGCGTTTCGAGGCAAGGCTGACCGGTCTCGATGTCAGCCCGGGACGCGCCTTCAACGGTCCGCGCGCGGAGGAGGTGGCCGGGCTGCAGGCGCGCTTCGAGTCCCGTCTGCGCGGCGCCGACATCGTCGGGCGCTACCTGGTCGCCGATGGCCGTGCCGGCGCCGCCGGCCTGGCGCAGCATGCGCATCATGCCGATCTCGTGGTGGCGCCGACCGCGGAAGCCGCCGCGGCCGGGCTCGCCCTTCCCGACGTGCCGGAGGAATTGGTGGTGGCCTCGGGGGTGCCGGTACTGATCATGCCGGTGATGGCGGAGCCGAAGCCGATCGGGCAGAACATCATCCTCGCCTGGAACGCCAGCCGCGAGGCGACGCGCGCCATGCACGATGCGCTGCCCCTGCTGGCCGCCGCGCACGAGGTCGTGGTGTTCGCCTTCGACGACCGCGCCACGATGATGCGGGGCGAGGTCGAGCGCGTGCTCGATCATCTCGGCCGGCACGGCGTGCGCGCCGAACCCTTCACCTGGCCGGACACCGGCGAGATCACCGCGATCGATGCGCTGTTCGCCTGCCTCAGTGAGCGCGAGACCGACCTGATCGTCGCCGGCGGCTACGGCCGGTCGCGGATGTTCGAGCATCTGTTCGGCGGCGCCAGCGAGACGCTGGTCGACAATCTGTCGATGCCGGTGTTCATGTCGCACTGAACCCGGCCGGGACTGCGGCGCTCCCCGAGGAAACATTCGCAGGGCGCCGAGTGGCTGAGCCGATCGGCGCCGGATCGGCCCTCGCCGACCCGCGTGTGGCGGAGATCGCGGCACCGCCGGAAACGTTCGCGAATCTCCGGCGACGGCCGCCGGTGCGGATCAGCCGGTGCCCTCCTCCGCCGCGCCGAGCCCGGCCAGCTCGCGCCACTCCGCCTCGCTGACCGCGCGCACGCCCAGTTCCGTCGCCCGCCTGGCTTTCGATCCCGCATCGGCACCCACCACGACGAGATCGGTGTTGCGCGAGACGCTGTCGGTGACGCGCGCGCCGAGTGCCTCGGCCCGCGCCTTGGCCTCCGGCCGGCTCATGGTGGCGAGGCTGCCGGTGAACACCACGACCTTGCCGGCAAGCGGCGAGTCCGCCGCCTCCGTCACCGCATCCTCGATGTCGAGCAGCGCCGCCAGCTCGTCGAGCGCCGCGACGTTGCGTTCCTCGGCGAAGAAATCCGCGAGTTCGGTCGCGATCGCCGGTCCGATGCCGAGGATGTTGTCGAGTTCCGCCCGCGCCTCCGATCCCGCCTCGCGCGCCGCCAGCATGCGTTCCCGCCAGTCGGCGAAACGACCGTAGTGGCGCGCGAGCAGCTTCGCGTTCGACTCGCCGATGCGGCGGATGCCGAGGGCGTAGATGAAGCGGGCCAGGGGGATGCGCCGCCGCGCCTCGATTGCGCGCGAAAGGTTGCTGGCCGAGAGCTTGCCCCAGCCCTCGCGCGCCGCGATCTCCGCCTCGCGTGCCGGCAGGCGGAAGATGTCGGCCGGCCCGTGCAGCAGCCCGTCGTCGTAGAATTCCTGGATCGACTTGGCACCTAGCCCCTCGATGTCGAAGGCGCCGCGCGAGACGAAATGGATCAGCCGCTCGACCCGCTGCGCCGGGCAGATCAGCCCGCCGGTGCAGCGCCGCACCGCCTCGCCTTCCACGCGCAGCGCCAGGCTGCCGCAATACGGGCAATGGTCGGGGAACACGAAGGGCCTGGTGCCGCGCGGCCGCTTCTCGGTCAGCACCGCGACGATCTGCGGGATCACGTCGCCGGCGCGCTGGATGCGCACCGTGTCGCCGATGCGGATGTCCTTGCGCGCGATCTCATCCTCGTTGTGCAGCGTCGCGCGTGCCACCAGCACGCCGCCCACGTTCACCGGCTCGAGCTCGGCGACGGGCGTCAGCGCGCCGGTGCGGCCGACCTGGATGCGGATGTCGCGCAGCACCGTCACCGCTTGCTCGGCGGGGAATTTCCACGCGATCGCCCAGCGCGGCGCCCGGCCGACGAAGCCGAGCCGCCGCTGCAGCCCCAGGTCATCGATCTTGTAGACGACGCCGTCGATGTCGTAGCCGAGCCCGGAACGCTCCAGGGCAATCTCTTCCTGGAAGGAAGCCGCTTCCACGGGACCGGCGAGCAGCCGCGACAGCGGGTTCACGGCAAAGCCCCAGTGCTGCAGCCGTTGCAGATAGTGCCAGTGGCTGTCGGCGACGGCGGCGCTCGTCTCGCCCATCGCGTAGGCGAACAGCGACAGCGGCCGGGCGGCGGTGATCTTCGGGTCGAGCTGGCGAAGCGAACCGGCGGCGGCGTTGCGCGGATTGGCGAAGATCTTGCCGCCGGCCTCTGCCTGCGCCGCGTTCAAGGCCAGGAAATCGGCCTTGGTCATGAACACTTCGCCGCGCACCTCGATCAGCGCGGGCGGCTTGTCGGCGCCGCGCCCTTGCAGGCGCTGCGGCACGGCGTCCATCGTGCGCAGGTTGGCGGTGACGTCCTCGCCTTCGCTGCCGTCGCCGCGCGTCGCACCACGCACGAACCGGCCGTCCTCGTAGGTGAGCGAGATGGAGAGCCCGTCGATCTTCGGCTCGGCGACCAGCGCAAGCGGCGCGTCCGGCCCGAGGCCGAGAAAGCGCCGCGCCCGGGCCGCGAACTCGGCGAAATCCTCGGCATCGAACGCATTGTCCAGCGACAGCATCGGCACACGATGCCGCACCTTGGCGAAGCCGGATTCCGGGGCCGTGCCGACCCGCGCGGAGGGGCTGTCGGGGCGGATCAGCTCGGGGAAGCGCGCCTCGATCGCGGCATTGCGCCGGCGCAGCGCATCGTACTCCGCGTCGCTGACCTCGGGCGCGTCCTGCTCGTAATAGGCGCGGTCGTGGCGGGCGATCGCGGCGGCGAGCCGCGCCAGCTCGGCCGCCGCCGCCGCCTCGTCCAGCGCTTCGACGGGGGTTTCGATCGTGTCCGTCACGCCGCGTCGTCCGTGGCCGCGCGGGCACGGCTCCGGCCCGGACGCGGCGCCGCGCGCGGCAGCGGGGCAGCCGGGGTGAGCAGGCTGTCGGCGGCGGCACGGGCGGATTCGGTGACCACGGCGCCCGCGAGCATGCGGGCAATCTCCTCGCGTCGGGCTGCGGTATCGAGCGGCATCACCCGCGTTTCGGCGCGTCCCCGCGCCTCGATCTTGGCCACGTGCAGATGCGCACCGCCGCGAGCAGCGACCTGCGGACTGTGCGTCACCACCAGCGTCTGCACGCCCTCGGCGACGCGGGCCAGGCGCTCGCCGACCGCGGCAGCGGTGGCGCCGCCAATGCCGGAATCGACCTCGTCAAACACCAGGGTCGGCACCGGCGAGGCTCTGGCCAGCACCACTTTCAGCGCCAGCATCAGCCGTGACAGCTCGCCGCCCGAGGCGACCCGATCAAGCGGTCCCGGCGACTGGCCGGGATTGGTCGCGATCAGGAAGCGCACGGCATCCTGTCCCTGCGCTCCCCAACGCGACTCCTCGAGCGGCGCCACCGCGACGGTGAAGCGCGCGCGCTCCAGCCGCAGCGGCGCGAGTTCGGCGCCCAGCGCCGTCGCGAGCCGCGCGGCGGCCGCCTGGCGTCGTTCCGACAGCGTGGCGGCGGCGGCGACATAGGCTTCCCGTCCGGCGGCTTCCGCTTGCTCCAGCGCCGCGATCGCCGCCGCACCGGTCTCGAGTGCGGCGAGCCGGTCCCGCAGGGTCTGCAGCAGGGCCGGCAATTCCACCACTGCGACGCCATGCTTGCGCGCCGCGCCACGCAGCGCGAACAGACGCTCCTCCGCCCGCTCCAGCCGCCGCGGATCATCCTCCGCCGCGTCGGCGAGGCGGCTCAGCTGCGCCTCCGCCTCGGCCAGCGCCTCCTCGGCACGCTCGATCGCCGCCAGCGCCTCGGCGCCGGCATGGTCGCCGCCCGACTGGCCCGGGCCGCCCAGGCGCGACAGGGCGCGCGCGGCGGCGCGCAGTGCGGCGGCCGGCCCGGCGCTGCGCCGGTCGCGGGGCGCCAGTTCCGCGACCGCGGCGGCGATCGCCTCGGCCCGCCGCTCGCCCTGCTGCAGGCGCTGGCGCTCGGCCGCCAGCCGCTCCTCCTCGCCCGCTTCAGGCGCCAGCGCACCAAGCTCGTCCACGGCGTGGCGCAGCCAGTCCTCTTCGCGCGCCGCCGCCGCGATCGCCTCGCGCGCCGCGGCCAGCCGCTCCCGCGCCTGCCGCCACGTGATCCAGGCGGATGCGACCGTGCTCCGCACGCCCGCATCCACGCCGTAGGCGTCCAGCAGCGGCGCGTGCGTCGCCGGGTCGGCGAGCCCCATCTGCTCGTGCTGCCCCTGCACCTCGACCAGCAGCAGGCCCAGCCGGCGCAGCAGCGCGACGCCGACCGGTTGGTCGGCGACGAAGGCGCGCGAGCGCCCGTCGCGGCCGAGAATGCGGCGGATGACGATGTCGTCGTCCGCCTCGAACCCCTGCTCGGCGAGCAGGGCGCGTGCCGGATGGTCCGGGGCGGGAGAAAAGCAGGCGGTGACGACGGCCTGCTCTGCACCCTGGCGCACCAGGCGCGCCTCGGCACGCAGGCCGAGGGCGAGACCGAGGCTGTCGAGCAGGATCGACTTGCCGGCGCCGGTCTCGCCGGTCAGCACCGTCAGCCCCGGGCCGAAGGCCAGATCCAGCCGGCCGATCAGCACCACATCGCGGATCGAAAGCGCCGTCAGCATGGCGGCGGACCGTGCGGACCGGTCAGAAGATCCAGCCGAACGTGTTGGAGAAGAAGCCGCCGCTGCCGGCGCCCACCGGGCGCCCCCTGACCTCGCCGGTGGCGACGAGCTCGTTCCAGCTCGATTCGTACCAGCGATTGCCCGGATAGTTGTAGCCGAGCACCGCGGCGGTCTTGCGTGCCTCGTCCACCATGCCGAGCTTGAGATAGATCTCGGTCAACCGCGCCAGCGCCTCCGGCACGTGATTGGTGGTCTGGAAGTCGTCGACCACCCGCTGGAAGCGGCCGATCGCCGCCGTGTAGAGATGCTGGCGCTCGTAGTAGCGGCCGATCTCCATTTCCTTGCCGGCCAGGTGGTCGCGGCAGAGATCGATCTTCAGCCGCGCGTCGCGGGCGTAGGCGCTGTCCGGGAAGCGGTTCACCACCTCCTGCAGCGCGCCCATCGCCTGCTGCGTGGTCTTCTGGTCGCGCTGGATGTCGGCGATCTGCTCGTAGAAGCACAGCGCCCGCAGGTAGTAGGCGTAGGCGATGTCGCGGTTCGCGGGATGCAGCTGGATGAACCGGTCGAGCGCGCCGATCGCCTCGGTGTAGTGGTGCTGCAGGTACTCGGCGTAGCCGTGCATCAGCGCCGCGTTGGTCGCCCAGGAGGAATAGGGGTAGTTCTGCTCGACCAGGTCGAACTGCGTCACCGCGACGGCGTAGCGCTTCTGGTTCAGCGCATCGACGCCGTTGTTGTAGAGTTGTCCGACGGGCAGGCTGCCCGGATCGGTCGCCTCGGTATTGTCGCCCTTCGCGGCCGCCTTCGCCGCGTCGCCCTTCCCTCCGGCTGCCTGCGCGCTGTCGTCCGAGCCGCCGAACGGCCAGAGCGAGGAGAGCGTCGAGCAGCCGCCGAGCAGGGCCGGCGCGCCCAGGCAAAAGGCGAGGGTGATCCCGGTGCGGGCGATCGCGGTCAGGCGATGCCGGCCCGGCCGACCGGGCCACAGACGATCAGGCCAGCCAATCATGCGCGAATCCGTCGCTTGCGCCCGGCTTCGGGCGCGGGTTCAGGCCGCCGCTTACAGCATAAGTGCGAGGAAGTCGAAGCCTGCGCGGTCGCCGCGGGACCTGGCGCCGCAACGCCCGATCAGAGCGGCGCCGCCGCGGCCGGCACCGGGATCGTCAGCGGCCGTCCCGGCAGCGCGACCCGCGGCAGGCTGGTCGTGCCCGCAACGGTCCTGCTCCAGGCGGCGGGCTGCGCGAACAGCGCGCGGAGCAGCGCGTTGGTCAGCGCGTGGCCGGGCCGGTGCGCCAGGAACCGCCCGCTGATCGGTGCCCCGGCCAAGGCAAGGTCGCCGACCACGTCCAGCATCTTGTGGCGCACGAACTCGTCCACCATGCGCAGCCCGGCGGGGTTCAGCACGCGGGCGCCATCCACCACCACGGCATTCTCGAGGCTGCCGCCGCGCCCCAGCCCGGCAGCGCGCAATTGCTCCACCTCGGTGGCCAGGGTGAAGGTGCGCGCCGAAGCCAGCTGGTGACGGAAGACGGCGGGCGTCAGACTCAGCGACAGCGCCTGGCGACCGATCGCGGGAGCATCAAATTCGATCGACACGGCCAGGTCGAGGCCGCTGCCGCCCGGCGCATGCGGGCGCAACTCGACGAAGCCGGCCTCCGATTCGACGCGAACCGGGCGGAGAATTTCGATCACCGGGCGCGGCGCCGCCTGCACCTGCAGCCCGGCGCATTCGATCAGGAACAGGAAAGGAGCGGCCGAGCCATCGAGGATCGGCAGTTCCGGTCCGTCGATCTCGGCCAGCAGATTGTCGATGCCGGCGCCGGCCAGTGCGGCCATCAGGTGCTCGACCGTGCCGATCCGCGCATCGGGCCGCGCGGGATCGGCGAGCGCCGTGCAGAGCCGGGCATCCGTCACCCAGTCGTGCCGCGCGACGATTTCCTGCCCGAGATCGCTGCGGCGAAAGACGATGCCGCTGCCGGCCGGCGCCGGGCGCAGCGTCAGCGATACCCGGCGGCCGGTGTGCAGCCCGGTGCCGATGCAGCCGATCGCCGCTTTGATCGTGCGCTGCAACGGCGTGCGGGACACCGCGGGCAGATCCGCCTGAAACATCTCGGGCAGGCCGTCCATCTCGTCCCCGTCCTGGAGGCTGAGTCGTGTGGGCTGGGTCGTGTGCACCGCGGCGGAAAGCCGCGGCCGGAGAGGACGCTAATGCGGGCGGCGGGGCCCGGCCAGTCAATGATTATTGCCAGATGTTTCCGCGTAACGACCGGATCTTGCGGCATTGTTGCGCCGCACAATAGGTGGACTGACAAGGTTGCGGCAAGCCCGGCGCGACCGCGGCCGCGCCGGGCGCCGGCGGACTCAGGACGTCTGGCGGCGCAGGAAGGCGGGGATGTCCAGCCCCATCTCCTCGCTCACCGCCGGCCGGACCGAGGCGGTCGGCGCCTCGGTCCGCGGCACCGCCAGCGCCGGTTCGCTGCGCGGCAGCTCGGCCGGAGCCTGGCGGCCACCCAACGACGCGGTGACGCGAGAGAACAGGCTGCGCAGCGGCGGCGCAGCGGTGGGCGCCGGCATGGCTGCGCCGGGCCCCGCCTGGGGCATGCCACCCATCGGCATGCCTGCGGCGGGCATGCCTGCGGCGGGCGCTTCGGCAAACAGCGGGCTGACGCGGCCGGCGGGCGCGTGACGGGCGGCCGCCATCGGCTGCGCCGCCATCGGCTGGACCGGGGCGATCGCGGCGACCCCGGCTTGCATCGGCGCCATCGGCATCGCCGCGCCCTGCATCGCGAACGCCGGGGCCTGCGCGCCGCCGGGCACCGCGGCGAATTGCGGCGGCTGCGCGAAGCCGGGGGCCGCGAAGCCGGGCTGCGACAGACCGGCGCCGCCGGCCAGGCCCTGGACGCGGCCGCCCATCGCCTCCGCCTCGGCCATCTCCATGCCGCCGACCGCAAACGGCGCGCCGCCGGCGACCGCGACCAGCTTCGGTCGCTGCGCCTCCTGCACCGCCGGACCGTCGATGCCGGTCGCGACCACGGAGACGCGCACCCGCCCGGAGAGGGTCTCGTCGATCGCCGAGCCGAAGATGATGTTGGCGTCCTCGGCGACTTCCTCGCGGATGCGGTTGGCGGCGGCATCGACCTCGAACAGCGTCATGTCCTCGCCGCCGGTGATGTTGATCAGCAGCCCCTGCGCGCCGGACATGCTGGTGTCCTCGAGGAGCGGATTGCTGATCGCCGCCTCGGCGGCGCGGATGGCGCGGTTCTCGCCCTCCGCCTCGCCGGTGCCCATCATCGCCTTGCCCATCTCCGCCATCACCGTGCGGATATCGGCGAAGTCGAGATTGACCAGGCCGGGGGCGACCATCAGGTCGGTCACACCGCGCACGCCCATGTAGAGGACGTGGTCCGCCATCTTGAACGCCTCGCGCCAGCCGGTGCGCTCATTCGCCAGGCGGAACAGGTTCTGGTTCGGGATCACGATCAGCGTGTCGACGAAATTCTGCAGCTCGGTGATGCCCTGATCGGCGGCGCGGGCGCGGCGCACGCCCTCGAAGGTGAACGGCTTGGTGACCACGCCGACGGTGAGGATGCCGCGCTCGCGCGCCATGCGCGCGATCACCGGCGCGGCCCCCGTGCCGGTGCCGCCGCCCATGCCGGCCGTGATGAACACCATGTGCACGCCTTCGAGATAGCGCGCGAGCTCGTCCGCCGCTTCCTCCGCCGCCGCGCGCCCGATCTCCGGCTTCGCGCCCGCGCCGAGCCCCTGCGTCAGATGCGGGCCGAGCTGGATGCGCCGGTCCGCCTTGCTGTGCATCAGCTGCTGCGCGTCGGTGTTGGCGACGACGAAGTCCACGCCCTGCAGGTTGAGCGCGATCATGTTGTCGACCGCGTTGGTGCCGCCGCCGCCGACGCCCACGACCGTGATCTTCGGGGTGAAATCCGTGTGCATCTGCGGCTGGATGGTGAGGTTCAGGGTCACTGTGCTGTCTCCCCCTGGAGGCGGTCGGGACCGGGTTGCGGGATGGCGGGACGCGGCATCACACGCGCTCCCGCAGGAAGGCGACGACGCGGCGGATCAGGCCGCGCGGCGGCTCGGTGGCGGCGAGGTCGATATCGGCGAGCGTGCGGCCTTCGCCGCCGGCCCAGGCGAGCAGCCCCGCGGCGGTGGCGAAGGCCGGGCCGGTCGCGGTGTCGGGCAGGCCGCGCAGCGCCGCCGGCCGGCCGCTGCGTACCGGGCGGCCGAGGATCGTCTGGGCCATCTCGCGCGCGCCGACGAGCTGGCTGGCGCCGCCGGTCAGCACCACGCGCACGCCGGCGGCGCGGCCGAGACCGGCGCCTTCCAGCCGATCGCGCACCAGCTCGAAGGTTTCCTCGAGCCGCGGCTTGATGATGTTGACGACCATGGTGCGCGGCACGCGCGCGTACTGGTGCTCGTCCTCGCCGACCAGCGGCACCGGCAGCAGCTCGCGCTCGTCGTCCGGGCTGCCCTGCGCATTGCCGTACAGCGTCTTCAGCCGCTCCGCGGCGGCGCGGGTGGTGGAGAGGCCGCGCGCCAGATCGCTGGTGACGTGCTCGCCGCCGACCGGCAGCAGCGCACCGTGCACGAGCTGGCCCTCGGCGAACACGCCGATCCCGGTCGTGCCGCCGCCCATGTCGACGACGATGGCGCCGAGCTCGCGCTCGTCCTCGACCAGGGCGGCAAGCCCGGCGGCGAGCGGGGAGGCGACCAGCTCGGCGATGTCGAGATCGCAGCGCGCGATCGTCGCATCGATGTTGCGCAATGCTCCGGACGCGGCATCGAGCAGGTGCACGCGGCCGGTCAGCGTCTCGCAATGCAGCCCGCGCGGATCGGCGACGCCGCTCGTGTCGTCGGCCGAGAAGGTGATCGGAAGGGCGTGCAGGATCTCGCGCCCCTCCGAGTAGGCGCGCGACCGCGATTCCTGCACCACGCGCTTGATGTCGCCGTCATGCACCGGGCGGCCGCCGACCGGCCATTGCACGTTGAACAGCCGGCTCTCCGGCTGGCCGCAGGAGAGGTTGACGGTGACCGCGCGCAGCCGCTGGTCGGCCATGTCCTCGGCCTGGCCGACCGCGGCGCGGATCGCGCGCTCCGCCTCCTCCATGTCGGTGATGCCGCCCTGCCGGACGCCGCGTCCCTTCTGCCAGCCGAAGCCGAGCACGCGCAGCGTGCCGTCGGTTTCGGTGCGCCCGATCAGGCAGGCGACCTTGGTGGTGCCGATATCCAGCGCGCCGAACGGGCCGGAGCGTCCGCCGCGTGCGCGCGGCGGCGCCTCGGGCTCGTCGGGCGGCGGCAGGGCGCGATGCGACATATCGTTCATGGCATCACCTCGCGCGGGGAAACCGCCGCCTGGCGCTGGTTTCCGGGACTCATGTCTGCTGCCGCCGGTCGCCGGAGCCGGGCGGCGCCGCATCGCCATGCGGATCGGTGGCCTTGGCCTCGCGCGGCCGGATCACCAGCCGGTCGGGCAGGCGCAGATCGACGACGGCGAGCGGCCGATCGAGAAGCTGATGGCTCGCCTGCAATTCCGCGAGCTTGGCGATCGCCTGCGCCGTCGCCCCTTCGGGCAGCAGCACGTTGGTGCCGCTGGCGAGCTGCAGGTTCCAGCGCCGTTGCCCGACGCGGATCGCCGCAACCACGCGCGATTGCAGCGCCGGCTGCTTGCGCAGCGCATCCAGCAGCTCGGCCGCATGCTCCGGCGCACCCACGCCCACGACCAGTGGCAGAGTGCCGAACGCCGCCAGGTCCTGGTCCGCGACGGTCTGCCCGTTGCGGTCGATCAGCACGAACTTGCCGTCATGCTGCCAGACCGCGAAGGGCCGGCGCTCCTGCAGCGACACGACGATGGTATCCGGCAGCCGCCGCTCCACCGTCGCATGCTCCACCCAGGACAGGCTCTCGATGCGCCGCTGCGCCGCCGCGACCGAGAAGCCGAGGATCGGCTCGCCGCGGGTGACGCCGAGGGCGGCGCGCAGCATCGGTTCCGGCGTATTGCCCCGACCTTCGATCACGATGGCCCGGACCGGCATGCCCATCGTGCGGCCGAGCCGCTCGCGCCAGCCGGCGATGGAATCGTGCCCGACGCCATGCGCCAGCGACAGCGCCGCGAGCACGATGACGAAACCGGCGAGGCCCCAGAGCGCCGGGCGCAGCCGTCGCCGCTGCCGGCGCAGCAGCAGCGCCCAGCGGCTCGGCCGGTCGCGCACCGAGCTGCGCGGCGAGCGCGGCGGCGGCGCTACGCGCGGCATGTCGCCTGCTCCACCATCCAGGTGCAAAGTGCCGGGAAGGAAAGACCGAGATGCGCCGCCTGTTCCGGCAGCAGCGAGGTGCGCGTCAGCCCCGGCTGCGTGTTCACCTCCAGCAGCACCAGACGCCCGGGCTCACCTTCCGTGTCGTCGTAGCGGAAATCGGCGCGCGTCGCGCCGCGGCAGCCGAGGGCGCGATGCGCCGCGACCGCGACCTCCAGCGCGTGCGCATGCGTCGCCGGATGCACGCGCGCCGGCAGCACGTGGCGCGAGCCGCCATCGGCATATTTCGCCTCATAATCGTAGAAGCCGTGCGCCGGGCTGATCTCGGTCACGGTCAGCGCGCGCTCGCCCATGACGCCGACGGTGAGCTCGCGCCCGGGGACGTATTCCTCGACCAGGGCGGCCGGGCCGAAGCGCCAGGTGCGGGCGATCTCGGCGCGGCGGTTGTTGCCTTGGCTCAGGATCTCGACGCCGACCGAGGAGCCCTCATTGCGCGGCTTGATCACGTAGGGAAGCGGCATCGGGTCGGCCTGTTCCAGCGCCGCGACGTCGACCATGCGGCCGGCCGGCACCGGGAGGCCGGCGGCGACGAACACCGCCTTGGCCGCGACCTTGTCCATCGCCAGCGCCGAGGCACGCACGCCGGAATGCGTGTAGGGCAGGCCGAGCCAGTCGAGCACGCCCTGGATCGCACCGTCCTCGCCGAAGCGGCCGTGCAGCGCGTTGAACACCGCATCCGGCCGCGCCGGCTCGGTCAGCGCGCGGATGACAGCACCGAGATCAGGACCGACCTCGATCGGTGTCACGGCAAAGCCGGCCTCGCGCAACGCCGCGATCACCTGGGTTCCGGAGGCGAGCGAGACCTCGCGCTCGGCCGAGATGCCGCCATAGAGCACGGCGACGCGGCTCATGCTGCGGCCTCCGCCAGCGCCGGCCGGCTGCCGGGCACGCCGATGCGGCGGATCTCCCACTCGAGCGCGACGCCGCTCGCCGCATGCACGCGGCGGCGCACATCCTCGCCCAGCCCTTCCAGATCCGCGGCACTCGCACCGCCGGTGTTGATCAGGAAGTTGCAATGCTTCTCGCTCACCTGCGCGGCGCCGCGCATCAGGCCGCGGCAGCCGGTGGCATCGATCAGCTCCCAGGCCTTCTGCGCCGTCACCTCCGGCGGCGGGTTGCGGAAGGTCGAGCCGCCGGTGCGCGCCCGCACCGGCTGCGTCGCCTCGCGTTTGCTGCGGATCTCCGCCATGCGCGCGGCGATCAGCGCCGCATCGCCGGGACGGGCGCGGAATCGCGCCCGCACCACGATCCCGCCAGGCGGCAGGCTGGCATGGCGATAGGCCAGCGCCAGATCGGCAACCGAGAGCCGCACCAGCGCGCCGTCGCGCGTCACCACCTCGGCCCAGTCCAGGCACTGCGCCACGTCGCCGCCGTAGGCGCCGGCGTTCATCGCCACCGCGCCGCCGACCGTGCCTGGGATGCCGCAGAGGAACTCGATACCGGCGAGACCCGCCGCCGCGGCGTGTTCGGCGACCGTCGCATCCAGGCAAGCGGCGCCGGCGATGATGCCGTCCGCCTCGAGCGTGACCTCGCCGAAGCCGCGCGCCAGCCGCACCACCACGCCCTGCACGCCGCCGTCGCGCACGATCAGGTTGGAGGCGGCGCCGATCGCGATCACCGGCACCTCACGCGGCAGGGCGCGCAGGAAATCGCGCAGATCCGCGACATCCGCCGGCCGCACCAGCGCCTCGGCCGGGCCGCCGACGCGAAACCAGGTGAAGGGTGCGAGGGTCGCGCCGGTCTGCAGCCGGCCGCGCAGCGGCGGCAGCAGGTCGAGCAGCCCGGTTTCGCGCGCCGCCGGCATCATGCCGCCCCCCCGGCGCGGCGCGGCATCGCCGCCTGCAGCGCCGCAAGTTCGCCCGGCAGCGCCTGCGCCCAGTTGGTGATGCTGCCGGCGCCGAGGCAGACGACGAAATCGCCCGGCCGGGCGATCGCGTGCACCATCTCGGCCAGATGCTCCGGCCCGGGCAGCGGCACCACGCTGCGATGGCCGCGCGCGCGCAGCCCGTCAACCAGCGCGTCGCGATCGACGCCGGGGATCGGCTGCTCGCCCGCGGCGTAGACGTCGGCCACGATCACCGTGCCGGCATCGTTCATGCAGGTGCAGAATTCCGCGAACAGCGAGGCGAGGCGCGTGTAGCGGTGTGGCTGCACCACGGCGACGACGTCGCGGGCGCCGGCCTGGCGCGCCGCCTTCAGCACCGCGGCGATCTCGACCGGATGGTGGCCGTAATCGTCGATCACGGTGATGCCGCCGGATTCGCCGGTGCGGGTGAAGCGGCGCTTGACGCCGCGGAACCCGGCGAAGGCGCTGCGCAGGGTCGTGTCGTCGATCTCCATCTCGATCCCGACCGCGACCGCGGCGAGCGCGTTCTGCACGTTGTGGCTGCCGAGCATCGGCAGGCGGAACGGCCCCATGCGGCGCGAGCGGCTGCGCTGCCGGTCGGTCACCACCACCTCGAACGTGGCGCCGAGCTTGTCGGCGATCACCCGGTCGGCGCGCACATCCGCCTGCGGGCTGAACCCATAGGTGATGATGCGCCGGTCGGACAGGCGCGGGATCATCTGCTGCACGCCGGGATGATCGATGCACAGCACGGCGAAGCCGTAGAACGGGATGTTGGCGACGAACTGGTCGTAGCCGGCGATCATCGCCTCCGGCGTGCCCCAATGATCGAGATGCTCGGGGTCCATGTTGGTGACGACGGCGATGACGGCCGGCAGGCGCAGGAAGCTGCCGTCGCTCTCATCCGCCTCGACCACCATCCACTCGCCGGCGCCGAGCCGCGTGTTGGTGCCGTAGGCGTTGATGATGCCGCCGTTGATCACGGTGGGATCGAGCTTGGCCGCTTCCAGCACCGTCGCGATCAGGCTGGTGGTCGTGGTCTTGCCGTGCGTGCCGCCGATCGCAATCGACCATTTCAGCCGCATCAGCTCGGCCAGCATCTCCGCCCGCCGCACCACCGGCACCAGGCGCGCGCGCGCCGCGACCACTTCCGGGTTGTCGCGCGGCACCGCGGTCGAGACCACCACGACCGCGGCATCGCGCAGGTTGGCGGCATGGTGGCCGACCGCGATCGGAATGCCGGCCTCGCGCAGCCGGCGCACGTTGGCGCTGTCGGTGAGGTCGCTGCCCTGCACCGCGTAGCCGAGATTGTGCAGCACCTCGGCGATGCCGGACATGCCGATGCCGCCGATGCCGACGAAATGGATCGTGCCGATCCCGAGCGGCAGCGCCCTCATGGCCGCGCCACCCGCGCCATCTGCGCTTCCACCAGATCGGCAAGCGAGGCGGCGGCTTGCGGCCGGCCCTGCGCCCGCGCCGCCGCCGCCATCGCCGCGAGTCGCGCGGGATCATCGAGCAGCGACGCCAGCACCTCCGCGAGCGCGTCCGGCGTGAAACCCGTCTGGCGCATCGCGATCGCGCCGCCGGTCTCGGCCAGAGCGCGCGCATTCGCCGCCTGATGATCGTCGATCGCGATCGGCAGCGGCACCAGGATCGCCGGACGCCCGGCCACCGCCAGCTCCGCGACCGTCGAGGCGCCGGCACGGGCGATCACCAGATGCGCCTGCGCCAGCCGCTCCGCCACATCGGGGAAGAACGGCGCCAGCTCCGCGGCGATGCCGGACTCCGCGTAGGCGGCGCGGGTGCGCGCCACGTCCTCGGCCCGCGCCTGCTGCACCACGGCGAGCCGCGCCCGCGTCTCCGACGGCAGCAGCGCCAGCGCCGCCGGTACCACGTCGCTGAACACGCGTGCGCCGAGCGAGCCGCCCAACACAAGCAGCCGCAGCGCGCCCTCGCGCGGCGGCGTGTAGCGCTGCAGCGCCAGCGCCGCGATCGCGCCGCGCACCGGATTGCCGGTGACCACACGGCGCACGCCATCCGGCAGGCGGGCGGTGTCCGCGAAGCCGAGTGCCAGCATGTCGGCGCGCGTGGCGAGGAAGCGGTTGGCGCGGCCGAGCACCGCGTTCTGCTCATGCAACAGGGTCGGCGGCGGGCGCCGCCGCAGCCGCGCCCCGAAGACCGGCGCGACCGACGGATAGCCGCCGAAGCCGACCACCACGGCGGGATCGAGCCGGCCCAGGATGGCACGGGCCTGCGCCGCGCCCGCCGCGAGTGCCGCCAGGGCGCGCAATCCGCGCACCGCACCGCGCCCGGCGATGCCGGCGCCGGCGATCACGAACTGCTCGCGGCCGGCGAAGACGCCGTCACGCCGTGCGCCGGTGCGCGCGTCGGTCATCAGCGCGACGCGATGGCCGCGTGCGACGAGTTCCGCTGCCAGCGCCTCGGCCGGGAAGAAATGTCCGCCGGTGCCGCCCGCGGCGATCACCACCGGCCGCGATGCCGGGCCCCTCATGCCAAGTCCCCATGCCGGCGCCGGGTCAGCGCCAGCAGCATGCCGATGCCGAGCGCGATCGCGACGGCGGAGGAGCCACCATAGGAAATGAACGGCAGCGTCATGCCCTTGGTCGGAATGAGGTGCAGGGTGGAGGCCATGTTGACGAAGGCCTGCAGCCCGAATCCGACCACCAGGCCGGACGCGGCGAGCACGACGAACATGTCGCGCTCGGCGAGCAATCGCAGCAGGCCGCGGATGACGATGAAGGCGAAAATCAGCAGGATCACCAGGCAGAGGATCATGCCGAATTCCTCGCCGGCGACGGCGTAGACGAAATCGGCATGCGCGTCGGGCAGCAGATCCTTGACGCGGCCCTCGCCCGGGCCGCGGCCGAACAGCCCGCCATTGCCGAACGCCTCGAGCGCCTTGGTGATCTGGTAGTGATCGCCGACCGCCGGGTTGAGGAAGCGGGTGACGCGGCTCCTCACATGCGCGAACGCGAAATAGGCGCCGACCCCGCCCGCGCCCATCATCGCGACGGCGAGGCCGACGATGAACAGGTTCAGCCCGCCGATATAGAGCTGCGCGAAGAACACCGCGGTGACGACGAACAGCATGCCGATGTCCGGCTGCGACTTCAGCAGCAGCACGATCCCGGCATAGATCGCGATCGCGATCGTCATGCCGGGAAAGCGCGGACTGCGCTTGCCCTCGGCGATCAGCCAGGCCGCGACCACGGCGAAGCAGGGCTTGAGGAATTCGCTCGGCTGCAGCGCGAACCCCGGCAGCGCGATCCAGCGCCGCGCGCCCTTGATCTCGACGCCGACCACCAGCGTCATCGCGGTCAGCACCAGCGCGACCAGGCAGCCGAGCAGCGCCAGGCGGCGCACGTCGCGCGGCGACAGCAGCGAGACCGCGATCACCACCGCGCCGGCGACGGCGAGGAACCCGACCTGCTTGTAGATGAAGATGTCGCGCGCCTCGCCGATGCGCTCGGCGACCGAGGGCGAGGCGGCCAGCATCATGATGTAGCCGAAGCCGATCAGCGAGGCGATCGCGAACAGCGTCCAGCGATCGACCGTCCACCACCAGCGGCCGAGCAGCGAATTGTCGGCGCGCGACAGGCCAGGCATCAGGCTGCCCCCCGCTGCGGCACGACACTCGCTTCGGCAAGCGAGCGCGCCAGCTCCGCGAAGCGCGCGCCGCGCGCCTCGAAGCCGGTGAACTGGTCGAAACTGGCGCAGGCCGGCGAGAGCAGCACCACCGGCGCGTCCTCGCGCCGCGCCGCCGCGAAGGCGGCCGGCACCGCCGCCTCCAGCGTGCCGGCGATCGTGTGCGGCACGCGGTGCGCGGCCAGCGTCGCCGCCAGTGCCGGCGCGTCGCGGCCGATCAGGATCGCGCGCACGATGCGCGGGAAATACGGCGCCAGCGATTCGATGCCGCCGGCCTTGGCGATGCCGCCGGCGATCCAGACCAGCCGGTCGTAGCAGCCGAGTGCCCGCGCCGCGGCATCGGCATTCGTCGCCTTGCTGTCATCGATGAACACGACGCCGTCGCGGCAGGCAACGCGGCGCTGCCGATGCGGCAGGCCAGGGAAGCTGCGCAGTCCGCGCGCCACGACGGCGCGCGACGCGCCGAGCGCCAGTGCCATCGCGGCCGCGGCCGCCGCGTTCTGGCCATTGTGCGCGCCGGGCAACGCCGGCGCCTCGCGCATCGCGAGAAGGGCGCCGGACGCGTCGCGCAACACGCCACCGGCGGCGGTGACATCGGCCTCCCGCTCGCCCGAGACGGTCACCACGCGCACCGGCTGCGCCCGCAGCCGCGCCGCCATCGCCCGCGACGGCGCATCGTCGATGCCGACCACCGCCAGATCGCCCGCTTGCTGGCGCGCGAACATCGCCTGCTTGACCGCCGCGTAGCCGTCCATGTCGCCATGGCGGTCGAGATGGTCGGCGCTGAGGTTGAGCATCGCCGCCGCATCGAACCGCAGCCGCGCGATTCGCTCCAACATGTAAGACGACATTTCCAGCACGTAGATCCCGGCATCGGGCAGCAGCGGCAGGGCGAGCGCCGCCGGGCCGAGATTGCCGCCCGCCGCGACGGCAACGCCCGCCTCGGCGAGGATGTGCGCGAGCAGCGCGGTGGTGGTCGACTTGCCGTTGGTGCCGGTGATGCCGGCGAAGCGCGCGCGCGAGCCGGCCGCGCGCACCGCCTGGAACAGCAGCTCGGCATCCGAGAGCACCGGCACGCCGGCGGCGATCGCGGCGGCCGCCGCCGGGTGTGGCGCCGGCAGCCGGTGCGGAATGCCGGGTGACAGCACCAGCGCGTCCAGCCCGCGCATCACCGCGATCGGATCGCGCGGCGCGATCCCGGACGCGGCGGCGGCCTCGCGCGCGGCGGGCGCATCGTCCCAGGCCAGCACCTCGGCGCCCATGGCGGCGAGCGCCTGCGCCGCCGGCAGGCCGTTGCGGCCGAGCCCGACCACGGCGAATCGCCTGCCGGCGAAGAGCTGCGCGCCGAACTGGCTGCCTGGTGCGGGCATGCTGCGCGCGCTCATCGGATCTTCAAGGTCGCCAGCCCGCACAGGGCCAGCACCATGGAGATGATCCAGAACCGGATGACGATGGTCGGCTCGGCCCAGCCCTTCTTCTCGAAATGATGATGCAACGGCGCCATCAGGAACACGCGCCGCCCGGTGCGCTTGTACCAGAACACCTGCACGATCACCGAGACGGTCTCGACCACGAACAGCCCACCGACGATCGCGAGCACGATCTCGTGCTTGGTCGCGACCGCGACGGCGCCGAGCGCGCCGCCGAGGGCGAGGCTGCCGGTATCGCCCATGAACACCGCCGCCGGCGGCGCGTTGAACCAGAGAAAGCCAAGCCCGGCGCCGATCAGGGCCGCGAGAAACACGCCGAGCTCGCCCGCGCCCGGCACCGGATGCAGTTGCAGGTAGTCGGCGAAGATGCGGTTGCCGACCAGATAGGCGATGATCGCGAACACGCCGGCGGCGATGATCGTGGGCACGATGGCGAGCCCGTCCAGCCCGTCGGTCAGGTTCACCGCGTTCGATGCCGCCAGCATCACCAGCATGCCGAGCACCGGGAACAGGATGCCGAGCTGGATCAGCACGTCCTTGAACACCGGCACGGTCAGCGCGGTGGCGAGCGGGCCGCGCATCAGCGCCGAGATCCAGATCGCCGCCAGCAGGCCGATCGCGATCTGCACCGCGAGCTTGCCGCGGGCGGAGACGCCCTTGTGGTTGCGCTTGGCGAGCTTGAGATAGTCATCGGCGAAGCCGAGCGCGCCATACCCGAGGGTCACGAACAGCGTCGCCCAGACGAAGCCGTTGGACAGATCAGCCCAGAGCAGCGTCGAGATCGAGAGCGCGAGCAGGATCAGCACACCGCCCATGGTCGGCGTGCCCTTCTTCTCCAGCAGGTGCCGCTCCGGCCCGTCGGCGCGGATCGGCTGGCCCTGGCGCTGCAGCCGCTTCAATCCGCGGATCACGCCCGGCCCGAGCAGGAAGCTGACCGCGAGCGCGGTCAGGCATGCCGCCCCCGACCGGAAGGTGAGATAGCGGAACAGGTTAAACAGAAAGAAATGGTCCGCCAGCGGATGGGCGAGGTTGAACAGCATCAGGCGCAGCTCTCCAGCGCCTGCACCACGACCCGCATCCGGCTGCCGAGGCTGCCCTTGACCAGGACCGCATCACCGGGTCGCACCGCCGCCGCCACGAGCGGCGCCAGCATCGCGGAGTCGGGGGCGTGCGCGCCCCGCTGCCGCTCCGGCAGGGCGGCGAACAGGTGGCGCGTCAGCGGGCCGCACGCATAGAGCAGATCGGCTGCTGCCGCCACGTCCGGGGCGAGAGCCTCATGCTCGGCCACCGCATGCGCGCCGAGCTCCAGCATGTCGCCCAGCACGGCCAGCCGCCGCGCCGCGCCGGTGTCGCGCAGCACCGCGAGCGCCGCCCGCACGGAGGTGGTCGACGCGTTGTAGCTCTCATCCAGCAGCATTGCCCGGCCACCGAGGATCGGCTGCCGCGCGCCACGTCCCGGCATGGCGGCAAATCCGGCTAGCGCCGCCGCGCTCCGTAAGGGATCGGCCCCCAGCGCCACCGCCGCCGCCAGCGCCGACAGCGCGTTCATCGCCATGTGAAGACCGGGCACGGGGAGCGGGAAGCGCAGCTCCCGCCCCGCCACCAGCATGGCGACGTCGCTGCCGGCCCCGTCCGCGCGGCAGTCGAGCAGGCGCGCCGCCGCCGCGTCCGCGATGCCGAAGCCGCACACCGCGTGCGCGCCCGCCGCGGCGGCGAGGCGGGGGAAGAACGGGGCATCCGCCGGCAGCACGGCGATGCCGTCCGGCTCGAGGGCAGCCAGGAGGCTCGCTTTCTCGTCGGCGATCGCCTCCTGACTGCCGAGCTGGCCGATATGCGCGGTGCCGATCGTGGTGATGACCGCGACATGCGGGCGCGCCAGGCGCGCCAGCGGCGCGATCTCGCCGGCGTGGTTCATGCCGATCTCGACCACGCCCCAGGCGGCGGCGGGCGGCAGGCGGGCGAGGGTCAGCGGCACGCCCCAATGATTGTTGTGCGACGCCTCCGCGGCATGCGTCGGGCCCTGCGCGGCCAGGATCGCGCGCAGCATCTCCTTGGTCGTGGTCTTGCCGACGCTGCCCGTGACCGCCGCCAGCCGGCCCCGGAAGCGGGACCGGCCGGCGGCGGCGAGAGCGCGCAACCCCTGAAGCGTGTCCCCCACCGTCAGGAGCCGCGCGGACCGATCCGAAAAGCCGGCAGGCTCGGCATGCACCATGGCGCCGGCGGCGCCGCGCGCCAGCGCGTCGGCGACATGGGCGTGGCCGTCGCCGTGGTCGCCGATGAGTGCGATGAACAGATCGCCGGGTCGCAGGGTGCGGCTGTCGATCGAGATGCCGGTCGCATCGAACGGCACGGCCATCGCTCCGCCGGTCGCGGCGCGGAGCGCCTCGGCGGTCCAGAGCGGGCGTGGGCCGGATGCCGCGCCGGTCATGCGGCGCCCGCCAGACGCCGGATGGTCGCGGCATCGTCGAAGGGCAGCACGGTGCCGCCGACGGTCTGGCCCTGCTCGTGCCCCTTGCCGGCAACCGCCAGCACGTCGCTGGGGCCGAGCAGCTCGAGCCCTGCGGCGATCGCCGCCGCGCGATCGCCGATCTCGAGCGGCGGGGTCGCCATGCCGCCCATCGCCGCCAGGATCGCGGCGCGGATCGCCGCCGGGTCCTCGCTGCGCGGGTTGTCGTCGGTGACGATGGCGCGATCGGCGTGGCGCGCCACCGCGGACCCCATCAGCGGCCGCTTGCCCGGATCGCGATCGCCGCCGGCGCCGAACACCACGACCAGCTTGCCCGCTGCGTGCGGCCGCAGTGCCGCCAGCAGCCGCTCCAGCGCGTCCGGCGTGTGGGCGTAGTCGACGTAGGCGGCGGCGCCGTTGGGCAGGCGCGCGGCGAGTTCCATGCGGCCGCGCACGCCGGCGAGATGCGGCAGCCGGTCGAGCGTCTCCGCCTCGCCCAAGGCCATGGCAAGTCCGGCGGCGAGCAGCGCATTGTCCGCCTGGAAGCGTCCGGGCAGGGGCAGGCGGATCTCCCGTCGCGCGCCGCGGAAGACAACGCGCAGCACCTGGCCGTCAGGCGTCGCGCGGGCGTGCAGCAGCCGCAGCATGTCGCCGCCCTCGCCGACCGTGGCGAGCGCGAGGCGCCGCCGCTCGGCGATCGCGCCCAGCGCCGCGAGCGTCACGGGGTCCATCGCCGCGCTGGCGACGACCGCCGCGCCGGCGGGCAGCAACTCCTCGAACAGGCGCAGCTTGGCGGCGCGGTAGGCCTCGATCGTGCCGTGATAGTCGAGATGGTCGCGCGTCAGGTTGGAAAACCCGGCCGCAGCGAGCCGCAGCCCGTCGAGCCGGAACTGGTCGAGCCCGTGCGACGAGGCCTCGATCGCGGCGCGGCGGATCCCGGCGCGGGCGAGGGCCGCCATCGTTGCGGCGAGCGCCACCGGGTCGGGCGTGGTCAGCCCTTCGCCGCCGGCCTGGCCGGGCGCGATCACCCCGAGTGTGCCGAGGCTCGCCGCCGCGGCGCCGCCCAGCGCCCAGATCTGGCGCAGGAACTCGACCGTGCTGGTCTTGCCGTTGGTGCCGGTGACGGCGACCACGGTCTCCGGCTGCACCCCGGCATGAACCGCGGCGAGGCGGGCGAGCAGGCGGCGCGGCTCGGCATCCTCGATCAGCGGCCGCGGCGGCACGCCGGGCGGCCAGGCGGTGCCGGGCGGTGCCAGCACCGCGGCGGCGCCGCGCTCGACCGCCTCGGCGATGAAGGCGCGCCCGTCGGCCCGCGCGCCCGGCAGGGCGGCGAACAGGAAGCCCGGCTGCACCAGCCGGCTGTCCGCGGTCAGTCCCGCGATCGGCAGGCCGGTCGCCGCGGCGGGGATCGCCGACGGGCGCAGCGCAGCAGGGACGGCCTCGCGCATCATCTCATCGAGCCGCAAGGTCTTCGACCGCGCGCCCGATCGCGGGCTCGACCGGGGCGGCGTCGGCGCGCGGCAGTGCGCGCCGCGCCGGGTCGAGATGCGCCGAGGCGGGGCGTGGCCGGACGTCCGGCCGCCGGCGCTCGGCGTGCTGCTCCTCGACCGGCGTCACCAGGTGCACGCCGTGCCCGGGCTGCAGCGGGATCGACAGCGACGCCTCGATCGCCTGCTCGTCCTGGGTCTGCGGCAGCAGGCCGAGCATCGGCGCGACCCGGGCGATGACGCGGCCGGCCGCCGGCGCGCTCACCGCACCGGCGGTGGAGAAGCCGCCGGTGCTCTTGTTGCCATGCGGATCGTCCAGCATGAAGTAGACCGCGTAGCGCGGCGCGTTCATGGGAAAGACGCTGATGAACGCGCTGACATTGGCGTGCTTGCGATAGCCGTGCGCGCCGACCTTCTCCGCCGTGCCGGTCTTGCCGCCGACGAAATAGCCGGGCACGTCGGCCGGCTTGCCATAGCCGTTGGTCACCACCAGGCGCATCAGCTTGCGGATCGTATCCGAGGTCGAGGGCTGCATGATCAGCGGCCCCGGCGGCGGCGGATCGTTCGGATCGACGGCGAGGATCGTCGGCACGATCCAGTGCCCGCCATTGGCCAGCACCGCCGTGCCGCGCACGACATGCAGCGGCGAGACGGCGATGCCGTGCCCGAACCCGACCGTCATCACGGTGAGCTCGCCCCAGCGCGAGGCGGGCTGGTACAGCGGCAGTCCCGCCTCCGGCAACTGGATGCCGATGCGGCTGAACATCCCCATCTTTTTCAGCCAGGCACGTTGCCGCTCGGCGCCGACCGCGAGCGCGATATGCGCCGCGCCGAGATTCGACGAATACGCCAGTACCTCCGGCAGGTACAGCCAGCGATGCTTGCCCTCGAAATCGGTGATGGTGAAACGCCCGACATGGATCGGGCGCGATGCGTCGAACATATCCCAGATGTGCGCCGCGCCGGAATCGAGCGCCATTGCAGCGGTTTGCAGCTTGAAGGTGCTGCCGGGCTCGTACATGCCGGTGACGGCGCGGTTGAAGCGGTCCGTCGGCGGCGCCTCCGCCGCCTTGTTGGCGTCGTAATCGGGCAGGCTGACCATCGCGATCACCTCGCCCGTGTTGACGTCCATGACGATGCCGCAGGCGCCGATCGCGGTGAACTCGGTCATCGCCGCGTCGAGTTCCTCGCGCAGCACCGCCTGCACGCGCACGTCGATCGAGAGGCGCAGCGGCGACGGATCGTCCATCAACCGCTTGTTGAAATATTTCTCGACGCCGGCGATGCCGTTGCTGTCGATGTCGACGCCGCCCAGCACCTGGGCCGCGACGCGGCCGAGCGGGTAGTAGCGCTTCTCGGTCGGTTCGAAATAGATGCCGGGAATGCCGAGATCGTTGATCGCGAGCTGGGCGCGGGGATCGACCTGGCGCGCGATGTAGACGAAGGCCTTGCTTTCCGCCAGGCGCTTCTGGATCAGCGCCTCGTCGAGATCCGGCATCGCCTGCTTCAGCTTCCGCGCCGCCTCCGCCGGGTCGATGATCTGCCGCGGATCGGCATAGACCGAGGCGGTCGGCAGCGACACCGCCATGATCTCCCCGTTGCGGTCGGTGATCATGGCGCGGGCATGCGCCGCGTTCGCCGTGGAGGGATCGCCGCCGGCCCCGCCCGATGGATTGTCGGGGTTCAGTCCGGCCTCCGGCGTGTCGGCCGGATCGGGCGGCGGCACCGCGACCGGCTGCTCGATATGCCGCGGCCGCATCGGCTGAATGATGGTCGCGTCGGCGAGCTTGGCGGCGACGGCGCCGAACAGCAGCGCGAATCCCGCGGCCGTGCAGACGAGGCGGTTGCGCGTCTTCTCCATCGCCGCGCGGCGGGCGAGGTCCGGCGCGGTGAGGCGCACATGCTCCATGCGCGGCACGCCGCCCGCGTCCGGCGCGCCGCGCAGCCGTGCCGGGTCGCGGCCGGGCGGCGGCGAGTCGGGGGGTGGCGCCGCGGGGTCGTCGGGGATCATGGCCGGCGGCGGCTCATGGCAGACCCGGGGAGTGTGCCGAGCCGCGCACCACGGAGACTTGCATCGGCACCGGCGCCGGCAGCCGTGTCGTCGCCGCCATGCCGAGCGACGAGCCCACCGGCGGCGCGGCATAGGCGCGCGGCACCATGGCCAGCGCCTCGGCGCGCTGCACGAGCGGCCGGCGGATCTCCCGCGCGCCCGCTGGCGATGTCGCGAAGGCATCGATCACCGGCGCGAGCACGCGGGTCGGCCGGTGCGCCGCCGTCACCGTTTCGTGCCGGGGCGAATGCTCCGTCCGCGGCGCGGTGTGCGTCGCCACCACCACCGGCCGCGCCGGTGCGGTCTGCGCCGCGACCACGGGCGGCGGGGACGGCGCTGCCGCGGGCGGTGTCGTGCCCGGCCCGCCATCGGCCGTCCGCACCGGCGCCTGGTGCGTATCGGCGGAGTTCGTGGCGTCGCCGGCGGCGGCGGGCAGACCCACCACCGGTGGCGCCGCCTGCGCCATCGGGATGCCGGCTGGCGGCTCGACGACGGGCTTGGGCCCAGGCAGCTCGGGCGGCGGCAGATGCTGGTCGAGATCCGCCATGCGCACGAATTGCGCCGGCTTCAGCGGCTGCAACGACAGGTATTGCGCCGCCAGGTCGCGCAGCCGCTCCGGCCGGTTCAGCAGCGCCCATTCCGCGCGCAGCATCTCGATCCGCTGATGCGTCTGCGCCGTCGCCCGCACCAGGTCCGCGATGCGGTCCTCCAACATGTGGGTGCGATGCTTGACATGGTACAGGTAGAGCCCCGAGGCGCCGGCCAGCAGCATGCAGACGCAGGTGAACGGGCGGATCATGGCCGGCGCAGCTCCTCTCGGTCGGCGGCCAGGCGCGGCGCGGCCTGGCCCGTTGCGGCGTCATGGCGGGCGATGGCGCGCAGCCGGGCGCTGCGCGCGCGGGGATTGGTCTCCGTTTCGGCCGGGCCCGGCCGCAGCGCCCGCGGCGTCAGCAGGCGGAAGCCGGCCGCCGGGCGCTCGACCAGGCCGCGCGGATCGTGGCGCGACGGCGCGGGCGCCCGGCCCGCCGCCTCGGCCATGAAGCGCTTGACCAGCCGGTCCTCGAGCGAATGGAACGCGACCACCACCAGCCGGCCACCGGGAGCCAGCAGCGAAGCGGCGCCGGCGAGCGCGCGCTCGATCTCGCCGAGCTCGTCGTTCACCCGGATGCGCAGCGCCTGGAAGCTGCGCGTCGCCGGGTCGATCGCGGGTCCGCCCCGCTCGGGTCGCGTCGGCGGCAGCACGCCGCGGATGATCGACGCGAGCTGCCCGGTCGTCGCGATCGGCGCCGCGGCGCGGGCGGCGACGATCCCGCGGGCGATGCGACGCGAGGCGCGTTCCTCGCCGAAGGCGTAGAGCGTGTCGGCGAGCTCGGCCTCCGGCAGGGCGTTGACCAGATCGGCGGCGGTCGGCCCGTCGCGCCCCATGCGCATGTCGAGCGGCCCGTCGGCGCGGAAGCTGAAGCCGCGCCCCGGGTCGTCGAGCTGGAAGGACGAGACGCCGAGATCCAGCACGACGCCGTCGAGCGCCTGCACGCCGTGCGCGGCGAGCAGCGCCACCATCTCGCCGAACCGTCCCTCGACCAGGTGCAGCCGGCCGGGATGGCGGGCGGCCAGCGCCGCGCCGCGGGCGATCGCCTCGGGGTCGCGATCGATCGCCCAG
>Ga0335074_10002137_pt1 | contig 26884 bp, 24 predicted proteins | sample Lox_Sample_23_FD_206715 | JGI IMG/M metagenome (GOLD analysis project Ga0335074, IMG submission 206715) | Soil microbial communities from Loxahatchee National Wildlife Refuge, Florida, United States - Lox_Sample_2.3 | ecosystem: Environmental > Terrestrial > Soil > Wetlands | place: USA...
GGTCGACCAGGAGCACCTTCGTCCCGGCGCCGCTCCCCCCGGCGGCCCGTTCCGGCTCCCTCGCCGGGGGCTGCGGCTCGCGCAGCGTCTCGAGCAGCGCCCTGGCCTTCAGCTGGGTCTCCCGTTCTTCCGCCTCGGGGTCCGAATCGAACAGCAGCGTCGCCCCGGCCCGGACCGCGGCCACCCCGCCGCGGATGTGCGCGGTGCGCAGGGTGAGCCCGGTGTTCATCGCGCCGTCGAAGCCGATCATCCCGACCGCCCCGCCGTACCAGCGGCGGGGGCGGTCCTCGTGGTCCTCGATGAACTGCATGGCCCAGGTCTTGGGCGCGCCGGTGACGGTCACCGCCCACATGTGGGTCAGGAACGCGTCCAGCGCGTCGAAGCCGGGCCGCAGCCGCCCCTCCACGTGGTCCACGGTGTGGATCAGCCTGCTGTAGATCTCGATCTGCCGCCGGCCGATCACCCTGACGCTGCCCGGCTCGCACACCCGGGACTTGTCGTTGCGGTCCACGTCCGTGCACATGGTCAGCTCGGACTCTTCCTTGGCCGAGGTGAGCAGGGTACGGATGTTCTCGGCGTCGGCCAGCGCATCGCCGCCGCGGGCGATGGTCCCGGAGATCGGGCAGGTCTCCACGCGGTCGCCGGTCACGCGCACGTACATCTCCGGCGACGCGCCGACCAGGTACTCACCCTCGCCCAGGTTGAGGAAGAACTCGTACGGCGCCGGGTTGCGCCGGCGCAGCCGCTCGTAGAAGCCAGCGGGCGAGCCGCAGGTCCCGTGGAACACGTGGCTGGGCACCACCTCGAACAGGTCACCGCGGGCGAACCGCTCCCGCGCCTGCTCCACGACCCGCGCGAACGAGCCCGGCCGGGGTTCCTCGGGAAGTTCAGTGGCCTGAACGCGATGCCCCTCCCCCGTCTCGTCAGCCAGCGGCCGGTCGGCGTCGCGCGGCAGGCCCTCGGTCGACGCGCCGGCCACCCCGAACTCGTAGCTGTAGCAGGTCGCGGTCTCGCGCTTGCGGTCCAGCACGTACAGCCGGTCGGGCAGGTGCAGCACGAGGTCGCGCTGGTCCGCGGGCCTGGTGTGCCGCAGCCGCACCGGCTCGAACTGGAACGCCAGGTCGTACCCGAACGCACCGTAGAGCCCCAGGTGCGCGTCGGGCCCGGCGAACGCGGCGATGACCTCGCGCAGGGCCGAGAACACCGTGGGCCGACGGCTCCGCTGCTCCTCGGTGAACGTGCCCTCGGCCTCGCGGATAACGACAGTGCTCGACCCCGGGCTGCTCGGCGCGGGCTCTCCCGCCTGGCCCATCGCCTCGGCGACAACGGGAAGCAGGACGCTGCCCCGGCTGTTCAGAGCCGTGGCGGTGATCCGGCGGCCCCGCGCGACCAGCTCGATGCACGGGTCGACGTACGCCATGTGCCAGCGGCTGTAGCGGCCCGGGTACTCCATTCCCGAGCTCAGCACGCCGCCCCGGCGCTCCTCGACCTGCCGGGTGACCTCCTCGAGCACGTCTGGGTCAAACGAGGCGGCGGTGCGGCTCACCCGGATTCCGCCGCCGGTCTCGTACTGGGTCAGGTCCACGTCGGCCCCTCGGCTATCGGCCCGGGTGCCGACGGTTCGGGCAAGGGAAACGACCGCCGGTTACCGGGCGGTCGTTGTCAGGATCTGCAGCGTGCGCGAGCCAGCAACCGCCTCAGGGGCGGCGCCACCAGCCTGCGGTGCGGTTCGCGTGCACGCTGGGAGCCTAGCAGGTCACGGCCGGGGAGCCGGCGGGAACACCGCCGACCAGTCGGCGGCCATGTCGATCAGCGTCCAGCCGTGCGCGGCGGCTGCGGAAATGATCTTCCCGGTGCCGCTGCCCAGGATTGGGTCACGGTCGTAGGCGTACTCACGGTCGGCGTCGGTGTGCCGCACGACCAGCTGCAGCGTCCGGTGCGGGCTGGCCGCGGTCCACTGAAGCATGGCCAGGTCGCCGTCGGTGTTCCCGGCCGCCACGATCGGGCGCTGCCCGATGTGCGTGTGAATCGACGCCGGCTTCTGCGGGCCGTCGTTGATGACCTGGATGGCGCTGCTCTTGACGAGCTCGGGGCCGCCCGCGCCGACCCGGAACTCGGTGGATCCCACGCTGCCGATGACGCGGTGCGGCGGCAGGCCGTAGGCATCGAGCGTCCAGCTCCGCATGAAGTCGGTCCCGCCCCCAGAGAAGATCCAGCAGGAGAAGCCACTGCGGTCAAGCAGGGCGAGCAGCTCCAGCATTGGCTGGTAGACCGTCGCCGGGTACGGGCGGCCGAATCGCGGATGCCGCGCCTCCGCGAGCCAGCGCCGGCATCCGGCGTCGAACTCATCCGTCGTGATCCCGGCGTGGGTGAGCCTTACCAGGTCATCGAGGGCCTGCATTCCCCCGGCGTGGAGCTTGTCCAGGCTAGTGGGATGCCCCAGTTCAGCCGCCCGGTCCAGCGCGAACGCCAGCTGGGCGTACATCGGCTGTTCGGTCCACAGCGTGCCGTCGTTGTCGAACACAGCGATGCGCTCAGGCTCTGCCACGAAGTCCGCCGAGTCTGCATTGGTCACTGCGGCAACAAACTCAATGACCGACTCTTTGGCCGGCGTCTCACGCCAGCTCGGCAGCTCGTTCCCGGTCATGATGCGAGGCTGCCGGATCCGGGCCGGCGGCAACACACCCGGTACGGGTGAGCGCAACGCGCGATCTGCGCCATCTGAGAACGGCCGGCACGGAGGCCGTGACGAAGGCGCACCAACTCGGCCTTGTGTAGCGCCTGCGCGTAAAGCCGTGCGCCATCCTCCGGCCGCGTCACAGAGCACCTCGCCAATCCGGCATCGGCTGAGCACCGCACCGGCCGTGCCATTCCCGTGTCGGCGCTGACTCACCCAGGCCGGGTGAGGCGCGGCCCTTCCGTTCGGAGAACCGTGAATGGATGCGGAAAAGGTCCGCCGTGCCAGCGGCTGCGCCGGGCGCGGGTCTAAGGGGAGGTGAGCCGTGTCTGACACCGGCAGCGAGCTGATGGGCGACGCCGCGACTCCACCGAACCTGAGCCAGGACGAGCGGACGGAGCTGGAGCGCCTGCGCGCGGAGGTGACCGAGCTGCGCGGACGGCAGACCCGCATGGCGCCGCGGCACCGGTTCAGCTGGCGCACGCCCGTCGCCACGGTTCTGATAGTGATCGGCTGCCTGCTCGCCCCGGTCTCCGTGCTCGGGGTGTGGGGGGCCAACGAGGTCTCCAACACCAGCCGCTACATCGCGAACATCGAGCCCCTGATCCATGAGCCGACGGTCCAGAACGCGCTGACCGACAAGATCACAACCGAGATCACCAGCCACCTCAACATAACCGGCTACACCAACCAGGCCGCCGCCCTGCTTACCAGCAAGGGGCTGACCCGGGTTGGCACGCTGCTGAAGACCTTCGGCCCCGCGCTGACCAGCGCTGTTTCCGGCTTCATTCACACCCAGGTTCATAAGCTCGTGACGAGCGCACGCTTCGCGCAAACCTGGATCGAGGTCAACACCGTTGCCCACCAGACTCTGGTGAATGCGCTGTCCGGTCATACCGGGGCGATAGCCGTGAGCAACGGCGAGGTCACCATCGACCTGGCCCCGTTCATCGCCATCGTCAAGCAGGCCCTGGCCGCGCGGGGGTTCACGCTGATCAACAGCCTGCCGACGTTTCACCCGACGCTGACGCTGTTCTCGGCGCGGCAGCTGGTCAGGGCGCAAACGGCCTACCGGGCGGTCAACGACCTCAAGATCGTGCTGCCGATACTGGCGCTGCTGCTAATCGTGCTCGGCGTGTACCTGGCCCGGGGCCACCGGCGCGCCCTGATCGGCGCCGGGCTCGGCTTCGCGGCCTCGATGGTGCTGCTGGGTGCGGTCCTGCTGGTCATCCGCGGCATCTACCTCAACAGCATCCCGAACAGCGTGCTGCCGAGCGATGCCGCGGCCAACATCTTCGACACCGTGGTCCGGTTCATCAGGACCGCCCTGCGCTCGCTGCTGGTGCTAGGCCTGGTCGTCGCCATCGGCGCGTTCCTGACCGGGCCTTCGGCGACCGCGGTCAAGACCCGGGGGGCGTTCACATCGGGGTTCGCCTGGGTCCGGAGGGCCGGCGAACGTGGCGGCGTCAGCACCGGGCCCGTGGGCCGGTGGACCTACGCGCACCGGACCGCGCTGCGGATCTCGGCGGTGGGCCTGTTCGCGATCATCTTCGTGTTCTGGGGCCGCCCCACGGCGATGGTCGTCATCCTGCTGGCGGTCCTGCTGCTGGTGGTTCTGGGGCTGATCGAGCTGGTCGCCCGGCCGCCGGCCCAGCCCGAGATAGCCAGCCAGCCGCGGTAGGCCGGTCCGTTGCTCATCCAGGCGGCCGGGCTGGCGCTGCTGGCGGCGCTGTCCCCGACAGCGCTGCTGGTCGCCGCCGTGTACCTCGGCTCAGCGCGGCCCCGGCTGATCGCCGGCATCTACCTCGCCGGGGCCGTGGTGATCAGCCTCGTGTTTGGCGTGGTGATCCTTGTGGTGCTGCGCGCCACCGGCCTGAACCACCCGGACCAGCACGCGCCCCGCTACGGCTTGCGCCTCGGTCTTGGGATCGTGCTGCTTGCGGCCGGCATCGTGGTCGCCGCGCGCAAGCCGCGGCCGCCCGATCCCGCGCGGCCGCACCAGAGCTTCGTGTCCCGGATGGTCGCCAATCCAGCGCCGCTGAGCGCGTTCCTCGTCGGCGTCATCGTCTTCGCCCCGGGCATCACGTTCCTGGCCGCGCTCCAGGTGATCGCCACGGCACGGGCCAGCGTCGGCCTGACCGCGCTGGCGCTGATCATCGTCGTGGTCATCAACGTGCTGCTGGTGTGGCTTCCGATCGTCTTCCACGTCGCCGTCCCGGGAGTCACCACGCGCTACCTGGTGGCGTTCAATGGCTGGCTGCGTGCGCACGGCAAGGTCATCCTCACGATGGTGCTGCTCGCCGCCGGTGTGATCATGATCGGCAACGGGATCTACGGGCTGGCTGTCGTGCGGTAAACCCGGGGTAGGTCACCCCGAGCGGATGATCCACGCACGCCAGGCGTGACGATACTGAATCACGTGGATCCACTCGACCGGCTGCGCATGGCAGGCCGGCGCATGACCGACCCGCTGGAGACGCTCGCCCAGCACGTCGCCGAACGCGTGCTCGACCTCATCGTGAATGCCCTGGACGTGAACGCCCTGGTGCGGCACCTCGACGTCAACGCGCTCGTCGGGCGGGTGGACGTGAACGCGCTGATGCGCCAGGTTGACGTGAACGCGCTGCTGGACCGGGTGGACGTCCCGGCCCTGCTCGGCCGGGCCGACGTCAATGCCCTCCTGGACCGCGTCGATGTAGGCGCCCTGCTCAGCCGCGTGGACGTGAACGACCTGGTAAGCCGCGTGGACATGGACACGCTGGTCGAGCAGACGGACCTGGGCGCGGTCATCGCCAAGTCCTCGGGCGGTGCCGCGACCGAGGCGCTCGACGCGGCGCGCAGCCAGGCCGTCGGTCTGGACCAGTTCATCGACCGTTGGGCCCAGCGCGCGCTGCGGCGAAGGCACCAGGCGCCCGCGGGTCCGCCCGCGCTGCTGAACGGACAGGCCGAGTCGTGAGTGCGGGAACCCACGCCGACCGGTCGGTGACCGCGCAGGGGCACTACGCGGGCTCGGTATCCCGGTTCCTGGCCTACGCCATCGACATCACCTCGAGCTCCGCGGTGTTCGGCCTCGCGCTCGCGGCCATTTCGTACGTGGCGAAGGTCGTGACCGGCCACGAGGTCTCCTGGAACAGGGGGAACGTCGTCGTCGCGGCCGTGTTCGTCGCCTGGGAATTCCTGTACTTCGGCTACTCATGGGCCGCGAGCGGCAAGACCTTCGGCATGGCGGTGCTCGGGATCAGGGTGGTGATGGCCGACGGCTCCCCTGTCGAGCCGCGGCGCGGGGTGCTGCGCGCGCTCGTGTTCCCGCTTAGCTTCCTGCTGTTTGGCCTCGGCTTCCTCGGAATCCTCGTGCAGCGCGAGCGGCGCGCGCTGCACGACCTCATCGCCTGCACCGCGGTCATTTACGCGTGGGATGCCCGGGCGGCCCGGCTCCGGTTCCTCGCCCGTGCGGCATCGCCCGGCACGGGTGGGGACAGGGCGCCCTGACCCGGGGCGCCAGCAACCATCCGTGGCGGGTGACGCCCCCGCCGTTATCGCAGCGGTAACTCTTGGTCATGGCTGGATTGGCGGCGCGCCAATCCAGCTCCTGATCGACCGAGAGGGAATCCGAACATGAACACGCCCGCCAAGGCCGACGTCGACGACAGGACGAGGGATGTACTGACCGGGCTCGCGCTGAGCGATCCGGAACTGCTGCTCGAGGGCATCGAGGCGCGCGCGGACTGGCAGGTCAAGAGTGGCCTGGATCCGCGAAGCTTCTCGCTGGTCAAGCTCGCTGCCCTGGTCGCGCTCGACGCGCCACCGTCCTCCTACCTCTGGCAGGTGGGCAACGCGCTCGACGCCGGCTGCACCCCGGAGGAACTCGTGGGCGTGCTGCACGCGATCGCACCGCAGGTCGGGATGCCAAGGATCGTGGCTGCTGCGCCAGAGCTCATGGTCGCGCTCGGCATCGCCCTGCCCGAAGGCCAGTAGGAGGCAGCCATGTTCGTACGGCGACGCCCATTGCTGCGCGCGGCCGCTGTCGGCGGCGGCGCGTACGTCGCGGGCAGGAGCATGGGACGGGCCGCGCAGCAGCGGCAGTACGCAGAGTCCGAGCAGGACGAGCGCATCGCCAACCTGGAGCAGCAGCAAGCCACGGCGTACCCGCAGCAGCAGTCGGCACCACAGCCGGCTCCGCCCGCCGCGGCGCCCTCCATGCTCGATCAGCTGAACCAGCTCAGCACCCTGCACGGGCAGGGGGCGCTGACCGATGAGGAATTCACCGCCGCCAAGGCCAAGCTGCTCGGCGGCTGAACATCACGGGAGAAAGCAGATGAGTGAGCCGTTCCGCGGCACCATCAACGTCGACATCAGGGACTCGGTGCCGGACTGGACGCCGTTCGAGGCGCCGAAGGCGCCGGATGGCGCCCCGAGTGTGCTGTACATCGTGCTCGACGACGTGGGTTTCTCGGCGATGAGCTGCTATGGCGGCCCTATCGAGACGCCGAACATCGACCGGATAGCGGGCGCCGGGGTCCGGTTCACCCAGTGGCACACGACCGCGCTGTGCTCGCCGACCCGCTCCTGTCTGCTAACCGGGCGCAACCACACCCGCAACTCGATGGCCTGCATCACCGAGGCCTCCAGCGGGTTTCCCAACGCCAGCGGCACCATCCCGCAGGCGAACGGCATGGTGTCGGAGATCCTCAGCGAAAGCGGCTGGAACACCTACATCGTCGGCAAGTGGCACCTGTGCCCCACCGACGAAATGAACCTCGCATCGACCCGGCGCAACTGGCCGACCGGCCGCGGGTTCGAGCGGTTCTATGGGTTCCTCGGTGCCGAAACCAACCAGTGGTACCCGGAACTCGTCTACGACAACCACCCCGTCGACCAGCCGAAGGCCCCGGAGGAGGGCTACCACCTCACCGAGGACCTTACCGACAGGGCGCTGGAGTTCATCAGGGACGCCAAGGCGATCGCGCCGGACAAGCCGTTCTTCCTCTACTACGCGCCCGGCGCGGCACACGCGCCGCACCACGCGCCCAAAGAATGGATCGAGCGGTACGCCGGGAAGTTCGACATGGGGTACGACGCGATCCGGGAGCAGACGCTCGCCCGCCAGAAGGAGCTGGGCATCGTTCCAGCCGACACCGAGCTCCCGCCGGTGAACCCGATCGGCACGCCCGACTCCCGCAGGGGTCCCGGCGGCCAGCCATTCCCCCCGCTCGACTACACCAAGCCGTGGGATTCACTGTCGGCTGACGAGAAGCGGTTGTTCGCACGGATGGCCGAGGTCTACGCCGGCTTCCTGTCCCACGCAGACGACCAGATCGGGCGGCTGCTCGGTCACCTGGAGGAGTCCGGGCAGCTGGACAACACGCTGGTGATCCTGGTGTCGGACAACGGTGCCAGCGGCGAGGGCGGCCCGGACGGGTCGGTCAACGAGAACAAGCTGTTCAACGGGATTCCCGACGACCTAGACGCCAACCTCGCGATGATCGACGAGCTGGGCGGCCCGAAAACCTACAACCACTACACGAACGGCTGGGCCATGGCGTTCAACACGCCGTTCAAGATGTGGAAGCGGTACGAGTTCAACGGCGGCACCTGTGACCCGTGCATCGTCGCGTGGCCGTCGGTCCTCGGCCACGGAGGCGAGATCCGGCACCAGTACCACCACGCCATCGACGTCGTGCCCACGATCCTGGACTGCCTCGGCGTCGCAGCCCCGGAAACCATCAAGGGACATACCCAGAGCCGTGTCGACGGAGTGAGCATGCGGTACTGCTTCGACGACCCGTCGGCGCCGTCGGCGCGCCCCACCCAGTTCTACTCGATGCTCGGTTCACGGGCCATCTGGCACGAGGGGTGGAAGGCGGTCACCACGCACCCGACGATCAGCGGCTGGAGCCACTTCAACGACGACACCTGGGAGCTGTACCACACCGACGCCGACCGGTCCGAGCTCCACAACCTGGCCGGCGAGCACCCCGGGAAGGTGCGCGAGATGGTGAACCTGTGGTTCGCCGAGGCCGGGGACAACGGCGCCTTCCCGCTGGACGACCGCTCCGCGCTGGAGATCCTGCGGACACCCAGGCCCCAGCTGACCAGCCCCCGGGATCGCTACACCTACTACCCCGATGCAGCCGACGTCCCCGAGACCCAGGCGGTGAACATCCACAACCGCTCGTACAGCATCGGCGCCCTGGTGGACATTCCGGCTCCCGGCGCGGAGGGAGTGCTGTTCGCCCACGGTGCCCGGTTCGGCGGGCATTCCCTCTACGTCAAGGACAACCGGCTGCACTACGTCTACAGCTTCGTCGGGATCATCGAGCAGAAGGTGGTGGCGACGCAGGACCTCCCAACCGGGGATAACCTCATCCTCTCGGCCTCGTTCGACAAGGACGGCGAGGATCCGCCCGGCGTCGCCGCCGGCATCCTGTCCCTGTACCACGGAGACCGCAAAGTGGGCGAGGCCCGCATCAAGAACCAGCCGGGCGCCTTCGAGCTCGCGGGCGAGGGCCTGTGCGTCGGCCGCGACAGCGGTGACGCGATCACCGAGGACTACCCGGGCGAGCGGCCGTACCGGTTCACCGGCGGCACGATCAAGCGGGTCGTCGTCGACGTCAGCGGCGAGCCCTACGTCGACCTCGTCCGCCAGGCCGAGGCCATGCTCGCCCGGGAATAGCCGGGGCACCAGGAGCAGCCAGCCAGGCCCGTCGCCGCGCAACACCCCCCACCTGCGGCGGCGGGCCTGCCTATGTGGCCGAGGGTTGCTCAGGCGACGCCGGGAGCCGGCGGCCGAAGCGCGCGCAGCGCCGCGTCGAAGCCGGACAGCCGGCCCCGGACAACCTCGGCCTGCTGGGCGCTGGTGCCGCCCGGCGCGCGTTCCGCGTCCATCGCCGAGCGGGCCGCCTGCAAAGACACGAGCACATCGGCAACCCGGGCGCGCTCATCCTCGTTCGGGGCTGCCTCGCGCATCGCGTACAGTGCCTGCGCGAGGTCGTCGGCGCGGCGCTGGATATCGGCCCAGCGGGCGCCGCTGTCCGTGGCGTCGAGTGCTCCCGGGCGCTCGGCGAAGCTCATCGCGTCGTAGAGCGCCGATCCCTTCGCGTAGGCGTCGATCGCCCTGGCACGCCAGGCGCTGAGCGTCATGGAATGGCGGCGGGTCACGGAGTGCACGACCCATGCCACCACGATCAGCCCTATGACGACCACAACGCCAACAAGCCACCAGAGCCAGGTCGGCGTGGGGCGGGGCTGGCGGCTTGGGGTCGCCGAGGTGACCGGTGCGGCAGCCGACGCGGTGGGCGTGGTCACGGTCTGGGTCACCGACGGTTCCGGGGTAGGCGTCGGCTGCGCGGTGGGCGCCGGGGCCGGGCTCGGCGAGAAGCTCGGCACGCTGACGCTCTTGCTGGGAGCCAGGCTCTTGATCGCACTGCTGACCCCGCTGCCGCATCCCGCTACGAGCAATCCGGCGGCGAGAGCAGCGAGCAAAAGGGCCGCACTTCTCGTCAGGCCCCGCATGGCCCAGTCCCTCATCTCAACAAGGATCGGCGCCGAGGACGGTCCCGGCGTCACCCGTCACGGGGGAACGTGGCGCCGGCTACTGGTTCACGGACGACGCAACGGAAGCCAAGGTGACAGGTTGACGTGTCGATCGACTCGCCCTGGCGGGCAGCCGGACGGTAGCGCAGGCAATAGCTCGGCGCGCAGAGGTGCGAGCCGCCCTTGATCACCTTGAGCTGCTGGCGCGCCGATGCGCCGGCGTGCGGACTGCGCGGCCCGCAGCATCTGCCCGCCGCGGAGCGGACGTGGCGCGGGAGGAAGTGGTCGCAGGTCCACTCCCAGACGTTGCCGGTCATGTCGTACAGGCCGTAGCCGTTGGCGGGAAACGACCCGACCGGAGAGGTACCTTCGTAGCCGTCGGTGCGCAGGTTCTCCCACGGAAACCGGCCCTGCCACGTGTTGGCCATCATCTGCCCGCCCGGCGCGAACTCGTCGCCCCAGGCGTAGACCGCGCCGTCGAGGCCGCCGCGGGCGGCATACTCCCACTCCGCCTCCGTGGGCAGATCCTTGCCTGCCCACGCGGCGTACGCCCGCGCGTCCGGGTAGGCGACCTGCGTCACCGGATGCCCGTCGCGGCCCCGGCAGCTGGTCCGGGGGCCGCCGGGGTGCCGCCAGTCAGCCCCGGGCAGGTACGCCCACCAGTTGCGGAAGTCGCGCAGGTCGACCGGGCCGTTGGCGCGGCGGAACACCAGCGACCCCGGCACCAGCAGGGCAGGGTCGGCATGGGGGTAATCGGCCGGGTCCGGCGGCCGCTCCGCGACCGTCACGTACCCGGTGGCCGCGACGAACCGCTGGTACTCCGCTACCGTCACCGGAACCTCGTCGATCCAGAATCCGTCGACGCTCACCGGGAGCACCGGGCGCTCTTCCGCGTAAAAGTCCGCCGAGCCCATCAGGAACGTGCCGCCCGGTACCCAGGTCATGCCCCTGAGCTGATGCTGCGCCGTGGGCATGACCCCTGCTCCGATTCTCCGGGTTCTTATCGCGACCCTATGAAGTACTGTGCTGGGTCCGCGCCACCCATCCTGGGTGACGTGCGGGCTGCTTACCTGGACGCCGAGGCATGGCTGGTCGCCAGCAGCGGTCAGTGATGAATCAGATGGACCACGCCGAGATTGGCGAGCCCGTCGAGCGCGAGCTGGACGGCCAGCGCCGCCAGCAGGAAGCCGAACACCTTCTCGGTCACCAGCATGCTGCTGGCGTTCAGGTGCTCGCCCACCTGGGCCGCCCACCGGAACACCACGACGTCCACGGCGATGACGACCGCGAGTGCACCGAGCACGACGCCGTAGACACCGGCCGTCCCGGCCTCGGCGGAGGCGGTGACCAGCACGACGATGCCCGCCGGGTTCAGCAGGTACGGAACCGCCAGCGGGAAGATGGCAAGCCGCACCGGGTCTTCGCCATTCCGCTTGGCCGGCTGCTGCTCGCCGGACCCGCCGAGCACCATCGTGACCGCGATGATCAGCAAAATGATTCCGCTGGATACGCCGAGCGCCCCGGCGGAGAAGTGCAGCAGCCGGGTCAGCAGCCCGCCAAGGACCAGCAGCACGAGCGCCACCGCCGCGGCGGTCACGAGCATCTTCCGCACGACGCGGCGCTTTGTCGCCTCCGGCATGCCGGAGGTTACGTCGAGGAATGGCACCAGCGCGATCTTCGGCCCGATGCCGATTAGGAGCAGCAGAAAGATGTCGATCACCGCTGCGGCATCGACGGACTCGAATTCCATGCCTTAGCCTCCGGCCAGCCCTGCCCGGCGCACATCACCCGACGCGGAGCAGCCGGCCGGGTTGCTGGTCATTGCCGCACAAAGATCGCTCTCACCCATGGCGGGTGACGACAAGGGCCGGGCTGCGCGCCGAGTATCGGCAGCAGCAAAGGCGCTGGCGCCTGGGTGAGAAAGGAGCGGCAATGGCTTCCGACGGGTTCGACGCAGAGCCGTTCGACGCAGAGCCATCGCCCTCGGCAACGATGGCTGGCACGTGGCAGGCGGGCATCGTGCTTGGCGCGCTGACCCTGGTGCTCGGGATCATCGTGGCCTTCCACCCGACCGGCTCGCTGAACGTGATCGCGGTCCTGCTCGGCATCCTGATGCTGCTGTCGGGCCTCTTCCACCTGATCCGGGTGCTCGACCCACGGGAGCGGCACCGCATCTGGCTGGGCATCACCGGCCTGCTGTTCATCGTGATCGGCGTGATCCTGATCCGTCACCTGCATCTGACTCGCGCACTCATCGGCCTGGTGATCGGCATCACCTGGGTCGTCCAGGGGCTGACGGCGTTCATCGGCGGAATAGCGGGCGGTGTCCGCGAGGGCAGAGCCTGGTGGATCTTCTTTGGGGCGGTGAGCCTTATCGCCGGGATAGTGGTGGTGTCCACTCCGGCCTCCTCACTCAACGTCCTCGCGGTGCTGTTCGGGATCTGGTTCGTCGTTATGGGAATCATGCAGATGATCGGGGCCTTCTTGCTCCGCCACTCGCTTCGTGAGGTGCAAAGCATGGAGATGACGAACGCCTAAGGGGCCGGTGATGACACAGCTGATCGTCGAGCGGGCGCCCCGGCGCACGCGGTACCAGCTAGACACGGCGCTCGGGCTGACCCCGGCGGAGCGCGCCGCGAAGGGCAAGGCGGCGCGGGCCGAGGTCCCCAGGGACAGCCACGCGGTGTTCGACCCAGGGCCCCGCCGCCCCGACCCGATCGCGCTGCTCGAAGAGCAGGCCACCACGCGGGTTCCTGAGCTGGTCCCGGTGCGCTACGGCCGGATGATGGTCTCCCCGTTCACCTACTACCGCGGTGCGGCGCTGCCCATGGCGGCCGACCTGGCCACCACGCCGGTCTCCGGTCTGGCCGTGCAGGCCTGCGGCGACGCTCACCTGTCCAACTTCGGCGTGTTCGGCTCCGCCGAGCGCAACCTGGTCTTCGACGTCAACGACTTCGACGAGACCCTCCCGGGCCCCTGGGAGTGGGACGTCAAGAGGCTAGCCGCCAGCCTGGAAGTCGCCGGGCGGGGCAACGGCTTCGCGGGCAAGGAGCGCCGCGCGATCGTTGTGGCGACGGTCGCCAGCTACCGGCAGGCGATGCGGGGCTTTGCCAGCATGAGCAACCTGGATCTCTGGTATGCGCGCGCCGACCTAGAGCAGTTGCGGGCCCAGCTCGACCCGAGGCTGAAGGCGCGCCAGCGCAAGGCGGTTGACCAGGGCATGGCCAAGGCGCGCACCCGCGACAGCATGCAGGAGGTTGCCAAGCTGACGCACCTCGTCGACGGCAGGCCGCGGATCGTCGCCGACCCGCCGCTGATCGTCCCCATCGACCAGCTGACGCCCGACGAGATGGACCGGGCCAGCATCGAGGCGCAAGTGGCCGATCTGCTCGCCAAGTACCGGCGCACGCTGGAGACCGACCGCCGGATCCTGATCGACCAGTTCGAGTTCTGCGACCTGGCCCGCAAGGTGGTGGGCGTCGGCAGCGTGGGAACGCGCTGCTGGATCGCGCTGATGCTCGGCCGCGACGCAGCCGATCCGCTGTTCCTTCAGGTCAAGGAGGCTGAGGCGTCGGTGCTCAGCCGGTACGTGGGCGCGAGCAGGCAAGCGAACCAGGGGCAGCGCGTTGTCGCCGGCCAGCGGCTGATGCAGGCCACCAGCGACATTTTCCTCGGCTGGCAGCGCAACCCCGCCGGGTTCGACGGCAAGGCCCGTGACTTCTACGTGCGCCAGCTGAGGGACTGGAAGTTCTCCCTGGACATCGACGCCATGGTGCCGCGCGGCATGCGGCTGTACGGCGAGCTGTGCGGCTGGACCCTGGCCAGGGCGCACGCCCGGTCCGGGGACCGGATCGCGATCTCTGCCTACCTCGGCGGCTCGGACGTCTTCGACAAGGCGATCTCTCAATTCGCCAGCGCATACGCCGACCAGAACGAGAAGGACCATCAAGCCCTGGTCGACGCCGTCGCCTCCGGGCGAATCACCGCGGAACCCGGCCTGTGAAGCCGGAGGATGGTAGCCGACCTTCTGCTGATCGGCCTCGGGATCGCGCTCGAGCCGTTTCCGATAACGGCCTTCGTCCTGATCCTGGGCTCAGCAAGGGGCACGAGGAAGGGCCTGGCCTTCATCCTGGGCTGGCTGGCCTGCCTGGTCGCGGTCATCGCCGCAGTGGCCCTGGCCACCGGCGGCAAGCCACCGGCCGCGCACACCGCGCCGTCGACCGCGGTCCTCGCGGTCAAGCTGACCCTAGGCGTGGTGCTGATCCTGCTCGCGGTGCGGCAGTGGCGGCGCATCGGCCGTAAACGTAAGCCGCCTGCCTGGATGGAGCGGCTGGACGGGCTGTCGCTGTGGGCGGCGGCCGGGCTGGCGGCGTTCCTGCAGCCCTGGGCGCTGGTCGCGGCCGGCGCGGCCACCGTCACCCAGGCCAGGCTGTCGACCGCGGGCGGCTACCTGACGCTGGTGGGCTTCTGCCTGCTGGCGACGTCCAGCTTCCTGTACCTGGAGTTCTACGCCACGTTCACGCCCGCTGCTGCGGCCGCCCGGCTCAAGGCACTGCGGGCCTGGCTGGACATGCACGAAGACCAGGTGATCGTCGCGGTCTTCCTGCTGCTCGGATTCTGGCTGGCGGGCAAGAGCATCTACCTGCTCAGCTGAGCGGCCAAGCCAATCACCCGTGCCAGGTGAAGTGGCTGCGACCGCCTTCCCCTGACCATTAATTGTGACGTCGCCATCCAATCCCCTCGCGGCGCTGCGATCCCGCAATTACCTGGCATTGCTGGCCCTGGCCGCCATCATCGGGGTGCCGATCTCGGCGATCGCTTATGGCTTCCTTGCCCTCGTGACCAAGATGCAGGCGTGGGTCTTCACCGACCTTCCCAAGGGCTTGGGTTTCGACGGAGAGCCATTGTGGTGGCCGGTGCTGCCCCTCGTCCTGGCGGGCGTGCTGGTCAGCCTTACCATCCGGTACCTGCCCGGCAAGGGGGGTCACTCTCCGGCCGACGGATTCAAGGCGGGCCAGGGCCCGCCACGCCCGGCCGAGCTGCCCGGCGTGATCCTGGCCGCCTTCGCCACGCTCAGCCTCGGCGTGGTACTCGGCCCCGAGGCACCACTGATCGCGCTCGGCGGGGGCCTGGCCTTCCTGGCCGTCCGTCTGGCCAAGCGGGACGCCCCGGCGCGGACCGGCCGGGTGGTGGCGGCGGCCGGCAGCTTCGCCGCGATCAGCACGCTGCTCGGCTCCCCGCTGCTGGGCGCCTTCCTGCTGATGGAGGCGTCGGGCATCGCCGGCGCCACGCTGGAGCTGGTGCTGCTGCCAGGCCTGCTGGCCGCTGGCGTCGGCTCGCTCATTTTCCTCGGCCTGAACGCGTGGACCGGGCTGGGCACGTTCTCGCTGGCCATACCCCACCTTCCGCACTTCGGCACACCCGACATCGCCGAGTTCGGGTGGGCGCTGGTCATCGGCGTGGTGGCTGCCCTGATCGGCTCCGTGATCCGGCGCGCCGCGCTGCTGTTGCGGCCGCACGTCGAGCGGCGGATGGTGCTGCTTACCCCGGTCGCCGGCCTGGCCATCGCCGGCCTGGCCATCGGGTTCGCCGCGGCCACCGGCAAGGGCTCCGCCGAGGTCCTGTTCTCCGGGCAGGATGCTCTCGGCCCGTTCGTCGCGCACAGCGCCCAGTACGCCGTGGGTGCGCTGTTGCTGCTCGTGGTCTGCAAGGGCATTGCCTACGCGGTGTCGCTGAGCAGCTTCAGGGGCGGGCCGATCTTCCCGGCCATGTTCGTCGGGGCGGCAGGCGCGATGGCACTGTCGCACGTTCCCGGGCTGCCGCTCGTCCCGGCCCTGGGCATGGGCATCGGCGCGATGAGCGCGACGATGCTCAGGCTGCCGATGACCTCCGTGTTGCTGCCCGCCCTGTTGCTCGCACCGGACGCCCTTGCGGTCACGCCGCTGGTGATCGTTGCCGTCGTGGTTGCCTTTGTGGCATCGGAGCGGCTCGCGCCGCAGGCCGCCGACACCCGGGCAGAGTCAGCGCCAGCCGCGGGCGAAACCGGGATCAGGCCCGGCGGTACCGCGACGGCAGAATCGCGCCAATGAGCCACAGCACCGGGACGCCCAGGTGTTCGATTCCGGAACGGCGAGCCGCCGTTCTTTGACATGCAGTGTGCGGTCAGGGAGCCGCCGCTTGCATCACCCGTACCGGATGGTTACCGGCCCCTGGGAGCAGCCCGATCGCCCGGCGCTTTGCCCTGGCCTGGGCGGCCCGACCTGCGGCGGTACGACGTCGTGCCATCGCGCCGGAGGGCGCCCGGCGGCGGCCAGCGCCGGGGCGCGGCGGACCCGGAGGGTTCGGCAGGGCCCCGGAAGGCCGCGACGAGGCGGGCGACCAGGGTGGCCAGGAACACCTGGCCGACGAGCGCCTCGATGACCGCGACGGCCCGGCCCCCGTTGCCGGCCGCGGTGAAGTCTCCGTAGCCGAGGGTGGTGAGCGTGGTGAAGCTGAAGTACTGAAACGTCTGCGTGTTGCCCGCCTGGGCGTGAGTGAAGAACGGCGCCCCTCCGAGGTGCTCGATGGCCGCGTAGAACGTGGCGAACATCAGTCCGATGATCAGATAGGCGCTCAGCGCGCCGTAGATGCTCTGCATGGTGACCGTGGGCCGGGCCAGCACGCGGCGCACGATAAAGACGGCCGTGAGCAGCAGCATCAGCCCGTTCCAGATCTCGGCGATCCCGGTTCCGGTGCCGGGGCTGGTCACCGCCGCCGCACCGGCCGCCATCGACCCGGCCAGCGCGGTGCCGCCGAGCAGCAGTCTCCGGCGGCGGCTCAGCGGTGAGTTGCGAAGCGCGAGCAGCAGAACGGCGGCGAACAGCGCGATCGACAGGCGTTCGACGAGCCTGCCGGCGCTGAACGCGGACAGCAGGTACGTCAAGATCAGCAGAAGCAGCAGCAGGCCGTAGCGCCCGGCCGGGTCGGCCGGGCCGCTACGGCCGCTGTGCATGACTGCAGATGGAACTGGTGCCCGCGCTATGCCGCGCCCCCGCCGTGCAGTGCTTCCTGGAGCTCCTTCTCGCCTTCCTTGGACAGCGAGGTCTTCAGAACAGTGCCGCCGAACTTGCTCATCGCCTCGACGGCCTTGTCCGGGGTCACCTTCTCCACCATCACGAACAGCGCGGAGGTTCCCGGCTGCAGCATGCCGCGGACCTGGTCCTCGAACTCGCGGTCGATGCCGGTCTTGGTGACCTTGCCCATGAGGGCGCCGAGCCCGGCGCCCACGGCCATGCCGAATACCGGGATGAAGAACAGCAGGCCGAACAGCAGGCCCCAGAACATGCCCCAGGTCGCACCGCCGCCAACCGCGTGATGGCTGGTGTGAACGTGGTAGCGCCCATCCTTGTCCCGCACGATCGATGCGATGGCGTCCGGCTCGATGATGAGATCCCGTGCCAGGGCCCGCGCCTCGTCCGCCGCCGCGTCGGCGGTGGTCTCATCGGGATATCCGATGGCGATCAGATCAGCCATAGCGTCCTCTTCTCCGTCTGCTGGTGATCGGTGCGCCCAGTCCATCAAGCTCTGAATGGCTCTGCCCCACCTGCCGCGGGTGATATCGCAATGACCGCCTCGTCGCCCGCGAGCCGGTTATGCGGGTCATGCGGGGGGCTGGGTGTAACGGCGCTCCTCGTAGACCTCGGCTGATCCGCGCTGGCGGCGCCTTGACACTAGAACCGCCGCCGAAATGGCCAGGCCCACGGCCCCGGCGATCATCAGGATCACCCCGATGACCTGCAGGTCCACGTGCGCAGGGTGCCAGGTGACGGCGAACCGCAGGATTGCGCCGATGACGATGAGAGCCATGCTGCCGCCGATTGTCATGGTGAGCCACCTCCTCAGGGCTACGGTGCCCCGGTGCCCGGCGGAATGCATCGCTCGCCACGGGTTAGCCTCGTGGTTACGCATCCGGCATAATCTCGTCACGGACCGTTCTGAAGGCGGACCACCCGACAGTTCTGTCCGGGCATGGTTGCTAATTTCGCGTGAAATGCCTGCAAGGAAATATTTTTGCCGGTGCTAGGCACGATTGAACACTCTTATTAAGCTCGAAAGGGTGCGCCGCGGCACCAGCCTCGGAGCAGGAGAGCGACCCGAACGACATCTGGGCGCTGTTCCTGCGGTGCCGCGTGCCCGCATGGGTCTCGACGTGCCGATCGAGACAAAGCTCCATGCCCCGAACGTGCGGGCGGAATGGGTGGAGCGCCCCGGGCTCATCGAGCACCTGGCAACCGCCGCCGCCAGGCTGGTGCTTGTCGGCGCCCCGGCCGGTTTCGGCAAGACGACGCTGGTCGCGCAGTGGCGTGTCAGCACGGACGAGAACCGGCCGTTCGCCTGGGTCTCGCTCGACCGCGCCGATGACGATCCCAGCCGCCTGTGGTGGTACACGGTCGGGGCGCTGCAGCAGGCGTGCCCCGAGCTCAATGGCGAGGCGATTCTCGGGGAGCTTCGGGTGCAGTCGCCGGACGTCACCGGAACGGTGCTGCCGCTCCTCGCCAACGAACTGGCCGCCCTTCCCGCGCCCGTCGTGCTGGTGCTTGACGACTACCACGTGATCAAGGAGCGCAGCTGCCACGACCAGATAGCGTTCCTGCTTGCCCATCTGCCGCCCTCGGCGCAGATCGTGCTCGTCACCAGGATCGACCCGCCGCTGCCGCTGGCACGAATGCGGGCGTCCGGGGAGATGGTGGAGATCCGGGCACGGGAGCTGCGATTCGGTCTCGACGAGACGGCCGCGCTCGTGCGTTCGGTCTCTGGCGTCCGGCTCAGCGATTCCGACCTGACCGACCTCACCGAGCGAACGGAAGGATGGCCGGCCGGCACGTACCTCGCAGCGCTGTCTCTTCGCGGCCACCCCTCGCCGCATGAGTTCGTCCGCGCGTTCACCGGCGACAACCGGTTCATCGTCGATTTCCTTGCCGACGAGGTGCTCGGCCGCCAGCCCGGTGACGTCCAGCAGTTCCTCCTGCAGACCTCCATTCTCAGCCGGTTCTGCGCGCCGCTGTGCGACGCCATCACCGGATCGGCCAACGCCGTGGACATCATTGAGATCCTCGAGCGGGAGAACCTCTTCCTGGTGCCGCTGGACGACAACCGGCAGTGGTATCGCTATCACCATTTGTTTGGCCAGCTGCTGCGCAGCCAGCTCGCGCTTACCGATCCGGGGGCCGTGCGCGTCCTGCACAAGCGCGCGGGTGCCTGGCATCAGCTGTCGGGCTCCACCGAGGAGGCGATCGGCCACGCGCTGGCGGCCGACGACATTGCCGTCGCCGTCGATCTCATCACCCGTAATTGGCTCGCATATGTCAACGTCGGCCGCGCGGCGACGGTCCGCGCATGGATGCGCGTGCTCGGTGACGACCGGATCGCCGTGAACCCCGCGGCCGCACACTGCGCAGCCTGGGCGGCGGCGCTTACCGGTGACAGGCAAACGGTGCGCCGATGGCTCCCGGTGATTGACTCCGGCCAGCACGACGGGCCGCTGCCCGACGGAGTGCGGTCCCTGCGGTCCTCGGCGGCCATGCTCCGCGGGGTCTTCGGGTTCGACGGCCTGCCGGTCATGCGGGCGTCCGCCGCCATGTCTGTGGACCTGGAAGCCGACCCGGCGTCGCCGTACTACGCGCTGGCCAGGGGCGCGCTCGGTTACAGCCTCTATTTGTCCGGTGAGGCAGCGGCGGCGGCCGGGCCGCTGGAGGAGGCGGTGCAGAGCAGGGCCAGCGTTCCGATCATCGCGATGTTTGTCCTCTCTGCAGCGGCCCTGGTCGCGGTCGCGCTGGGCCGGCTCTCCAAGGCAGAAGAGCTCGCGCGCGGAGCCCTCGCCCTGGCGGCGCGAAGCGATCTCGGCAAGGCTCCGCAGAGCGCGCTTGCCTACACCGCGATGGGTGCTGTCTTTGCCGCGCGTGGCCGTCTCGATGAGGCCCGCGCCGAGCTCGAGCATGCGTTTGAGCCCCGTAACACGGTTGGGCTCAGCCCCTGGCCCACGCTCGAACCCACGCTCTGGCTGGCCGCGGTGCGCGTCGACCTGGGCGACCGGGCTGGCGCCGCGGAACTCGCCGATGAGGCTCGAGGATTGCTGACCCTGTTGCCGGACGGCACGGAGGCGTTGCGGGACCGGCTGGCAGAACTCGACCGGCGGATCGCAGGCCGATCCCGCATGGTATCGGTCGCCGAACCGCTCACCGAGCGAGAGGCGGCGGTGCTGCGCCTGCTCGGCGGCTCGCTCTCGATTCGCGAGATCGGCGAGGAACTGTACGTCTCCGCCAACACGGTCAAGACCCATACCCAGGCGATCTACCGCAAGCTCGGGGTCTCGACCCGGCATGACGCCGTCGAGCAGGGCAAACAGCTGGGGCTATGATGCGCGTGAACTCCGGGTCCTCAGGTCACCCGGGTGAACAGGCCCTGAGGGTGATAGTTTCTCACCCCGCTTTTGCGTACAAAGGAATATCATCTTCCGCCTGGGGAAGTACAGGCACCGCGCCGGATGCTTGCTCTCGCAACCGGAGGGAATTCGAATGATGGCAGCGGCCGCCGGCTCCAACAGCCGGTACCGGATCATTCTCAAGGGTGAATGCAAGAATCTGCTGGCCGGGATGCTGGACGAATTGGTGATCGAATCGGGTCACGGCTGGACGTGCGTTCTGGCCTCGGTGCGCGACGAATCCGAGTTGTACGGGCTGCTGGAACGGTTCCAGGAATTCGCGCTGCACATTGTCAGCCTCAACGAACTCGGGGCCCATGTGCTGCGGCCGCGGACCGCATTGGGCGCCGCCCTGTGAGTGGTCCTCCCGGCAGAACGGACCTGGCCGAATGGCTGGCCAGCGTCGCCGCAGGCGATCCGGTTGCCCTTGCCTCTGCCACCTGCCCCAAGGACGACAACATCGAGGAGTCCGGGCTCGACGTCAGAACCCATGCCATGGTCTGCCTGGCCGCGCTGGTGGCGGCCGGTGAGAGCGGAACAGCTTACGACGAGCACGTCGCGATCGCTCTCGACCATGGCGTCACGCTCGGCGAGATCGCAGGCGTGCTCGTTGCCTTGCTCCCCACCGCGGGGGCCGCACGCGCCAGCGCTGCGGCACCCGCGATCCTTGCGGCGGTCGACCACGCCGCCGCTGATGTTCATTCGGGATCGGAAGCCTCATCCGGCGTGACGCCGCCCGGCAGTGACTTAAAGCAGGCCGAATTGTCTGGCCCGTCGCACCGCCTCTCCCCGGTGCGTCACTGACAGCTTTCGGTAAATGCTCTTGAGATGAGTTTTGACGGTGTTAACCGAGATATACATCTCGGAAGCGATCTCGGCAGTGCTCTCCATCGCCGATACATGTTCCAGCACCTCGCGCTCGCGCTCGCTCAGCTTCTCGACGATCACCGGCACAGCCTCCGGGACGCCGGGCTGCCTGACCACGACCTGACCGGGGCCGACCAGTTCCGGCTCGAGCACCCGGCGGTACGCCTGGGCGAGGTCTGGCTCCCGCCGCAAGACGGGCCGTAGCCATCCCCGCTCCATCACGAACTGCAGCCGGAACTGCTCGCGTTCGCTAAGCCGCAGTGCCCGCTCGAGACAATGGCGTCCGTGTGCCCGGTCACCGCTTTCGTAGCTGAGCTGCGCGTCGGCCAGGAGGCTTTCCAGCAGCACGCCATCCGGGGCCTCGTCGCCTGGCGGTGCCGCGTCGAGCGCGTTCCTGGCGGCTTGCGCGCCTTCGGCTGCGAGCAGGGCACGTGCCAGCGCGACGGCCGCGTCCAGCGAGGATGCGGGGTCGGCCTGCCCGGCTAGGTCGATGGCTGACCCAAGGTCAGCGGTCGCGGTACAGGACTGCGACTGCAGTACCGTCAGCCGGTGCTCGGCCCAGGCCGGGGGCGTCCAGCCATGACGGGCGTGACTGATGATCTCCAGCGCCGCTTGGCCGTGGCCTTCGGCCAGGCTGTGCCGCGCCGCGACGAGGTGGGCCATCACACCGACCAGCTTGTCGGGTCGGGTACGGAGTGCGTCGAACGCCCGCTTCAGCCATCGCCGCGACCGGGAACGCTCATTGCGCTCCATGTGAATGGAGGCGAGAGCCACCTCAGCGGCCTGGCTCGCCCCGCCACCGGGCCGATCCGCGCTGTCGTCGTCATCCGGCCTTCCCGTCGCGTCGGCGGCCAGTTCGGCCGCGTGGGTGAGCCGTCCCCGCAGCGTTTCGATCAGGGCGAGATGGCCTAGGCAGTCGGCTCGCTCTCGCTCCGGGGCACCCTCGGTAGCCAGGACGGCCTCGAAGATGGCCGATGCCCCGTCGAGATGACCGGACCACAGCTCTATGGCCCCTCGTCCCGCTAGCACTCGAGCCTGGATCCAGGAATGGCGTGCGAGCTGCTCCTTCGGGACGTCCTCGAGCAGGGTCTGTGCCTTCCCGACCGCGGCCGTCGCCGCGTTGAGATCCCCGGTCCGCCGGGACAGGGCGAGCCGGATTATCGATGCAGCCAGCCGGGACGGGATCTCGTCCCCGGCCGGAAGCGTCCCCAGCATGTCTTCTGCTGCGGCGAGAAAGCGCTCGCTCGTGGCGTCCTCGGCGCGAGCGAAGTCGATCGCCGCCGCGACGAGCAGCGGCTGCGGCTCAGTCCAGCTCTGGCCCCGTGGCATCTTACGGAAGCTCCCGGCCAGGGGCTCATTCCCGGGATCAATGAGCTGGTCGACAGCGAAGCCGTCAAGAACCGCCCGGGCGGCGAACCGCCAGTCACCCGCCGCACCGGCGTGCCGCACCGCCTCGGCGAGAAAGCCGTTCCGGCGGTGCCACCGGGCTGCGCGCAGATGGAGGTCAGCCACCTGCTCCGGGTGCTCGCGCCTCAGCTTCAGGCGCAGCACCGCCGTCAGCAGCGAGTGGCAGCGATACCAGCCGTTCTCGTCCCTTTGAACCAGAGCCTTGGTGCGCGCCAGATCAGCGAGCACCGTCGGGTCCGGTCCGCCGCCGGTCAGCTCGGCGGCGACGTTCTCGTTGATCCGGTCCAGGATGCTCGTCCGCAGCAGGAATTCCCTAACGTTGTCCGGCTGGGCGTTGAGAACCTCTTCCACCAGGTAACCGGTGACGGCGCTGTCCTCGGCGATCAGGCCCTTGACGAATTGCTCGGGGTCATAGTGCCCGTCCATGGAGATGGCGGCCAGGCGCATGATGGCCGCCCAGCCCTCGGCCCGTCTGGTGAGACGCTCCAAAGACTCGGCCGAAAGCGTGATGCCATGCTGCGCCATCAGCAGCCGGGCTTCGGGTGTGGTGAACGCCAGCTCGCTGGCCCGGATTTCGGTGAGCTCCCCGTTGAGCCGGTACCGGTGCAGCGGCAGCAGCGGGTCCATCCGTGACGCCACGATCATGCGCAGTCCCGGGCCGGCATGCCTGAGCACGTATGCCAGACCGTCAAGAACCTTGGGCGCGGTGAGCAAGTGGACATCGTCGAGGACCAGCGTGACGGGCGGATCCTGCGCCGCCATGAGCGAGGCGACCCGGAGCAGAAATTCATGATCGAGCGCATAACGTCGCGCCGTGACGGACATGGCCCGCGGGATAGGCACTCCCGCCTGCCGCAGCGCCGCCAGGACGTAGGACCAGAACGCGCGCGGCCGGTTGTCGTAGTCGTCGAGGGTGACCCACGCGATCGGGCCGGCCGAGGCGCTGCCCGACGTCCACAGCGCAAGAGCCATCGTCTTGCCGGCCCCGGGCGGCCCGGTGACCGTGGTAACGGTGTTCCGGGTTCCCCCGGCAATGAGCTTGTCGAGGCGCGGACGCGGAACGAGCCAGCCTGGCACGCTTGGCACAGTAATCTTGGAGATGAGGAGTGGATCGCCAGCCCCCGCCGTCTGCCGTGCGGTGCTGGCCGGTGCGGGCATAGCCGCGCTGGTCACCATGCGGTGTCACCTTCCCGGGTAGGCGAACCTTCGGTCGCCAGCGCTGCACCCAAACAGCCATGTGGCACCGCGCGGGCTGCTCCCTCCCCACATCTGGTTTCTCGCATGGATACGGGTGACTGGTCATCACCCTCACCCGATCTCACCAGGGTGATCAACCCGGCCCGATCGGCCCTGATCAGGCGGGACGCTGAATCACCCGTGCCGAGTGGCGCGCCGCCGCCCGGGCAGTAGCACCGTGGGACTCACGTTGCCGTAGCCGAGAAGCTTGGGAGCCCGTGCGGTGGAGTCCTTCTACTATGAGATCCGCGTAGTTGGAACCCTTCCCCCCGAGGCGCTGCTGGACTTCGAACGGCTCACCGCGTCCGTGCATCAGGTGGAGACCGTGCTGCATGGCCCGCTCGATGATCAGGCCGCGCTGCACGGGCTTCTTGCCCGGCTGCAGACCTTTGGCGTGCAGATCCTGGAGGTCCGCCGTCTGCAGGATGACAGCCAGCCGAGCGACTAGCGGCCCTCCTCTGGAGGGCCCTCCGGCGGGGCCCTGTCGGCGTACAGGGGCGAGGTGTAGACGTCACGCAGCCGCTCGATCTGCTGCGTGGTGAAGGTCCGCTCACGGCGCAGGTCCCTCGTGAACGCCAGCCACCAGGTGAGCACGGCGCCGACGCGGTTCCGGTAGCCGGTCAGGAACGCGATGTGGATGAACAGCCAGATCCACCAGCCCAGGAATCCGCCGGTGCGCAGCGGGCCCGCCGAGACGACGGCGCGGCCGCGGCAGAGGTAGGCGGCCGAGCCCAGGTCGTGGTAGCGGAACGGCTTCGACGGGTGCTGCCCGGCGGCCTGGCGCCTGACCCGGTGCCCGACGTACAGCCCGGACTGCATTGCCACCTCGGCCACGCCGGGCAGCTTGTCCAGGCTCATCATGTCCCCGATGACGTAAACATGGGGATGGCCGGGGATCGTCAGGTCCTTTCCGACCAAGATGCGCCCCGCCCTGTCTCGCTGGGCGCCGGTGGCCTTTGCCACGGCCGCCGCCAGAGGCGGTGCCTCCACGCCCGCGGTCCACAAGGTTGTCGCGGCGTCGTACCTGGTGACCAGGCCGTCGGCGGAGCGGACCTGCACGGCGCTGCCGTCGATGTTTGTGACGATCGAGCCCATGTGCTGCTCTACGCCTAGGCGCTGCAGCTGCCTCGCAGCCAGCTGGGACAGCTTCGGCCCGAACGTGGCCAGCGGCGCGGTGCCGCCGTCGAACAGCAGCACCCGGGCGTCCTCCGGTTTGATGTTCCGGTACTCGGCTCGCAGCGTCTTGGTGGCGAGCTCACGGATCTGCCCGGCGAGTTCCACGCCCGTCGGCCCGGCGCCGACCAGGGCGAACGTCAGCCACCGGCTGCGCTCGGCGGGGTCGGCCGCCGTCTCGGCCATCTCGAACGCGCCGAACACCCTGCGCCGGATCGCGAGCGCGTCCGAGATCGTCTTCATGCCCGGTGCCCAGCGGGCAAAGTCGTCGTGGCCGAAGTAGGACTGGCGGACTCCTGCGGCGATGATCAGGTCGTCGTAGCCGTACTCGACGCGATCGCCCCCCACCCGGAGCGCGATGACTCGTCTGTTCCCGACGTCGACATCCGCGACCTCGGCCATGACACAGTCGGCGTTCTTGTGTTTTCTCAGCAGGTCACGAAGCGGTGCCGCGATCTTGCCCTCGGACAGGATCCCGGTGGCGCACTGGTAGAGCAGCGGCTGGAAGAGGTGGTACTGGTTGCGGTCGATCAGCGTCACCGAGACGTCGGCCCGCCGCAGCGCGCGCGCCGCGAACAGGCCGGCGAAGCCGCCGCCGATGATCACAACGCGGTGTGGTCTGGATTCGTCCGCCATCAGTTGCTCCGGTGCGAATGTTCAGCCCGCGGGGTCGTACCAGGTATCCCGGCCCTGTAGTAGCCGGTCGGCCTCCTTCGGCCCCCAGGTGGCCCTGGCGTAGGGGTGCACCGGGGTGGCGTCGCCGAGTACCGGGTCGACCACTTCCCAGGCCGCCTCGACCTGGTCCTGCCCGGCGAACAGCCAGCGGTCCCCGTCCAGCGCGGCGCCGATCAGCCGGTCGTATGGCCGCATGTCCGAGCCGGCCTGCCCGGAGAACGACAGGTCCTCCGCCTGGGGCTCGAGCCCGGCGCCGGGCTTCTTGCCCGCCACCTGGAACGCGACCGCCGTCTCGGGCCAGACCCGGAACCGCAGCGAGTTGCCGACCGCGAACGGCTCGATCCCGAACACGTCATGCGGCGGCCGCCTGAACTTGATGTCGACCTCGGTCGCGGTCACCGGCAGGCACTTGCCCGCCCGGATCAGGATCGGAACATCCGCCCACCGCCACGTGTCGGCGGCCAGCCGCACCGCCACGTACGTCTCGGTGGCCGACTTCGGGTCCACGCCGTCCACCTGGAGGTAGCCGTCGTACTGCCCGCGCACGCAGTCCTCGGGCTCCAGTGGCCGCAGCGCCGAGATCACCCGTGACTTGGCGTCCCGCCAGGAGCCGAGGCCCTGGCCGTCCGGCGGCTCGGCCAGCACGGTCGCCAGCACCTGCAGCATGTGGTTCTGCACCACGTCCCGGATCGCGCCGGTCCGGTCGTAGAACCGGCCCCGGTCGGAGACGTCGAACGCCTCGGCCATCGTGATCTGGATCCGCTCCACGTAGGTCCGGTTCAGCAGCGGCTCGATCACCGAGTTCGCGAACCGGACGAACAGGACGTTCTCCACCGGGTCGAACGCGAGCCAGTCGT
>Ga0335074_10002138_pt1 | contig 26878 bp, 18 predicted proteins | sample Lox_Sample_23_FD_206715 | JGI IMG/M metagenome (GOLD analysis project Ga0335074, IMG submission 206715) | Soil microbial communities from Loxahatchee National Wildlife Refuge, Florida, United States - Lox_Sample_2.3 | ecosystem: Environmental > Terrestrial > Soil > Wetlands | place: USA...
CGTGGCCGGTGCCATCGGCATTCATGACTTTCAACGCCTCGTCGCCGACGAAGGCGCCGGCGTAGAGCACACGCCGCCCATCCGGGGAATACGACAGCGAATAGCTCGCCCGATACAGGTCGAAGCCAGGGTCTCTCGAGACGACTTTCACAATCGGGTTGGGCTCGATTCCGTCATTCCCAAATTTCGCATAGACGACGAGTCGGCCGTCGGGCGACCACGAGGGAGTGGCGATCGCCTTCGGAGGCCCCTTCCAGCCCGCGGTGTCGGCGAGCATGGTTTTCCCATCGAGCCACGTGAGATAAGCGATGCGGTTCTCGCCGATGTACTGCGGCGACTGTTTCAAGCCGGCGCCGCTCGTTCGGATCTGCCGTTCTCCGTTCACGATATCGACGCAGACGATCTGAAACGCCGCCGCTTTTCCGGCCTGATCCTCCGCCAATGTCCGAGCGTCGAAGTAATAGACGATGTGCGTTCCGTCCGGGGACCATTTGGGACTTCCGGCAAACCGGCCGACCGGTGTGAGCCGGCGCAGCCCGCTGCCGTCGGGATGCACGAGGTAGAGCGCGGTCGACTGCACCAGCTCCCAGCCGCAGCAGCCTGATCCCGCAGGCGGTGGCCGATCCGGTCCGCGTCGACCGTGCGGCATGTCGCGATCGGAGGTGAAGGCGATCCATTGGCCGTCGGGCGACCAGCTAGGACGAAAATTGCCGCGATCGCTCCTGGTGAGATTGGAATATCTGTGTGTCGCCAGATCGAGCAGCCAGATATTCGCCGTGCCGCCGCCGCGCGTGGACACGAACGCCAGCATCTTTCCATCGGGAGACAGTGCACCTTGATCGTCGAACGCAGGACTCACCGTCAGTCGCTCGAGACCGGAGCCGTCCGGATGGATTCGGAAGACATCGGCGGATCCGAACCGCTCGGAGGTGAAGATGATCCAACGTCCATCGGCCGAGAAAGAGGGGTCGTAGGCGATCCAGCTCATGGATATCAAAGGCCGCTCGCTCCGACCTCCGTCGCTCGACAGAAAAAGACCGGCGCGGGTTGGACCGCCGCCGATGTAGATGACGCCCTGCCTGTGTAAGTCGGCCGGGAATGCCGACGCGGTGCCGATGAGCGCGGAAAGGACCACGGCCAGGCGCAGGACTGACATTGCGCTTCTCCCGAAGGGTTCTTGTCGAGGTCAGCTTCGCTCGCAGGAGAATGTGCGGCGGCGCCGGAGTCGGCGAAATGCCAAAGATACGATCGGCTTGCCGGTGATTACGAGCCGCAGCTGCATAGGCACGAGCTCGAGCAAATCATTGTGAGTGCCGCTTCGCGCTCCATGGTATTTCGCCGCGAACTCGCGGAAAATGGCCCTGAGAGCCCACCACGGAAGCGCGCTCATGAGTTCGCCGGCATTGACTCAGCGCATCGCCCTGCTCGCCGCACTCCTCTTTACCGGATGCAGCACGACCGCTCCGCCGCCGCAGACTCCAGGTCCGCCTGCGGTCGAGAATCTGACGGGGCCGGGACCCTATATGTTCGACTGCGATGCCGCAGGGGGGAAGCCTGATGGACGGAGTGTCTCGATCCCGAGCGACACTTCGCGGGTGACCGGTCTGCTTCAGTTCGTGACCACGCGGAGGGACATCATGTATGAATCCTCCGCCGCGGTGGAGCTCATTGCGCCGGCGACGCGCACCGCCGCTGCGCTGCAACTTCTCGTACGCAGCGACGAGCGGAATACGGTCTACATCGCCTTCGGAACCGTGAGCGCCAAGACGGTGGGTAATGGCCTGGCGTCGGTTGCTTCTGCGTCGGAGTCGATCGGGTGGTCGCTCTCGGCTGAGGGAGGGGCGAGCTCGAAGAACGTGTTTGCTTCGATGCCTTTTTCGTCGGAGCCGATTCCCTTCGCGCTGACAATCGATCGATCGGGCACGGTCAACGCCTCGTTCGGCGGAGTCGACTCGCCGCAACCGCTGAGCTTCTCGGGCGCCACGCGCCTCGCCATCGGGTGCTCGACTGCGAGCGTGCGTTTCTCGAACGTCACCGTCGAGACCGCGGGAGCGGGCGGGCGTTGATCAGAGGATCAGTTGATCAGAGGATCAAGCGAGTCAGGAAGACGACGAGCATCGCGAGCGCGATGATCAGTCGTGCGACCAACGTCAGCGCGAAACCAATCCAGGTTCCGACTCCAACGCGCGCCGCCTGCACGAGCTTGCCGCGGGCGATCAGTTCCCCGGCCGCCGCGCCGAAAAAGGGAGCCATCAGGGCCCCGAGCAGCCCGTAGAACAAGCCCACCACCGAGCCGATCGCGGCCCCGAGCAGGGCAAGTCGGCTCGCGCCGACGCGCTTGGCTCCGAGGAGTGCTCCGACCACATCGGCTGCTAGGGAGAGCGCCGTGAGCAGCGCGAGGATCGTGATCGTGATCCAGCCGATGCGCCGGAATCCGTCGATCCACGCGGCGAGCAACATGCCGCCGAAAACGGCGAGCACGCCCGGAATACCCGGCACGAGCGTGCCGACCACGCCCACCACGATCAGAAACACGGCGAGGATCCACCAGCCGATCGGATTCACCCTAGTCGTCTCCTCGAAGGCAACGGCCGAGAACGCGCCGGACCTCCCGGCCGCGGGCCAACGTGATGCAATCGGTCGGCGGCCCTAGCATGATCCGTTCGAGGCGGGCGCGGCTTAGCCGGCGGAGTAGGATGGCGGGATGCGTCCCGTGACGAGAGCACCGCACGGTCCACGGCCTGGCGGCCAGGCAGGGATTGGCGCGCGGACCGTCGCAGCCGCGATCGCGTTCGGGCTCGCCGCCGGGATGTGCGCCGGCAGCTCGACTCCGGCGGCGGATGCCGCGGCTCAAAGCGCCTCGGCCGGTCGGCCCGTAGCCGCCATCCTCACTCTCAACGGCGTCGTCGGTCCGGCGACGAGCCGCTATATCCAGCGGGGACTTGCGAGCGCTCAGTCCGACAACGACCGGCTGGTGATCCTCGAGATGGACACGCCCGGCGGCCTCGACACGGCGATGCGCGACATCATCCGCGCCATCCTGGCGTCACGCATTCCGGTCGTCGGGTTCGTGGCGCCGTCCGGGGCCCGGGCTGCCAGCGCCGGCACGTACATTCTCTATGCCTGTGAAATCGCGGCTATGGCGCCCGCCACCGAGCTCGGCGCCGCGACACCCATCGAGATCGGCGGCACCTCCACGCCGCAGCCCGCGCCTGAGGCCGCCCCCGCGACTGCCCCGCGAGCATCGGCAAGCGGGGCATCGAAATCGAACTCGGACGGCGCCAATCGCCCCGCCCCGGAGAGCTCTGCCCCGCTGACGACCGAGGAGCGAAAACAGATCAACGACGCGGTAGCCTACATTCGCGGGCTCGCGGAGCTGCGCGGCCGCAACGCCGACTGGGCCGAGCAGGCGGTGCGCGGAGCGGCGAGTCTTCCGGCGAACGCGGCGCTTAAGGAACATGTGATCGACCTCATCGCCCCCGACGTGCCCGACCTCCTTACCAAGCTCGACGGTCTTCGGGTGAAAGTCGGGGCCGCGTCGGTCGTGCTCGCGACCCGCGGAATCTCGACCGTCAAGATCGATCCTGACTGGCGGACGCAGCTGCTCGCCATCATCACTCACCCGACGATCGCCTACGGCCTCCTGCTGATCGGAATCTACGGGCTGCTGCTCGAAGGGTACAACCCTGGAGCGATGCTGCCGGGCGTGGTCGGGGTGATCTCGATCCTGATCGCGCTTTTCGCGTTTCAGATCCTCTCGGTCAACTTCGCGGGTCTCGTACTCGTCGCCGTCGGCATCGGAATGATCATCGGGGAGTTCTTCTTCCCCACGTTCGGCTCGCTCGGCCTCGGCGGACTCGTGGCGTTCATCGTGGGCTCGATCATTTTGTTCGATACGGACGCGAACGAGCTGCATCTCGCGCTTCCGGTGATCGCGGGCGTCGCGACCGCCGGCGGTCTCATCCTCATCGGTCTTGCGTACGTGACAACCCGTTCGATGCGGCGACCGATCGTCACGGGGAAGGAAGCGATGCTCGGCGCGACGGCCGAGGCCTTCGAGGACTTCGAGCAGCGGGGTCGTGTACGCTTGGGCGGGGAGCTCTGGAATGCGTACACGAGCCGCCCCGTGCGGGCGGGCGAGGCAGTACGCATCGTCAAAATCGAAGGACTTCAGCTGTGGGTCGAGCCGGGCGCCGAGCCGCGGCCTCGCCGCCCTGGGGGATAGCCGATGCCAGCCTATACGATCATCGTCATCGTCATCATCGCCGCACTCATCTTCACGAGTCTGCGGGTGCTCAAGGAATTCGAGCGGGGCGTGATGTTCAATCTCGGGCGGTTCGGAGGGGTGAAGGGCCCGGGGATCGTCCTGGTCTGGCCGATCGTGCAGCAAATGACGAAAGTCGATCTGCGCGTCGTCGTGCTCCAGGTGCCGAAGCAGGACGTGATCCTGCGCGACAACGTCTCCGTCAAGGTGAGCGCGGTGGTCTACTTCCGCATCGTCGACCCGGCGAAGGCCATCATCCAGGTCGCAAATCCCTGGGAGGCGACGAGCCAGCTCGCGCAGACGACGCTCCGATCGATTCTCGGGCAGCATGAGACGGACGAGATGCTGTCGCAGCGCGAGAAGCTGAGCTCGGACATTCAGCGCATCCTCGATCAGAACACCGATGCGTGGGGCATCAAGGTGGCGAACGTCGAGATCAAGGACGTCGACCTCGACGAGACGATGGTGCGGGCCATGGCCCGGCAGGCCGAGGCCGAACGTGCGCGGCGCGCCAAGATCATCAATGCGGAGGGCGAGAAGCAGGCAGCGGAGACGCTCGTCTCGGCGGCAGTCGCCATGGCACGGGATCCGCGCGCGCTGCAGCTGCGCTATCTGCAGACCCTGCTCGACATCGCGACGGAGAAGAGCACCATCATTGCCTTCCCGCTGCCGCTCGATTTGATCGCTCCGCTTCTCCAGCGCGGAACGCCCGGCGCCGTCGTGCCGCCGCCATCGGGACAGCCCGCCGCTTGAGCGCCGCGGCCCGCGATTCGCGCTGGATTCTCGCGGCGGGCGCACTGCTCATCGCGGCGGCAACCGTGCTCGGCGCACTGGGCGCACACGCGTTGCACGCCCGACTTACGCCGCAGCGGCTCGAAGTCTACGAAACGGGCGTACGCTATCACTTCTATCATGCCCTCGGACTGCTCGCGATCGGCCTCGCCTCGCGCGTCGTCGACTCGGGACTGCTCCGTCCCGCGGCGATTCTCGTGATCGTCGGCATCGTGCTCTTCTCCGGCAGCCTCTACGCGTTGACGTTTGGCGCCCCGCGGCTCACCGGCCTGATCACGCCCGTCGGCGGTGTCGCGCTCATCCTCGGCTGGGTCCTGTTCGCCGTCGCCGTGCTGCGGGGGACGCTCGACGGCGGGTCATGAGTCAGCTGCCCGGAGTGAACGACCTCGAGGGATGGCTGCGTCCGGACTCATTCGTCGGCGCCGTCGGCTACCTGGTGCTGTTCTGCCTGCTCGCCGCCGCGCTGTCCCGCGCGCTGCGCATCGCCATTCAAACGGCGATCAGCCACGCGCCGGTCGAGCACGTCGATCGCACCGCAGTCAATTTCCTTCGCCAGCTCGGCGTGCTCATCATTTGGGTATTCGTGCTCGCAGCGTACGCCCATCTCATCCCGGCGCTGCACTCGCTCGGCACGGCGATGCTCGCCGGGGCCAGTATCGCCTCGATCGTGCTCGGTCTTGCGGCGCAGAGCACGCTCGGCAATCTGGTCGCCGGCATCTCCATCCTCATCTATCGCCCCTTCCGCCTCGGCGACCTGCTGCAGATCAGCGGTCCGACGGGACCGGAAATCGGCACCGTCGAGGCGCTTTCGCTCGGCTATACGATCCTCGGCACGCAGGACGGCCGACGCGTCATCGTCCCGAACAGCCTCGCGATCAGCCAGATCGCCATCAATCTCAACTCGTTTGGCCGGGGTGGCGCTCCGGCAATCAATTTTTGGGTAACCCGGACAGATCTGATCCGAGCGCGGGTCGTTGCGCTCGATTTCGCACAGGCGCTCGGCGCCGAAGGGGCGGGCTGCTTCGTCACGAAATCCGAGACGATCGCCGTCCAACTCTGTCTCTCGCTCCGGACTCTTCCCGCCGGCGGCGACAGCGGGAAAAGCACAGAGCTGCCCGCGCAGCTGAGTGAGGCACTGAAGCGGCACGGAATCGTTCCGCCGCCCGGGAAGGACGCTCCGACGCTCGCCGTGAGTTGAGGGGGAGCAAGGCCGCATGGAACGGCGAGCGAGCGGCGCGAGGATCTCCGGACTCCCGATCGATGAGGCGCTGCCCGCGCTGCGCGCGGCACTCGCCGACTCGCCGAACATCGTCCTGCAAGCGCCTCCCGGAGCCGGCAAGAGCACCGTCGTGCCGCTTGCCTTGCTGGAGGAGCCTTGGGCGCGCGGCAAGCGGCTCATCGTTCTCGAGCCGCGGCGGCTCGCGGCGCGCGCGGTCGCACAGCGCATGGCGGCGACGCTCGCCGAGCCCGTCGGTCGCACGGTCGGCTGGCGCATGCGCTTCGACACCCGTATCTCGCGCGACACCCGCATCGAGGTGGTCACCGAAGGGGTGCTCACGCGCATGCTGCAGAGTGATCCCGCCCTCGAGGGCATCGCGCTGGTCGTATTCGATGAGTTTCACGAGCGCAGCCTTCAGGGAGACCTCGGTCTTGCACTCGCGCTCGACGCGCAGGCGGCGGTCGCTCCGGACCTCAAGCTCCTCGTCATGTCCGCCACGCTCGATGCTGAAGCCATCGCGCGCTGGCTCGGCGCCTCGCCGCCCGTTACGGCCTCGGGGCGTACTTTTCCGGTCGATACGCGTTTTATCGGACGGGAAGCGCCGCGGCTTCCGCTGATCGGGGCCGAGCGCGGAGACTCGCCCGAGCGGCTCACCGCGCAGGCGGTCGCCCGCGCGCTGCGCGAGGCGGAGGGAGACGTACTCGTGTTCCTGCCGGGCGCGGCCGAGATTCGCCGCGTTGGTGCGCTGCTCGCGGCCTCGCTTGCCAGCGAGCCGGCCGTGCGCGTGCTGCCCCTTTATGGCGATCTCGCCGCGGCGGATCAGGATGCGGCGCTCGCGCCTGCCGGACCCGGCGAGCGCAAAGTGATCCTCTCTACCAACATCGCCGAGACGAGTCTGACCGTTGAAGGCATCCGCATCGTCGTCGACGCGGGGCTCGTGCGTAGAGCGATCTTCGATCCGGCGACCGGCATGGGCCGGCTCGAGACGCGGCGCGTCTCGCGCGCTTCCGCGGAGCAGCGTCGCGGCCGCGCAGGGCGAGTCGCTGCCGGCGTGTGTTATCGGCTGTGGAGCGAGGAGGCGCACCGCTCGCTTGCGCCTTACTCGCCACCGGAGATCGTCGAAGCGGATCTCGCTCCGCTCACGCTCGAGCTCGCCGCCTGGGGCGTTCTCGCCGCCGAAATGTCCCGGGGGTCCGCGGCTGCGGGGCTGCGCTGGCTCGATCCACCGCCCGCCGCGATGCTCGCGAGCGCACGCGATCTACTCTTGCGGCTCGGCGCGCTCGATCGTTACGACCGCATCACATCCCATGGTCGTCAAATGGCCGCTCTCGCCGTCCATCCGCGCCTCGCGCACATGCTGCTCGAATCGCGCCGGCTCGGACTCGCGAGTACTGCCGCGCGGCTCGCGGCGCTGCTCTCGGAACGCGACATCCTGCGGGGCGATGCGGCCGATGCCGATATCCGCTCCCGCGTCCCGCAACTCACGGCCGGGAATCGCGCCGAACGGCTCGCGCGCTCCCTCACCCGTCAACTCGCGGAAGGCGGCGCGGGGCCTGCCGGCAGCGCCGGTGTCCCCGCCGCCGAGAATGTCTCCTCGATCGAATCGGGGATGGCGGCGTCCGGCCTGCTGCTCGCGTTAGCCTATCCCGACCGGATCGGCCAACGCCGCGGCGAGGGTCGATATCGGCTTGCAAACGGCCGCGGTGCCTCGTTTACCGGCGCGCAGAGTCTCGCGCGCCAGGAATTCATCGTCGCCGTCGATCTCGATGATCGCGAACGTGATGCCCGCATCCGGCTCGCAGCACCCATTTCGCGCGAGGAGATCGAAACCAGCTTCGCCGATCGGCTCGAGACCGTACAAACGATCGAATGGAGCGAGCGCGAGCAGGCCGTCGTCGCGCGACTCACGACACGGCTCGAGGCGATCGTGCTCGCGGAGAAGCCGCTTGCGGAAGTACCCCCCGAGGCGGCTCGCACGGCGATGCTCGAGGGCGTTCGCCGGATGGGTCTCGAGGCGCTTCCCTTCAGCCGCGAAGTGCGCGAACTGCAGTCCCGCATCGAGCTCGTCCGCCGGCTCGAGATCAATAGCGGGGGTGGGAGCTGGCCCGATGTGAGCGACGGTGCGCTCGAGGCGACGCTCGAAAAATGGCTCGCGCCCTGGCTCGAAGGTGTGACGCGGCGCGAGCACCTCGGACGTGTTCGCCTCATCGACGCGCTGCTCGCGATGCTGACCTGGGAGCGGCGCAGAGAGCTCGATGCGCTCGCGCCCACGCATCTCACCGTGCCGAGCGGCTCGAGCATTCGCATCGATTACCTGGACGAGAACGCTCCAGTGGTCGCGGTGCGACTGCAGGAAGTATTCGGGCTCGACGCTACGCCCCGGATCGCCGGCGGGCGCGCGACCATCACCTTCAAGCTGCTCTCGCCGGCGCAGCGACCTGTGCAGATTACGCGCGATCTGGCGAGCTTCTGGCGTAGCGGGTACGCGGAGGTGCGCAAGGACCTTCGCGGACGGTATCCCAGGCACTATTGGCCGGAGAATCCTCTCGAGGCTCAGCCGACGCGCCGCGTGCGGCCGCGCGCGTAGATCGTTTCGGCGCGCGGCGCTCGCTCGCCTGCCTCGGGACCTCCGGTTGCGCCGGGGACCACGCCCACGCAGCGCTGCGGCTCGCGAACGCGAGCCGCCACTCGGGAGGCTCGAGGACACCGATGATCCTGCTCGGCACGCCGGGCGTGCGCGGTGGAGCGCGGTTCAAAGTCTCTCCCAAAACGACGCCTCGATGCGCGGGGTCCGGCACATGATCGAGATATTCGCATTTTCTGTGCCGGGATGCCGCGCAATGGCGCGGGGTTTGCTTGTCGAGCGTAGGACGCGCGGAGAAGATGGATGAACGACACGATGGATAACGGTGCGATGGAAGCCTACGCACAGGAAGTCGAGATCACGCCCAAGCGGCTCGACGAGCTCATCCTTTGGCATGGGACCGACGAGAGTGCGCTGCCCGCGGCGCACACGTTGCAGAATCTGTCCCGCGATACGGTCGCGGCGCTGGAAGAGTTCGCGCGCACTCGTGCAACGATCGCGCAGTTGCGAGCCGCAATGGGTCGGGCATTCTGGGCCGCGGATCGCCGCGAGCTGAACGCAATCCTGCTCGAAGCGCTCGGACCGCCACCGGAGGAGCCGCTCGCGCAAGAGAGCAATGCACCTCCGACACGCCTCGACGCGGAGGTCGGGCGCGCACTGCACCACTCAGGGGCCGCCCGCCCGCTCAACCCACGGGTTTCCTGAAGTCGCAGGGTGGTGCAACATGGCAGGCGATGGACAGAGTCCTCGAGCCCGAGATCATGAACGATCACGACGCGGATGTGGCCTACGCCCGCGCCGATTTTTCGGATTCGAACCAGGCATTTGCCGATCGTCTCGCGGCGGAGCTCGACCGTGCGCCCGCTCACGGGGCCCCGCGGCGAGGGGTTCCCCTGCGGATCCTCGACCTCGGTTGCGGACCTGCGGACGTGACGGTTCGAATGGCGCACAAGCTCCCGCATGCGCACGTCGTCGGTGTCGACGGAGCGCAGGAGATGCTCCACCTCGCACGTGAAGCGGTGCGATCGGCCGCATTGTCGAAGCGCGTCGAACTGCATCTCGGACGAGTGCCGGGACTCGATCTGCCGGAACGCGGCTTCGATGCGGTGGTGAGCAAGGACATGCTCCATCATCTCCCCGACCCGCACGGACTGTGGAGCGAGTGCATGCGCCTCGGCAGGGTAGGGGCCGTGATCCTGGTCATGGACCTCGTTCGTCCCTCCTCTCCGCTCGAGGCACGCGAGATTGTGGAACGGGTCGCAAGCCACGAGCACCCGCTTCTCAAGGAGGATTTCTACCACTCGCTTTGCGCGGCGTTCACCCCCGAGGAGGTGGGCGCGCAGCTCGCGGCCGCCGGGCTCGCGCTCGAAGTCGAGCGCGCTGGCGATCGTCACTGGATGGTGCGGGGCGTGCTCGACGGGGCCGCTAAGGCACGCGAATGACGATCTTCCCGAAGAATTCGTCGGCCTCCATCAGCTTGAACGCCTCCGCCGCGTTCTCGAACGGAACGACGCGATCGACTATGGGCTTCACGTGGTGCTTCTCGATGAACGCGAGTAGCGCCTCGAAGTCGGCGCGCGATCCGACATAGATTCCGGAGACCGTGGCGTTCGAGGCCATGAGTGCCATGACGGGCACTTCGCCGCCAAATCCGGTCAGCCCCCCGATGAGCGCAATGTGTCCGCCGGGCGCGAGACTCGCCAGCGCACGCGGAAGGGTGTCTTTCCCGCCGACTTCCAGGATCTCCTGGGCGCCGAGGCCGTCGGTCAGCTCGCGGACCTGCTTCTCCCAGTCGGGGTGCTTCTTGTAGTTCACGGTCCCCACTGCACCGAGCTGCTTCGCGCGCTCGAGCTTAGAGTCCTGCGAGCTCGTGATGACCGGCCTTGCACCGGCCGCAACCGCCAGCTGCAGCCCGAGCACGGACACGCCACCTGTGCCCTCGAGGAGTACGGTGTCGCCGCTCTGCAATCGTCCGCGAGTGAAGAGTCCGTTCCACGCCGTGACCCCGGCGCAGGGCAGCGTCGCCGCCTCCTCATACGACAGCCCGGATGGAATCTTGACGAGCCCCTGCTCGTTGAGCGTGACGTATTGCGAGAGCATGCCGTCGAGCTGTCCGCCGAGCGCCGAGCCGAGCACCTGCGGGCTCGGCCGCCCGGACAGCCAAGCCTGAAAGAAAGTGGCTGCGACGCGATCCCCCACGCGAAACCGCTGTACGCCCGGTCCGATCGCGACGACTTCGCCGGCACCGTCGGATAGCGGTACGAGGCTGTCGCGCTGACCGATCGGATACTGGCCGTGCAGGACGAAAACGTCGCGCCGGTTGAGCGACGTCGCGTGCACCTTGACCAACACCTCGTGCTCCCCGGGCGCACGCACCGGCGCGTCGACGAGACTCAGCGTGAAAGCGCCCTGATGGCCGCTGCGAACCAAACGGTATTGCTTCTGGGTGCTGGGGGGTGTGGTCGCCATGGCAACTCCACAGGCGGTGAGTGCAAAGAGTGCGGCGGAAAGGAAAGCGAGACCGATGAGGCCGGGGCGGCAGCCGCTACGCCGCGCCGATTGTCGCGTATGTTCCTGCATCGGGTTACCCTCGAGGCGGACGCGAATCATAGCAGCTGCGGGTAGAATGGCGTTCGGTTGGGCCTGTAGCACAGCGGTTAGTGCAGGGGACTCATCGAAAAAGGTGCCTGCGCACGGAAACGTACGCAGTGGACGGGATGAATTCAGGGAAACCTTCGAGTTGCGGCAATTGAGCCGGGCTCATGGCGATCCTGAGCCGAGCCGGCGGTACACCGCCGGAAGGTGCAGAGACTACCTGAGGGCTCCAGCGCCCTTGATGACAGGCATGAGCATCCCGCACCCACACGGAGGCAAGCGAGCTGCGCGGGCCGCCTCTCGCGGCGCCGCATCGCCACCTTCGCGGGTGAAGAGATAGTCCACTCCCGGCGGAAACGCCGGGGCCAAGTGAATCCCTTGGTCGTAGGTTCGAATCCTACCAGGCCCAGTTCATGACTCCAGAAACAGACTCGTGTCCGGATAGGCACCGGGGGAGCGATGTTCCAGGTACTCGATGAGGCAGCACGGAAAGCAGGCGCGTACTTGCGCCAGGTCCGGAGCCGACCCGTTGCCGCAAGTGACCAGGCCGTCGCGGCGCTCGGCGAACTGGAGGAAGCACTGCCTCAACGATCGCGTGATGCGAGCGAGACCTTGGATTTGCTCGATCGCGTCGTATCACCGGCCACGATGGGCATGGCCGGACCGCGCTTCTTCGGCTTCGTGATCGGCGGCTCGCTGCCCGTCGCTCTGGCTGCGAACTGGCTCGCCGGCGCCTGGGATCAGAACGCCGCGTTTCGCGAGGTGACTCCGGGCGTCGCGCGCCTCGAGGAGCTCGCCGCAGGGTGGCTCATCGACCTTTTTGGATTGCCCGCCGCGACAGCGGTCGGTTTCGTGACCGGCGCGACCATGGCGAATTTCACGGCGCTCGCGGCCGCTCGTCATGCCGTACTCGCGAACGCCGGCTGGAACGTCGAGGCCGATGGTCTCTTCGGCGCACCGCCCATCACGGTGATCATCGGTGAGGAGGCGCACCCCACGTTGCTCAAGTCTCTCGGCATGTTGGGCCTGGGACGCAACCGCGTTAGACGCGTTCCCGTCGATGAACAGGGTCGGATGCGCGCCAACGCTCTTCCGAAAATCGAAGGACCCACGATCCTGTGTCTACAGGCCGGCAACATCAATACGGGAGCGTTCGACCCCTTTGAACCCTTGATAGACGAAGCACGTGCGGCCGATGCGTGGGTGCACGTCGATGGGGCCTTCGGACTGTGGGCGAAAGCTGCGCCCTCGCTTGCTCATCTTGCCCGGGGACTGGAGCGCGCCGATTCATGGGCAACGGACGCACACAAATGGCTCAACGTGCCGTACGACAGCGGGCTCGCTTTCTCTCGTGACGCGCGCGCGTTGAGCGCGGCCATGGCGATCACGGCGGAGTACCTTCCGAGCAAGACCGAGCACCGAAACCCCTGCGACTTCACGCCCGAGCTTTCGCGTCGCGGCCGCGGCGTCGAGGTTTGGGCGGCCCTGCGCTCGCTCGGCAAGGAAGGTCTTGCGGAGCTGTTCGAGCGGAACTGCCGTCAGGCTGTTCGGTTCGCGGAAGGCTTGCGCGCTGCGGGGCATTCGATCCTGAACGAGGTCGTGCTGAATCAGGTGCTCGTTGCGTTTGGGGATGCCGAACGCACGCGCAGGGTCATCGCCACTGTGCAGAAAGAGGGCACCTGCTGGTGCGGCGCGACAGTCTGGCAAGGCCGCACGGCCATGCGCATCAGCATCAGCAGCTGGGCGACCACCGATGCGGACGTCGAGCTCAGCCTCGATGCGATCCGGCGCGCGGCGGCGTGGGCCCCCGAATCCTAGTCATCGGCGGGGGTTTCGCCGGGCTCACGGCCGTGCGCGAGCTCGCGCGCGCGAGCGCCGAGATCCTGCTCGTCGATCGGCACAATCATCATACGTTTCAGCCGCTGCTGTACCAGGTCGCGACGGCCGGGCTTGCGGCGCCGTCGATCTCCGCGCCGCTGCGGCACATTTTGCGTAACCAGCGCAACGTCACGGTGCTGCTCGGGCAGGTGCAATCGATCGACATGAGCGCCCGGCAGGTGAGCATCGACGACCGACAACACCCCTACGATTATTTGATCCTCGCGACCGGAAGCGCTCACGCCTACTTCGGCCACGACGAGTGGGCGCCGTATGCGCCGGGCCTGAAGACCCTCGAGGACGCGCTGCACATCCGCGGGCGTATTCTCACGGCTTTCGAGCGCGCCGAGGGCTGCGATGATTCCGGCGAACAGACGGCGTGGCTCACCTTCATCATAGTCGGTGCGGGCGCAACCGGAGTCGAGCTCGCCGGCACGCTCGCGGAGATCGCGCGTCATACTTTGAAGCGAGAGTTCCGCCGCATCGATCCCGCCGCCGCGCGGATTCTGCTCGTCGAGGCGGGGCCGAGAGTCTTGCCAAGCTTTCCGGCGTCCCTCTCGCAAGACGCACATCGCCGCCTCGAGCGTCTCGGCGTGCAGGTGCGCACCGGACAGCCCGTGACGGAGGTCGATGCCCGAGGGGCCTGTGTCGGCTCGGAACGCATCGCGGCGGGCACTGTGATCTGGGCCGCGGGCGTTGCCGCCTCTCCGCTCGGAGCATCGCTCGGCATCGAAGTCGACCGGTCCGGGCGCGTGCTGGTCACGCCGCATTTGAATCTCCCCGAGCATGCGGAGGTGTTCGTCGTCGGAGATCTGGCGCGAGTCATCCAGGGTTCGGGTCCCGTGCCGGGCGTTGCGCCGGCTGCCAAGCAGATGGGTCGGTATGCAGCGCGCTCGATTCTCGCCGCTGTCGCAGGGCGGCACGCCGCGCCGTTTCGCTACCGGAATTACGGCTCGCTCGCCACGATCGGGCGCAGCGCCGCCGTGGCCGATTTCGGTCGCATTCGCCTGACCGGTCTCCTCGCTTGGTGGGTCTGGCTTACGGCACACATCTTCTTCCTGATCGGCTTCCGCAACCGCCTCGTCGTCCTGATCGACTGGGCCGAGGCGTACTGGACCTACCGGCGCGCCGCACGAATCGTAATCGGTCCGGATTGACGGGTCGCCGACGGCGGCGCAATGTCAATGTCTATGCAGGCCGCACGTCCAGTACCGGAGGCGCGGGTGAGCTTGCCCGATTGGGCGGCGGACCTCTCGGTTTCGCTTGAAAGCGGCGCCTGCGGCCAGTTCGTGCTGTACGGGAACGTGCACGACCGCTTCGCGATCGGCGACCGGTTCGTCGGGATCGATCGGTTCGTCGAGGATGAGATGCTCGGATCGACCGACGTCATCTTGTCGTACGATCTCGGCAACGGGCTGATGGTCGATCGGGGGGAGAAGCGCCTCGCTCAATGGGCCCCCCCGGTCATGCGCGCCCTTCCGCAACAGCCGCTCGAAGCCGTACGCTTCATCAGCCGCTACATGCGCTACTTGGGCAATCTGCATTCCGTCGGTCACGGCGACATCCCACGCGTGGCCGTCATCGTGCGGGGCCTCGATCAGCTCCTGCCCGCCGATGGGACGGGTTTCGAGCACGGCAGTCTCACGTACCTCGTGCGCGAGTGGGCACTCGGCAGCCCGTTCAACCAGCTGCCGTTCGCAAGCCTCCTGATCGCCGACAACCTCACCGATGTCGAGCCACTGGTCGTGTTCTCCCCGCAGGTCAAGCTGGTGCGCATTCCGCTGCCGTCGGTCGGCGAGCTGCAAGGCGCACTCGACCTGCTTCAGAAGGAACATCCGGAAACGATTCCGCGGTCGACTGATCTCGCGACGCTCGCAGCGGCAGTGAGCGGTGTGTCGGTGAATACGCTCGAGCAGATCACCAAGCTGCGCGCGCACAACGGTCGACGACTGCAGTCCGAGGATTTCGCGGTCCTGAAGAAGGAGATGGTCGAGCGCGATGCGCCGGGGCTCATCGAGTTCGTGGAGTCCACCCGCACTCTGGATGACTATCACGGTCAGGAGGCCTTGAAGAGCTGGCTCCGGCAGGACATCGCGCTCTGGCGTCTCAATGACGTGCGGGCGCTGCCCATGGGATATCTCCTCTGCGGACCCATCGGGACGGGCAAGACCTTCCTCGTCGAGTGTCTCGCGGGCGAGGCGGGGGTCCCGGTGCTCAAGTTGAAGAACTTTCGGGACAAATGGATCGGATCGAGCGAGTCGAACCTCGAGAAGATCTTCCGGCTCATCCGCGCGCTGGGGCGCTGCGTCGTTTTCATCGACGAGGCGGACCAGACACTCGGCCGGCGCGAATCGGGTACCGGCGACAGCGGCCTGTCGGGTCGGCTCTATTCGATGGTCGCACAGGAGATGTCTAATACCGCAAATCGCGGCAAGGTCATGTGGGTGTTCGCCTCGTCGCGGCCCGATCTCATCGAGGCGGACCTCAAGCGCCCGGGCCGCATCGATGTGAAGATCCCGATTCTCCCCGCCGCAACCGCGGCACAAGCGGCCGCACTGGTGGCGGCGCTCGCCGGACGCTTCGGACTCGAGCTGTCGCCGAGCGAAATAGAAGAGCTGGGGATGCCCTTACCGCAGCTCCTGACCCCGGGCGCGGCCGAAGCGCTGGTAGTCAAGGCCTATCGCGTGGCGCGGACGCAAAACGTATCGGCCGTACAGGCGATCGCCCAAAGCCTCGAGGGTTATCAGAGCGCGATTCCGCAGGACATACTCGAGCTGCAAATCCGACTCGCGATCCGCGAAGCGACGGATCTGGCATTCGTCCCGAGCGAGCTGCAGCATTTCGCCACCGAGAGCCCACCCGAGCTCTGAGCTCAGTTGCGTCCCTGCCAGGATAGGCGTGAGCGCACGTCGTTCTGCGTGAGCGCCTGGCCGAACTCCTCGTCCGGCTCGATCGTCAGCATCTGAAGCGGCTCGATCAGGATCGCTTTGTACATGAGCGAGTTGAGCTCGCGCTCGTTGCCATCGTCCCGCGGGCGCCTGCGAGTTGGAAACACCGTGACCGTTCCGGCGAGCACCATGAGGCTCAATCGATCCGGAGCGGCCACCCGGATGTCGAACGTGGCAGATTCGGTCTCGAAGATGCGACCCGCCGCATGAACGGTGAACGGGCGGTAAGGCGAACTCGCGACCTCGAATATCGCTTCGCCCCGCACGACGAGCACGTTGCGGATGTGTTCCATGAACAGGGCGTCGATTCCCGTTCCGCGATTCAGTGCGACGCGAGTCCCATCCTGCAGGGACACCCGCCGGGTCGCATCGGGCGTCGTCGCATACCATTCCTCCGCGTGACCGCCAACGCCGAGCATGTGAAGGGCGAGGATGAGTGCGACCGGAAACAACACGATGCCCGCAAAGATGGCAGCGGACGTGGCCGGATGGCGTCCCCGCCGCGGCCCGAGGCTGGCCGGGTCGATCGGAAAGAGTTCCGAGAGCACGGCGAGCACCTCGGGCCCGTGCCATTCGAGGGCGGCCTTCGCAATGAGGCGACGATGAGACCGGCCCCTGAGCCAGGCGATGAGCTGCGGCCCCTCCTCGCGACGCAGCCCGCGCTTCAAACGCGCCAACCACGCGAGTGCTTCTTCGCGCGCTCGGTGGCGTATGGGAAACGGTTTTCTCACGATGCGCGAATCAAAGCAATGCGATCGCGCTCGGGCTTCGCGCGCCGGTCGCGCGGCACGACCAGCGACGACCGAAATCGTCCGAGAGGTACAGATTGCCGGCCCGGTCGGCCACTGCGATGCGCGAGCCCTCTACGGCGATGCCGTCGGTATCGCAGATGCCGGAGACCCATCGCGGGAAGCCGCCCTCGAGCGGCCGCAGCGGAGCGGTCCCATCCACCGATCGGCGATAGATAGCGCCCTCCGCGGCAAAATGACCGTCCGAGGCGGCAACGAGAAGATCATCGCCGGCGAAGGCAACGGCCGAGCAGTAGCGCGCATGCAGTCCCTCCTGCTCGACGGCCCACGTTGCGCCTGCATCCCGGCTGATGCACAGGCCCGCGGCCGACGCGGCGGCGACCAGCTCGGGTCGTGACGGATGAGCGGAGACCTCGTGGACATCGAGGTCGACCTCGAGCGTCGGTTGCCACGTCGAGCCGCCGTCGGTCGAGCGTGGGATCCCGCCGACATGGACATTGACGAGCAGCGCGGCTTCATCGCAGGTGGCCGCCATCGAGCGCACGCCGAGCGGCGGCCCGACGAGCTTGCCGTCGATGAGCGCGGCACCGGCATACCATTTTTCCCGACCCGCAACGGTGTCGAATGCGTCGAGGGCCTCGCAACGACCGCGAGCGTCGATGCGCAGCACGCGCGCATCCTCGCTTCCGCCGTAGATCGCCTCACCGAGCTCGAGGCAGCATGCAAGGGAACTCTCGACCTCTGCCACCAGCTGCCACTCTCCGGCGCGGGTCAGGCGGCCGACGCGGTGACGATCGAGGATGGCGAGCACTCCGCCACGCCGGTCGCGCGTCAGGCCGCATACGGTCCTGCCGGTGAATTCGTGCCGGATCGAATCGCCCGTGACTATGAACAGTCCATCACGCCAGGTGCCGATCAGGACAGTCGGTGTCGTCATGTTGCCGCCTCAGGAGAGGGGGGGCGGCGACGAGCCTGCCTCGCGGGAGCTCCACAGTCAAATCGTCGAAAGTCGCCTGCTTGCGAAGGAACCGGCGCTCGAGCTCCTCGGCCGAGAGCGGCTTCGAGAGCAGAAACCCTTGCGCCTCATCGCAGCCGCGGGTCCGCAGCCATTCGAGCTGGCTCGGACGCTCGATGCCTTCGGCCGTCACGACGAGGCTGAGACTGCTGCCGAGTGAGAGGATCGCATTCGCAATCGCCGCATCGCTCGCGGAGTGATCGACGTTGCGCACGAACGCCTTGTCGATCTTGATGCGATCGGGCGGGAAGCGCGTGATGTACGCGAGCGAGGAGTAACCGGTCCCGAAATCATCGAGCGCGATGCGACAACCGAGCCGGCGCAGCTGTTCGAGCGCGTTGCGGACGATCGGCGAGTCCTTCACCAAAATCGACTCGGTGATCTCCACTTCAATCAACGACGTCGGCACGCCGGCCGCCGCCGCCTCCCTTTCGATGACCCGCGCGGGGTCTCCGTGGAGCAGCTCCTTACCGGAGACGTTGATCGCGAGAGGCACCGTATAGCCCGCATCGAGCCATTCGCGCAGCTGTCTGCAGGCGGCGCGCACGACCCAGCTGCCCATATCGAGGATGAGCCCACTGTCCTCGGCAATTTCCACGAATCGGTTCGGGGAGATGTCGCCGTGCTCGCTGTCGCACCAGCGAAGCAGCGCCTCGACTCCCGAGAGCCGGCCGTCCTTCACTCGGAATTTCGGCTGGAACAGCAGGTGAACCCGGTCTTCCTGTACCGCGCGGCGCAGCCGGGCCTCGAGATCGAGCCAGTTGCGCAACCGCGTGCTCATCGCAGGCGCGTAGATCGCGATCGGTGCGGCGGCTCCGGTTTTCGCCTGATACATCGCGGTATCGGCGTGTTTGAGCACCGTCGTCACGTCGTGGCCGTCGCACGGATACATCGCGATGCCGATGCTCGGCGCGGAGTAGAACTCGAGCCCGTCGTATTGAATGGGCGCCTTGAAGGTCGAGCTGCACTGTTCGGCGATTTCGACGGCGATCGAGCCTGCGTCCGCATCTCTAACGAGGATCACGAACTCGTCTCCGCCGAATCGCGAGACGCAGACATGCGCGGACGCGCGTGCAGCGCTTGCGGCAGAGTCGGTGAGCTTGTCCGCGACGGTGCGCAGCACCGCATCGCCGACGGAGTGGCCGAAAGTGTCGTTGACGCGTTTGAAACTGTTGAGATCGAGGTACACGATCGCCACCGACTCCCCGCTTGCGGCGGCTGCGGCGAACTCCCGCTCGGCGGTTTCGAGGCAGCGCTGCCGATTCGGCAATCCGGTGAGTGGATCGAAATACGCCAAGCGCTCGATGCGCTCCGCGGCGGCCGCGTTGCGCAGGATGTACGCGAGGCGGCGCGGCAGAAGCGCCCAGTTGACGGGTTTCGAGATGAAGTCCGTGGCGCCTGCATCGAATGCGAGACCGATCGCCGCCGAGTCCTCGTGCCCGGTCACCATCACGATGGGCACGCTCGTGAATCGGGGATCGCTGCGCAGCCGTCGGCAGACGGCGTAGCCGTCGAGGCCGGGCATGTCCACATCGAGGAGCACGAGCGCGGCGCCCTGCGTGAGAGCCCCTTCGAGCGCGGCTGCGCCATTATCGAAACCGAGCGGTGCGAGACCCACCTGCTCCGCCGATTCCGCGAGAAGCAGTCGTCCGATGTCCTCATCGTCTGCGATGATCGCGATCGGTCGTGTCGCGGTGTCCGCGGCCATGTGATCTCCTTCTGCTGACTCCGTCATGCGATCTCCTCGAGCCGCAGTGTCTCGAGCTCGGCGACCAGCGCCGGATGCGATGCATTCAACTTTGTGTAGATCTCGCGGGCAGCGCCCGCATCGCCTGCCGAGCAGCGCTGCTCGAGGCGACGGACGTGTTGCGAGAAGGTTCCCGCGCCGACGTTGGCGGCGCTCGATTTGAGCTTGTGGCAAATCGCGCGCGCGGACGCGAGATCATCGAGGTCGAGCGCTGCGCCGAGCGCCGCGAGCGCCTCGGTGGAGCTCGTGCGGAACAGCTCGATGAGCTTCCCATAGAGATCGGCACGGCCTGGCGCGCGCGCGGCGCGCAGGCGGGCGACCACCTCGGAGTCGACCTTGGAGAGGGGCTCCGGCGGGTCGATGGTGCGCGGCTCGGTCGGACCCGCGCTGGTCGTGCCCGAGCTGGTCGTTTGCAGGCGCATCGCGGCTGGTTCCGCCCCGCGCGACTCCGCGGCGGCGGCTGCAACGTCGTCGTGACGAATCCAGCGCCTGAGCACCTGCTCGCACGCCTCGAGCGTGTAGGGCTTCGTCAGCACATCAACCATACCGGCCGCGAGGCAACGATCGCGCACCCGGCTGGCATCGTGCGCGGTCAGGGCGACGACGGGGACCCGCTCACCCCCGCCCGTCCGATTGCGGATCAGCTGCGTCGTCGCGAAGCCATCGAGCCCCGGAAGGTTGAGATCCATGAGAATCAGGTCGAAGCGCTCGGCCGCGCTGCCCGCGACGGCTTCGGCGCCGTTCCTCGTCCAGACGCACTCGCACCCGAGCATCTCGAGATATCCCTGTGCGACGGCGGCATTGACCGGCTCGTCCTCGACGAGCAGAACGCGTCCGACCAGCGCACCCGGGGTGGGCTGCCACGTCTCGCCCGACGGTCGGGGGGTGGGCGACCGTGCCGCGTCAGCTCGGTGGTGTGCGTCTGGTGGGGCACATGGGGTGTGTGGGGCAGCACTCGCCTGCGACGCGCTCGCCTGGGGCGCGCTTGTCTGGGGCCTGGTATCGAGTCCCAGCGGCAGCAAGACACGGAACGTCGAGCCCCTGCCGGGCGTGCTCTCCACCGTGATGCGGCCGCCCATGAGCGCGGTGAGCTCGTGGCAGATCGCAAGTCCGAGCCCGCTGCCGCCGAAGCGTCGGCTGGTGGACTCGTCCGCCTGCGTGAACGGGTCGAAGATCTTCGCAATCGTCGCGGCGTCCATGCCGATTCCCGTATCGGATACCGAAAACTGCACGACTGCGCGGTGCGACTCGACTTTCTCGACGACCGCCTCCACGACGACACGGCCCCGCTCGGTGAACTTGACGGCATTGCCGATGAGATTCATCAGGATCTGACGCACGCGCAGCGGATCGCCGAGCAGCAGCTGACCGTCAGGCAGAACGGCGCCCGCGGGTTGCCGCGCAATGAGCTCGATTCCTTTCGACTGCACCGTCGCAGCGAATACGCTCGTGCACTCCTCGAGCACGCGCCCGAGGTCGACCGGCAAGGATTCGAGCGAGACCTTGCCTGCCTGGGCGCGCGACAGGTCGAGCAGGTCGTTGACGATCCGCAACAGCACCTGAGCGGAAGAGCGGATCGTCTCGGTCAGATGCGACTGAACGGCCGAAAGCGGTGTGCGCGCGAGCAGCTCGGTCATGCCGACGACGCCATTCATCGGCGTGCGGAGCTCGTGGCTCATGCGGTCGAGGAAGTCGCTCTTCGCCCGGGCCGCTTCGGCAAGCTGCCGATTGCTCTCGGTGAGCTCGTGCGTTCGCGCGGCGACCTCCGCTTCCAGCCGCTCGCGCTCGCGGGCCTCGAGCAGGCGCCGGTGCCGCTGCTTGCGCAGCCGGTGTGCGAGAAGGGCCAGCACGGCAACGCCGTAGAGCGCGTAAGCCCACGGCGATGCCCAGGGTGCAGGGCTCCGGTGCAATGTGATCCGCAACGGCTCGCTCCAGACGGAGTCCGAGTTCGCGCCGCGAACTTCGAGCACGTGGTCGCCCGTGTCGAGATTCGTCAAAGTGATGCGATGCTGCGTGCCAAGATCGATCCAGCGATCGGTGAGCCCGGCCATCCGATAGGCGAGCCGATTGTGCTTCGGCGAATTGAAATCGAGCACGCTCACATCGAGCGAGACGATGTTGTCTCGATACCCGAGTCCAATGCGGCTGCGCAACCAATAGGGCACCTGGCCTGATGCCGGCGCCCCGAGGATCTCGACACCCATGAGCGCAAGTCGCGGAGGCTTGCGGTTCTCGGTGAGGCGGGCGGGATCGAAGATATTGAATCCCCCGGGTCCGCCGAAACAGAGCCGACCGTCATGCAGCCGGGCGAAAGCGCCGGTGGTGAACTCCTCGCCTTGCAATCCATCCTCGCGGTGGAATGTCTTGATCGTGCCGTCGCTCGGATCGAGGCGCATCAGGCCGGCGGTTCCGCTCATCCAGACCCGGCCGCTCTCATCGACGAGCACGCCATAGAGGGTGTCGCTCGAGAGGCCGTCCTTGCGCGAGTAGGTGCGGAGGTGGACCGCATCGGATACCGCGCCAGCCGTTGCGACAGCGAGACCTCCGCCCGCGGTTGCGATCCACACGCGGTCGTGCGCGTCCACGGCGAGCGCGTACACCGTAGTCGCGGGCAGACTCGCGGGGTCGTTCGGATCGTGATTGAAGACTTTGATCACGGTGCCGTCCGGGCGCGCGAGATCGAGTCCTCCGCCATCGGTTCCGATCCAGAGTCGCCCGCGCGAGTCCTCGGCGATGGCGGTCACGACCGCCGAGCTGACGGCGCCCGGAGCGGCTCCGTACGGCAGCTGGCGGACGAGACCCGTCGCCGGATCGAGCACGTTCACGCCGCCGCCGAAGGTGCCGAGCCAGATTTTGCCGTCGCGCGCTCGGTGGATGGTCTCGATGCCTGCCGCACTCAAAGCGCGCGGATCGCCGGGTTTGACGGGAAACGATTTGAGACGATTTCGTGGGTCGAGCTCGTACAGCCCCGCTCGCATCGTGCCGATCCACAATGTGCCGCGACGGTCCGAGAGCAGCGACATGACGCGCCCCTCATCGAGCGCCGCGCGCCGGCCGATGAGAGCTGCCAGGCTCTGCAGGCGTCCCGTCTCGGGATCGTAGCGATCGAGGCCGCCTCCCATGGAGGAGATCCAGATTTGGTCATCGGGCGCATCGGCGAACGCAGTGACGAAGCGCGTGCCAAGCCACGCGGGACGCCGCGCGCCGAACTCGGAGCTGCGCGGATCCCAGCGGCTGACGCCGCCCGTGTTCGTACCGATCCAGACGAGACCTTCATCGTCCTGATAGATCGAGCGAACATATGAATCGCGCAGTGACTCGGGATCGCCGCCCTCGTGCCGGTAGTGGACAATCTCACCCGTCGAACGGTCGAGCAGGTCGAGCCCGGCTGGAGTGCCGATCCAGAACTGTCCTGCCCGATCGACGAGCAGCGCCCGCACGTCGTCGCTCGCGAGCGAGTCGATACGATGTGGATCGTGGCGAAAGACCTGCACGATATTCCCGCTGCGATCCATCCGCCCGAGGCCGCCGTCGAATGTGCCGACCCAGATGGAGCCGCTCGGGTCCTCGAGAACCTGCGAGACGTCGTGACTGGTCAGCGAATGCGGGTCGCCGGTCGTGAGTGGAAAATGCCGGAAGGTGGTTGCTCCGGCTTCGAGCTCGTCGAGTCCGTTTGAAGTACCGATCCACAGATTCCCGGCGTGATCGCGCGCGAGTGTGTTGATCTCATCGCTCGCCAGGGCCCCCGGGGAGGCGTCATGGCGAAAATGCTCGACTCGGCCCGAGATCGAATCGAGCGCGTCAAGACCGGCATCGATCGTACCGATCCAGACGCGGCCGCGCGGACCGATTGCCAAGGCACGCACCGCATCGCTCGCGAGCGAGCGCGCGTCCCGGGGATCGTGTCGAAAGACCGTGAAATCATCGCGTGAGCGATTCCAGCGCGCAACGCCGCCGCCTTTGATGGCGACCCACAGATCGTGCCGATCGTCCTCGACGATCTGATAGATGAAGTCGCCGGGCAGACCGCGTGAGGCGCCGCGCGAGTAGGCATAAAGCACCAGGTCCTGTCCGTCGTACCTGACGAGACCGTCTTCCGTGCCAAACCACATGAATCCCTGGGAGTCCTGCAGGCTCGACCAGACGGTGCCGTCCGGCAGACCGTCCGCCGTCGTCAGATGCTCGAGTATGAGCGAGGGGGCGCCTGCGCTGCCCGCGGCGGACGCGGCTGCGCCGCCCGATGCGGCCCGGCAGGGCGCGCTGGCCGCGCAGAGCCCGGCGAGCGCAAGGCCGCCCAGCGCTGCCATCACGACGCGCAGCCGTGGGCTGCCATCCCGCGCGCGCGGGCTCCTTACTGATTCGGTACCCACGGTTCAATGGGCGCCGACGCAGTCGCGCTCGGAGATTGCGTCGTGTTCCACCACGGGACGGACTTCGCCCAGGCATAGTTTTTCGCCCAAGCATAGTTCTTCGCCCACGCGTAGTTTTCCGACCACTCGTAGGCGTGAGTCCACGCGAACCCCTGACTCCACGGGTAGCCGGCGCTCCATGTGTAGCCCTGATTCCACGGATAGGCGCTCGACCAGGTGAGTCCGTCGCCGGCCTGTGCCGTGCCCGGCGTCGAACTCTGCATGTTCGTGATGTAGTAGTTGCCGTTCGCATCCTGATTCGCCGGACCTCCGAAGTGCTCGGTGCCCGCGAGGTCGGCGCTCACGTTGAGCCCGACGTTGGCGCAGCCGACCGCAGAGCTGTTGACCGCGGCGACCGCATCGATGAGCCCTGCGCCCTGCTGAAAGACGCTGTACGCAAGCGTCCCGGTGGAGGTCACCGCCGGCCGCCCGGAGGCCAGCAAGCGGCACTTCACGTTGTCGGGCGTAAGCGTCGGATCGGACTGGAGCATCAGGGCGACCACCCCCGAGGTGACCGCCGCGGCCTGCGAGGTTCCCGACATGGTGAACATCTGCTCGGCTATCAACATCGAGTCGGGGTCGATGTTCGCGAGATAGCTGCTGCTCGACATCGAGGCAACCATGTGGCCGCCCGGAGCGATCAGCTCAGGTTTCACGAACCCTTCGAATGTCGGACCCGTCGAGGAGAAGGAGGCGAGGCGATCGTCGCTGAAGTTGTAAGGCGTGTAGTTGTCCGTGAGGGCGCCGACGGTGATGACGTAGGGGACATTGCCGGGTACGTCGATGGTCATCGGATCGGGGCCCTCGTTGCCGGCCGCCACGACCACGACGATCCCGGCCTGCCACGCCGCCATGACGGCCTGCGCCAGCGGATCATTCCAGTAGTACGACTGCGGCGGAGCGCCGAGAGAAAGATTGAGAACACGGATGTTGTACTTCGCTTGATTCGCGACGATCCAATTGATGCCTGCGATGACATCGGAGTAGAGCGCAGCGCCGTAGCCGTCGAAGGCGCGCACGATCACGAGGTTTGCCTGCGGCGCCACGCCGAGATACTCACCGGCGAGGTTCTGTGCCCCGCCCGCAGCAATGGACGTGACGTGCGTGCCGTGGCCGTAGGGGTCACCGGTGACCGGACCCGAGCCGCCGTTCGTCACATCCTGCGTGGCGAGTATCCGCGACCCATAATTCTGCGCGAGGTCCTGCCACAGGCCGCTGTCAAGCACCGCGATCGTCACGCCTTTGCCGGTGATGCCCGCCTGCTGCAGCGTGTCGGCGCCGACCTCCATCGGATAGTTGGTCTCGTAGGTGAGCGTCAGCGCGGCGACACCGGAACCATCCTGCGTGGCAGTACTCGCACTCAGGGTCGAGACGACAGGACTCGTCACGCTGCTCACGACGGGGTTGGACACGACCGCCGACGTGACGGGTGTGCTCACGCTGGTCACGGTCGTGACGAGCGGGTTGGTCGCGAGTGTCGAATCGGTCGTACTGACGACGCTGCTCGCTGCGCTCGTGAGGGAGTTGGTCAGGCCGCCGAGGAGCGAGGCGCGTGTCGTCACCTGCCGATCCTCGAATAGCCGCAAGCCCGCTGCAGCGCGCAGGCGCGCCGCCTGTTGCGTATCGAGCCGTGCAGCGACGGCGTGGATGATCGGCAGGTCGCGCTCGATTCGACCGCGGACGTGCAGCACGCCGTCGCGCGCCGCGGAGGTCGTGGATGCCTGCACGATGTAGAGCGGCGCTTGCGCCGGTGCCGAAGCGAACGAGGCGAATGAAAGGATCGCGAGAGAGACCGGCAGCAAGCTTTTCAAGCGCATGGTCGTGAACTCTTGTTCATCCGGGTCGCGTCACGGGGCATTGTCGGGCGAATGTGATCCGTGTCGCGGTCGAGCGAGGCGCACCGGATCGAGCGCAACACGTGACGCGCCTCACATAACCCGCTGTCAAATACCGTGCGGGCGGCGATCGATTCAACTCAATTCGGTTGGACGTCCGCGGCGGCGGGTGGCGCGGGCGGATCGGCGGTGAGCTCGTTGATTATGTCGGCTGCGCGTTCGTGAAAGAGGTCACCGCTGCCAAGCGGGCATCCGAGCTCGAGCAGCGCCTCGCGGATGCTCGCATGGTCGACGCCGGTTGCGATGGGTACGAGGCCGAGCGCGGCAGCCAGCGCTATGCCCGCACCACAGACCTTGCGGGCGATCGCGTCGATCGTGAGCGCTGCGACCCAGGCGCGATCGAGCTGCAAGCCCCAAATGTGCGCGCGTGCCAGCGAATCGAGCGAGCCCGTTCCGCGTCCCACCTCGTCGATCACGAGTCGCACCCCGAGCGTCTCGAGCGCCGCAAAGCGCGCGGGCTCGCGGGCGACGAATACTTTTTCGGCAACGCGAAGCTCGAGCCGCCCGGCGGGGACGCCGCCCTCCGCGATGAGGCGCGACACGTCGCTCGCGAAATCCTCGTGCAGGACATGGTGACGAAGCGCTCCGAAGGAGATGCGCGTCTCGGGGCTCGCGCGCGCGGCGAACAGCTCGAAGTCGTGCCTGAGGCGCGCGAGCACGGCGCGTGACAGCGGCGCCGCGAGACCGGTCGCCGCGGCGAGCCTCAGGAACTCCGCAGGACGGATCTCCCCGCGCAGGGGATGGCGCCACTGCAGATAGCCGACACAGGCGGCGAGTCGTCCG
>Ga0335074_10002139_pt1 | contig 26876 bp, 25 predicted proteins | sample Lox_Sample_23_FD_206715 | JGI IMG/M metagenome (GOLD analysis project Ga0335074, IMG submission 206715) | Soil microbial communities from Loxahatchee National Wildlife Refuge, Florida, United States - Lox_Sample_2.3 | ecosystem: Environmental > Terrestrial > Soil > Wetlands | place: USA...
GGCGCCCGGTAGTCCTTGCTGGTGGTGTCGATCGCCTGCTTATACATGGTGGCGTAGTTCGCCGCCATAGGGAAACCGTAGATGAAAGCCTCCTTAGCAATCGCGCGAGCCTCGGTCGCTGAGAGACCGCCTTCCTCGGGTTTCTTCGCGCTGTCACATCCAGAAGTCAACAATAGAGCTGCAACTAAGGCTGCTCCAAACACTCCGCGTGCGGTGGAGACGATCATCGGTGGTTCTCCTTATGAGTTGTCGTTGGCCCGTCTACGGTACGCGCTGCACCGATGGCGACTTCCAATCGCCGCTCAGTAACTCCGGTTTCGGCCAATAGTAGCGGATCGTCAGCATGAACTGGCCCTTAGGCGCAGGCAGCCAGTTGGCCTGCTTGTCGGCCCCCGGCGAATCTGCCTGGATGTAGATCGTCAGTCCGCCGTCCTTGTCGAGCTTGAGCTGCGGAAGCATCGGCGAGTTAATGAGATAGCGGTTGATCGGATTCTTCACCAGAAGTTGGCTCGGAAGGTCGTACATCGTCAGCGACCAGAAGGCGTTGACTGGGGGAAATGCTCCCTTGGCAAAGTGGAGCGTGTACTTGCCCTTGCTGCCGTCGAGTGGCTGACCGTCTGCGTCCTTGTCAAGGATGGGATACAGTGCTTCATCGCGCGAGTTAGCCCCGATGCCCATCTGCGTGCCGGTCGCACGCGCGAGGAAGTTGTTCTTCAGGTATTCGCGTGTGCCGAAGAGCGTGTCGGTCTTGCCGCCCGTCGCCGCGCGGCTGGCGTCGATTGCCTTCTGCCCATCATCAATTCCGGCCTTCAGAGCCGCTTGAATCTCAGGCGAGAAAGAGGACGCATCGAAGGGTTTGCCCGGGACGATGCCGATTTTCGAAAAGCTCTGCCGCAGGGCTGCTTCGCTTGGGTGCGGTGGAACGCAGAATTGCAAGAGGAACGCCATCTGATTAAAGAAGGCGAGCGAGGTTTGCTCGGCAGGGGCGATCGGCTTTGGCCAGTCCAGCGTAGGAGGAGCAGACGGAGCGGCGGTGTGCGCAAACTCATGCAGCGGCTGCACCTTGTACCCTGCCTGGATCTTCTTAACATTGGCTAGATCGGCGGGGTTGAAAAGCTGCGTGCGGCCTACAACCGAGACGAACTCTGTCTCGGCGGTGAAGGACTTCGTGATGTTCTTCGGAACCTCGCCCTTCCACTCGGGTCCAGCTATCAGATACGTCCCACCGTCGTTGCCGGTCGTGCGGCTGCCGATATAGGCGAAGTTGAAGGTGTAAAGGTCCATCAACTGAAAGACGAAGTAGCGATTCTTCTCCATCTTCGGGATGGTGATAACCGCAGGTTCGGCACGGAGATCGAGTCCCGCAAAGGAGTAGGGCGTGTCGGAATTTGGAGTGACAAACGCCGTATCCGCAGGAGTAAAAACGCGAGCGATATTCAGGATGGAGTCAAAGGGTCCCATGTATTGCGGACCACGCTTGTTAATGGAGTACGCGTACATGGTCTTGTACTGCGCTACCATCGGCACGCCATAGATGTAGGCGTCCTTCGCAATGGATTGCGCTTCAGCTGGGGAGAGATCGTCGACCTTCCCCAACTTCTTCGCGCTATCACATCCCATAATCAAAAATATGCTAGCGGCTAGACCAGCCCCCAACGCTCTGCGCAAGATACCTGGTTTCATAGGATTTCCTTTGGAACACTAGTCGTTCGTTAAAGGCATCTCGCTGATTCCGCCATGTTATTCAATTCTGAAATCTTACACACGCGGAATGATAATGATCCTGTTGAAGGAGGGGTAATCGGACTTGGGACCACCCGGTCTATGTCAATCCCCGCAAAACGAGTTTTTCGGCGACTTGGCGCGGAGGTTGTAGTCGATTAGGCCTCAATCGATGCAAAATCTCTAGTGCCGTATCGACAGTGCTCCGCGTGAAGAGGTTTCCCTTTGCCTGGACATTGAGGCGGAGCAGTGTGGATACGGCGATTTGCGCTAAGCCGTTAACGCGGTGGATGTATGGGGATTGGATGGACTTTGCCGATAGCCGATGCGGTGGATCGCGCCGAGGAGGCAGCGATGCCGAACAGATCCTGGATGCCGTGAGAGAGCCGCACCGTCTCTGACGGACTTGAGTTGAGCAGCCTGGGGCAGAGGGGCGGTTGAAGGCACAGTTCCGCGTAGGCCGATTCCCAGGCCGCTGCGGGCACGAGTTGAGAGCGAATCTGTGTGAGCATGGTTTCCTCACGAGGAATCGACAGCGACGCGGCGAGGAGGAGCGTTCGTGGCTGCGCTGCGATCAGCGAAATAGTGTGCGATGACGTGCAGGGTTCCGCACCGACACTGGGGGCAGGATCGGTTAAGCGCATACCGTTGCTGCTCGCCGAGCAGTGTGGCGAGGACAGCGGTCGCGGAGCGGAGATGGGTTCGGCACAGTGCCAGTGCCTGCCGGCGGTTGCGGTTGGCAAGCAGTCCGAAGTGCCGGATCTTCACGAAACCAGCAGGCAGGACATGGAGCAGGAAGCGGCGGATGAACTCGACCGCATCGAGGGTCATCGTGCTGCTGCGGTTGTTGTGCCGCGAGTCGCGCCAGCGAAACCGCACCAAGCCGTTTTCGAGGCTGATGAGTCTGCCGTTGGAGATGGCGACACGGTGGGTGTAGCGGGCCAGATACTTCAGCACATGTTCTGGACCACCGAAGGGCGGCTTGGAGTAGACTACCCACGCTCTCCGCCTCAAACTTCCGATCAGAGAGTAGAAGGCACGCGGCGCAGAGAGTGCGGCCAGCTTGCCGGCGAAGTATAGCTCGCCGCGCCGATAGCTCCGCTTGAGAAAGCTGAGCAGCTTGCCCCGGAACATGCGGCTGAGCACGCGCACCGGGAGAAAGAACCCGTGGCGTTTGGTTGCGATCCAGCGGGAGTTATCAAACGCCAATCCACCCGCGGGAATGAGACAGTGCAGATGGGGATGGAACTGCAGGTTCTGACTCCAGGTGTGGAGAACAGCAAGTATGCCGATGTGCGCGCCCAGATGGCGCGGGTCGGCGGCGATCTCCAACAGCGTCTCAGAAGCTGCACGAAACAGCATCGAATAGAAGAGCTTCTGGTTGCGTAGGCCGAGTGGCGCGAGTTGTTCGGGCACCGTGAAGACCGCATGGACGTAGGGCACCGGCAGCAGGCTGGCAGCCTGCTTAAGCAGCCAGCGATCGCGTGCTGAAGACTGACACTTGGGACAGTGCCGGTTCCGGCACGAGTCATAAGCGACAGTCTCATAGTTGCATCGATCGCAGCGTTCCAGGTGAGTGCCCAGTGCGGCTGTGCGGCACAGGCCGATGTCGCGCAGCACCCTCCGTTGCGGGTCCGAGAGTGCATAGCCCCAACGTTGAAGGAACTGCTCTTGATGCGCACGGAAGACATCGGCCACTTCCAGCCGATGTCCGGTCATGCTGTCCTGTTGCCTCCCTGCGCAGTTCGAGGAATCTGGATGGGCAGGTCGTCGAGCGGACTCGGCGTGGCACGCAGCCTGGCTTCGGAAACATGTAAGTACCGGGACGTAGTCTCAAGATCGCGATGGCCGAGCAACAACTGAATGCAGCGCAGATCAGTGCCGGCGTCCAGCAGATGTGTCGCGAACGAGTGGCGCAGAACGTGCGGGCTCAGCGGCTTCCTGATACCCAGTTGCCTGCGCAGCTTCTGGCAGACGACACGCACCGCGTTCGCCTTCAGCGGCTCCCCTGGCCGTTTCCCCTGGAAGAGCCAGTCCTTAGGCTTGCGCCAGCGCCAATAAACGCGCAGGATCTCCAGCAACTTCGGCGACAGCATGACCTGGCGCGGGAACTTGCCCTTGCCCTCGCGGATGTGAATGACCATCCGCTTGCTGTCGATATCGGTCACCTTCAGGTCCAGCGCTTCCTGACAGCGGAGACCTGCGCTGTAGTACAGGGCAAGCAGCGCGCGATGCTTGGTGTTCATCTCCGCGTCCAGAAGAGCGCACACCTCTTCGCGACTCCAGACCGTGGGGAGCTTACGCCGTATCTTGGGCTTGATGACCTCCTGATCAAACCAGGTCTGCTTCAGCGTCCGTGTATAGAGAAACTTAAGAGCAGATCGAGCTCCCTGGATCGTTCCCCACGCGAGCTTGCGGTCGTTGAGCAGAAACAACAGGTACGCACGAACATGCTCTGAACCCAGTTGATCGGGTGACTTGCGGAAGTGCTTCGCGAAATCGGCAACGGTGTGGGTGTAGTGACGAATGGTGCGTTCGGAGAAGTTGCGCAGCCGCAGATCTTCCTGCATGCGCTGGCGTAGATGTGTCATGGACACCTCCTTGGGTGTCCAACACTCTATCCAGATGCCACAGATGCATCCCCTCCCGCGCTAGCGGGTTAGTGCAAATCGCCAATGCACGCATTGAACTCCAAACAAGCTCAACCCTTCTCCGTTTTGCTTCCGTATCACCGCCATCTCGGACACTTGATTGCGCGGCCGGTTGACCCGTTGCCGATTCCCAATGAGGGATAGACCGAGGCACGAATCGAGTGCCTGAAGGGCGAATTCGGGGTTCCGTCTGGTTTACCGCCCACCCCGACATTACTGAGTAGTAATGGACGGATGGCCGACCACCCGGAAACTACTCGACGCAAGGCGGCTACCGAATCCCGGATCGAACGGAGGGGGAAGAACAAAACGCTTCGAGCTTTACTCGCGAAGAGTAAAATGCTCGGCGTTGGGGTTACCGAACCCGGAACGCCGACGTTGGCAAGGCTCGTTCCCCCGAGGCCAGCACCCAACCGCCTCCATCTGCGTGACGCCTCCGCTCCTTACTGATGAAAGAGCTGTGTGGAGGTGCGCGAAATGAAATCCCCGGTCTGTTTCAGCAATATCTGTGTCACGAACAGGAAACAGACTGCTTCTTTCAGCATTGCAGGCTTGCTGCTTGCCATCGCGCCGCTGTGGCTGATGTTGGCCGCGGCCGGCACCTCAGTGCAGGCTCAGACCACGCCGTCTTCAGCGGACTGGACGCAGTTCCATAGGGACAATATGCAACGCTGGAACCCGTACGAGACAGTGCTCGGTGTCAACAATGTTGGGAGCCTGCAGTTAAAGTGGAAAAACCCCATCGGCGGCAACTACGACTATGACAGCGGATATCCAGGTTCCTCGCCCGCCGTGGCGAATGGGGTTGTCTATGTCGGCTCCACTGGTGGCAACCTCTACGCGCTGAACGCCAGCACCGGCGCCACGCTGTGGAGCTCTACCGCTGGATTTTGGAATCCGTCTCCCGCCATTGTGGATGGGGTGCTTTACACCGTTGCTGGAGACGTTCCGTCTTGTCCTGGACTATCTCCACCAGGCAGTAATAATTGTTCCGGAATAGCCAGAATCTACGCCTTCTCCCTGCCCAGCGCCGCAAGCGCCGATCTCTTCCTGCGGATACAGCCCACACCGGAGATCGTCCAACAGGGCGACCTGATCACCTATACCTTCCCGGTATGGAATCTCGGTCCGGGCGATGCGGTTCACGAAGTGCTGAACACGCAGGTTCCCGGAGGGCACAACCCTCGATTACGTCCGCATCTCCGGCACGCCGGGGCTGGGCACCTGCACCACTCCGCCCTACGAGGGAACTGGAGAAATCGTGTGCCACGAAAACAGTGCCATGGCGCCGAACACCACATGGACAGTGCGCCTGATTGTGAAGGTAACGGCACCGTCAGGGACAGTTATTACCGAGAGCGCAACGACCACCGAGGATACGCCGGATCCCAACCTCGCCAACAACACTGCGACGGTGAGCATGACGGTGCAGTGACGAGAAGGCGAAAAACGGATCGGAAGCGTTTCGGAAAGCGAAAGAAAACCAGGTTAGGTGTGTGCACGAAGAGTAAAATCCTCCCCGTTGGGCGTCCGAACCGGAACGCCGACGTCCGCACGGCTCGCTCCCCCGAGGCCAGCACCCAACCGCCTCCATCTGCGTGACGCCTCCGCTCCTTACTGATGTAAGAGCTGTGTGGAGGTGCGCTAATGAAATCGCCGATCTGTGTCAGCAATATCTGCGTCACGAACAGTAAGCAGACTGCTTCTTTCAGCATTGCTGGCTTGATGCTCGCAATCGCGCCGCTGTGGCTGATGCTGGCGTTCGGAAGTCCTGCGAATGCGCAGACGTCAACAACCGATACATCTCCGGACTGGACGCAGTTCCACAGAGACAATATGCAGCGCTGGAACCCGTACGAGACAGTAGTGGGCGTCAACAATGTTGGGAGCCTAGCGCTGGCGTGGAGCGTCTTGGACGGCGGCAACGGTCCGGCCGCCGTGGTGAATGGGGTGGTTTATGTCAGCGGCGGCTATGTCAGCGGCGGCTCCATTGTCAACAACCTGTATGCGCTGAACGCCAGCACCGGTGCCCAGCTGTGGAGCTATACCACGGGAGGCGGTATAAGTTCCTCGCCCGCTGTGGCGAATGGGGTTGTCTATGTCGGCTCCGGCGACGCCAACGTGTATGCGCTGAACGCCAGCACCGGCGCCCTGATCTGGAAATATGCCACTGGAAACAGCGTGGAGTCCTCGCCCGCTGTGGCGAATGGAGTGGTGTATATCGGCTCCGATGACGGCAACGTGTACGCCCTGAATGCCAGCACCGGCTCCTTGATCTGGAAATACGCCACTGGAAACAGCGTGGACTCCTCGCCCGCTGTGGCGAATGGAGTAGTTTATGTCGGCTCAGAAAACGGCAGCGGGGTGTACGCCCTGAATGCCAGCACCGGCGCACTATTGTGGAGCTATACCACTGGAGGCGGAGTGGATTCACCCGCAGTGGCGAATGGGGTGGTTTATGTCGGCTGCAGCGACGGCCTGTGTGCGCTGAACGCCAGCACCGGCGTCGAGTTATGGAGCTATCCCGCCGGCGTGCAGTCCTCGCCCGCCGTGGCGAATGGGGTGGTTTATTTCGCTTCCGACATCATTTGCTGCCGCGAATATGCTGCTCCGTATTCCATTATTTATGCGTTGAATGCCAGCACGGGCGCCCCTCTTTGGGAGACTAGCCTCCCAGGGGATGCGATAGGCGCGGTTGCAGTGGCGAATGGGGTGGTCTATCTCGGCTCCCTTGGTTTTTATGCCGCGGGCGCCAACCCTGCGCTGAACGCCAGCAACGGCGCGCTGCTGTGGAGCTATTTCACCGGAGACACCCCCGTGTCGCCCACAGTGGTAAACGGGACGCTATACTTCGGTTCCTCCGCGTTCATTTTGGGGGCCGACCTCTTCCTCCGGATACAGCCCACTCCGACGACGGTCCAGCAGGGCGATTTGATCACCTATGCCTTCCCGGTATGGAATTTGGGGCCAGTTAACGCGGATCAGCAGTGCTGACCACACAGGTTTCGGAAGGTACAACCTTCGATTCCATCCGCATCTCAGGCACGCCGGGACTGGGCACGTGCACGACTCCGCCCTACGGGGGAACGGGGCAAATTGTCTGTTATGAGAACGGCAGCATGGCTCCGAATACGACATGGACGGTGAGAGTGGTCGTGAAGGTAACGGCGACGGCAGGTTCGACGATTATGGCAAACGCCGCGACCATGGCGGATACGCCTGATCCGAATCTGGCCAATAACACCGCGACGGTGAGTACTACCGTGCTGGGCAACGCCGACCTGTCCCTGCGTGTGCTGCCATCTACGACGACGGTCCATCAGGGCGACCTGCTCACCTACGCCTTCCCGGTCTGGAACCTGGGACCCAGCGAAGCTGCTCTCGAAGTGCTGAACACGCAGGTTCCGGAAGGCACAACCTTTGATTACGTCCGCATCTCCGGCACGCCGGGAGTGGGTACGTGCACGACTCCGGCATACGGGGGGATAGGGCCGATCGTCTGCAGTGAGAACAGCGTCATGCCTCCGAATACGACATGGACGGTGAGAGTGGTCGTGAAGGTAACGGCTCCGGCAGGTACGGTCATTACCGAAAGTGGAACGGTCACGGCGTATAACCCTGATCCCAACCCGGCCAACAACACGGCGACGATGAGCATTACGGTGCAGTGAGAGACTGGCGAAAGCGAATCGAGACCTTGCCAGACGAGACAAGACGTCGAGCAAGAACGGACATCGACGCAGGTCATCACGTGCAGCAAGACATCGGCAGCAGTGGGCAAAACTCCCTTGTGTCGATCAATCCGTAGTTCCGGTCGGATCACCGGCAACACGGAAGTTAACGGCTACAGGAGCATCACTTCCTGTTTGCCGACAAACCACCCGGAACGCCACAAAACTTACGGATCATTTGTTATTCCTCAAAGGCAATGCTTCCAGAACTACGTTGCCCTCTCTTTCATTGACTGGAGCTTGGTTGAGGATTGGAGCCAGCGGCGGGAATCTTCGGACGAATAGCTCGCTGCACCAGCAGGAAGAAAAGGATAAGTATTCCAAGTCCAGCAACTCCAGCTGCCCACACGATGGCGGCGGCAGATCCATAGGCTTGTTCAAGACCCCTCTCCGGCACACCGATGTGTAGCTTTGTATCGATGGTTTGTAATTGTCCTTCACCGTCTTTCGTATGAACATCCTGATGGATGTTCAGGATGATTCTGTGGGCTGACCCACGTGTAGGGCGATATTTCCGCGTGAGAATCGCGTCATTTCCGCCTATGCGGCGATCTTCCGTGTAGACACCGCTCTGAATGAGCGCCCCACTCTCATCCACGATCTTCCAGTCAAGATCCAGCGGAGTCCGGTGATTAGGGAGAAAATAAACCTCAACTTGATAGTCCTCGTCCAAGTCTGCTTTGAAGAAGGGTGACGTATACTCGCCGTGTTTGAGCGAAATTGGCGCTGAGAGTAGCTCGAAGTTGTGAGCAGCTCCAAACCACAGCACATAGGCCAGAGGCGTTATGCCGATGAGGACCAATAACCCGCCTATGCTGCCACAAATCAAGCGCCACGGCCAACTTTTCACAAGGAACTCCCTCCGTTAACTATGCCATGCAAGTTCCTTGCTTCGTCTCATTTCTGCCGAGTAACCGGCAAATCCGGAAGTGACCGGGTGTAACTTCCGTATGACGGACAACGCCACGCGTTCAATGAGTACTTTGGCTTCAGCACTTAGACACGTCATTGAGTTGACAGCGCTCACTCGCGATGAGAGCACGGGATTTAAACTGGGTGGCGTTCCGGGAGGTGTTCTTGTTCAAGCGTTCCACCTCGGGCTTTTCCTGGCGTTCAGCCTCTTATTAAGCTCAGTTTTATGTGCGGCGCTGACGACGCCGAATCCGAATGGCAAGACGGTTGCGGAAAGGCTTGGTTATCCTGCCAACTCTCGCCTGCTAGTAATTCACGCGGATGATTTCGGGATGATGCACACGGTGAACCACGCGATCGAAGACGCCTTTGAAAATCACTGGGTGACTTCGGCCAGCATCATGGTGCCCTGCCCGTGGTTTCCGGAGGTCGTGCAGTGGGCGAAGGCGCATCCCGATGCTGATCTCGGCATTCACCTCACGATGAATGCGGATTGGACATCGTACCGGTGGGGACCGGTGTCAGCACAGCCCATGGATTCCAGCCTGCGCGATCCGGATGGATACCTTCCTTTGACTACGGAATATGTGGACCAGCACACCAAGATGGCGGATGTGGAAGCTGAGGGGCAGGCGCAGGTGAATAAGGCGTTGGCTGCCGGAATCAAGCTCTCGCACCTCGACAGCCACATGGGCACGCTCTTCAGCACGCGGGAGTTGTTTGGGGTCTATCTCGGACTCGGGAAGCACTTTCACCTTCCGTTGCTGCTTGCGAAAGATACTCGCGGAACGGGAGTGAGTGCGCAACTGCTGCACGATATCAATCCGGAGGCGGTGGTGATAGACAGAGTGCAGGAAATGACTCCGGGTGTGCCAAAAGAGAAATGGTTCGAGCACTACAAAGAAATGCTGGGGCCACTTCCGCCGGGAACCTATGAGCTAATCGTGCACCTCGCCTATGACAATGACGAGATTCGGGCGGCTACATTCGACCATCCGGAATGGGGAGCGCAATGGCGCCAGAACGATATCGACCTGGTCAAGAGCGAGGAGTTCAGAAAGTTTCTGAAGGAACAAAACTTCATCCTTGTCACGTGGGCGGACTTAGCCAAGGCAATCCCGGCTTCGGCGAAATAGGAGCCAAGCGTAGGGCTGATTAGGGGCTGGCAACGTCCGGCACGCAGCGTCCTGCTACCACGCCGGTGTGAGAATGGGTTCGGTGCGAACCTCATTCCAAAATATCTCTCAAGTAGCAGAGGATCGGTAAATTTAACTTCGAGAGAATAGTGGTCCCACATGGGGGCATAGATATAGTACGTGCCGTTTTGCTCGTAGAGTTCGACGAGCTTATTCTGGGAAGTCCCGGTTTTCAAAACGACCCCAGCAGGTTTCAGACTACGGGAGGCGCTCTGAGGAATCGGATGCCTCTGTTGAAAGTCCGCAGACGACCAGTCGTACACGTCCCAAATCCCAATTGGATACGCGGTATCGACGGCCGCATATAATTCGCGTGCTGCCGATTTTGGCTCATACATGACCTTCACGTATGTTCCAAGCTTTACGAGGCTATCTACGAGCGGCGAGCAATCTAGATCACCCGTAATTAAGGAGACCTGCTGAATATTCTTACGGAATGCGTGATCAAGCGCCTCCACGGCTAGCAGGACAGCCACTTTTTTCTGCCTTTTTCTGTTTCCTTTTCCCGAGAGGCTACCGAGGCGCACATGAAAACCCTCCGTTGACTGGATCAAATCGAAGGCAGCCCGTTGTGCTTGGACTCTCATCTCGAAATCCGGGTCTTCATTTGTGCCGCAATGCGACGATCGGCTCGACTCGCATCGCCCAGCGCGCGGGAATGAAGCACGCAAACAAGGCCACGGCACAAAGCAGAAGGGTCACTGTAGAAAATGTCAGCGCGTCGGTGCTGGTGACACCCAGCAGCAAACTCTTCAGAAAACGTGTCAGAAAGTACGACAACGCGAGGCCCAAACATACTCCTGCAAGCATCAGCCTCAATCCCTGTCCCAGCACCAAGCGCAACACATCGCGGTCGGTTGCGCCCAGGGCGAAGCGGATGCCGATTTCGTGCGTCCTTTGACGCGTGGTAAACGAGGTCACTCCATAAATTCCAATCGCAGCCAGGGCTAAAGCAAGCCGAAGGCTCCGACGAAGGTTCCTGCCACACGCTGCGCGAAGCTGGCAAACTGGGCCCGCGATTCGACCGTCGTTTCATCGAAGACCAGAACGCCGGGATTGATGTCGTGCACTGCCTCTTCAATGGTTTTGGCCATTGCCATAGGATCGCCCGTGGTGCGCACATTGATGATCATTTCAAGCCGGTAGATTTGGAACAATGGCAAATACAAGAATGGCATAGGCGTCTCATTCAGGCTCATCTCTTTGCAATCGCGTACCACGCCGACAACGGTGAACCACTGGTGGGTCAGGTCAGAATTAAATCGCTTGCCTACGGCTTCCTGCCCCGGCCAATAATGCTTTGCAAATGCCTCGCTCACAATCGCCACAGGTTGTGAATCTTTCGAATCATGGTCCTCAAAGTCCCGCCCTTCACCAGGGGAACTTGCATGGTGTGAAGATAATTGGGCGAGACGATGGCGACTCGGGTCTCTGTCGACTCATCAGGCGACGAGACGTAGCCTTCGGGTTTCACGGCAGTTGAGCCGCTCGAAAACATCAGCGGCCCACCGTTAGAGAGGGCGAAGGATCTGTCGATGGAACTCTGTGCCGGTCGCCTCCGTGTAACCGGCCGGGAACAAATCATAAGACGCGATCAGTACATGATGCGGATTGAATCCCGGATCAATCTCCTGAGCAGCTCCTGAAGCAGCGAATCAACAACCCTGCACAGATCAGGAGGAGCAATGAGAGCGAAATCTGCGCCACCACCAACCCGCTCGTCAGGCGCGCCTTCCTGAGCCCTCCCGACAGACTCCTCGCCTCTTCCTTCACCACTTCCGCCGGAGCTATGCCCGACGACCGCACCGCGGCAGAATCCCGAAAATCACCCCTGTCAGCACCGAAATACATAGCGTAGTGAGGAGTACGGTCCCGTCGGTTTTCAACGGTTAGTGACAACGGGATATCCGGCGTCACGGGAAGGAATGCCATCAGCGCTCCCTGTGTCCACTGGGTGAACAGCAACGCCACAGCTCCTCCTGCCAGGGAGAGCACCAGGCTTTCCACCAGCAGCTGTCGCACCAGCCGCCACCGGCTGGCGCCCAGCGAAATGCGGACCGCGAGTTCGTATCGCCCGCCCACCGAGCGAACCAGCATGAGATTGGCCACGTTGGCGCAGGCCAGCAGCAGCACCAGGCCAGTGATGCACATCAGCAGCGGCAATAGGGTCGCCATGAAAAAGTTCAAGCCGAACGGATTTCGCCAAAGCTGGTACACGCTTACGGCGGTGTGCCCCTTGTGTTCTTCGGGATACTTGTCCGCCTCCCGTTTTATCAGCCGCGTCATCTCCTCCTGCGCCTGCGGGAGAGAAACGCCGGGCCTCAATCTTCCAAAGGCAAGCAGCCAGAAGTAATGATGGTCATGCAGTAGATCTCCCAAAGAATTAAACTGCGCTTCCAGCATGATCGGCACCCAGAGGTCAGTTCGCACACCGGTCTAGCTGCCCTGAAACGCCGGCGGCGTCACCCCCACAATCGAATACGGGCGCTGGTTCAGTTCGATCATCCGGCCAACAATGTTCGGGTTCGCAGCGAAGTGCGTTTGCCAGAAGCGATAACTGATCACCGCTACCGGGGCGCCGCCCGGCTTCTCATCCTCAGCGGGAAGAAACCCGCACCCCAGAAATGGCCGCGCACCCAGGACGTCGAAATAGTTCGCCGAAGCCACCATGGCCGCAAGGCGCTTAGGTTTCGCTTTGCCTGTCAGGCTGATCGGAACGAAGCCGCACGCAGCAATGCCGATGAAACTCCGCTGCCCGTCGCGCATGGCTTCCACGTCGGGATACGTGAACGGGAAGGGGTTCTCGCCGGGCTTGCTCAGCGTGAGCGACACCACATCGTTCGCTTTCGTAAGCCCGGGAACTGGATTCAACAGTGTCGCGTTGATCCAGCTGAAGATGGTCGTATTGGCTCCGATTCCCAGGGCGACTGTGAGGATGACAAGCAGAGCAAAGCCGGGCTTTTTACCCAGCGTCCGCAGCCCATACTTCAAGTCCTGCAAAAAGCTCATCGCCGGCCTCCTTGGTTGCTGTGTCCGATTGGGCAGATCAGAATGGCAAGCCTGGCTCGAGTGTTGCTGCTTCCATTCCCGTTGTCCCAAAGAGCACGTCTGCTTCCAATTGGTCAAAGTCGCACGGCCATGGAAAAATCTGAGCTTAACTTCTTCGAGAAAGTTCGTAGCGACGCCAGATGTTCGTTTGTGTCTCAGGCTGTTCGAAAATGAACAGGGCGTCAATCCTTTAGGCACTGGAAGCGCCTCCTGCGGAAACAACGTGGAGCGCCTTGACGCAGCGAGGTCAGATTCAAGAATGCAGACCTGAATCCGGTCGTCTGAGCATTGAGCGAGCAGGAGATCACAACCTACGAACTCGTCATCCACGACCTCGAGACGTAGCTACACTTTGGCTAGCAGTGAAGGATTGGTGGCACGATTTCTCTGTGAGGTGAACTCTAATTAGCGAGGTAAACGCTCGATGAGAGAACACGGCCCAGAAGACTTCAGAATGGATATTTACAAGCTACTGCAGGACGAATTGAGCGTCTCTATTGAATCGAGCGACGCTCAAGGATGGTCCCGCACACCAGCATCTTCTCCGCATCGGTGCTCACCGCCCTCCTGAGGGAGACTCTTAAGTTTGATGATCAGCGCCTTTGCGATCTTGGTATTGAGCTTGCGGCCCACGGGCGCGCCACCCTTACAGTGCACTGTACGCAAACCGAACTCCGCGCCGCACGGTTCATCCCCTCCTCTTAAGCCGAGCACGATTTGACTCGGTTGGCTGTGCCGGTAGGGATTGCAAGAAATTGATTGCTGAAACTTAATCGTCTCCTCGCCAACCCGGATTCGCGCCTTACTCATCCAGACTCACATCCGTATGTGAAGCCGCCTGGCGGACCGCGCATGGCTGCCTAGGCTCATTGAGGGCCGCTGTCTCCGCGGTGGCCCTCGTTTTTTCATTTGATCTCCGTGGGTCGAAACGAAACTGGCTGCAACACAGATCTGAGGCTAACAGTCCAAATCAAGGATGCCGCCTTTACGGATTGGGACGGAGAAAACCATAGTGGGTGGCGACAAGGTCCAGTTCACTCGAACGAAACAAATCCCAACCCGAAGCGTTCTGCAAAGCATGTTTTGTGAGAAACCTCAATTCGTCACGCTAGACCCAGCGGTGTCCGACCGGGGATCCGCCCATGGGAGAGCCGTCGAGGGTGCTGACGAAGGTGCTGAGCATCGACTTCGAGTGCTTTGGAGTGCCTGTCAGTGCCACTGATGCTTCCAAGAATCAATAAGTTACAGCGCTAATTTCTTTCACACGGTGGAAGTCGTAGGTTCGAATCCTGCTGCGCCCACCATAGAATCAATCGGTTACAATATTGCCAGTCCTGACTTCGTAATGCCGACACGCCTTGCGGCGGGTTGAATTTAGTTTTGCAGGATGGCATCGGGCCACCACGGTTGCTTTCTTCCCTTTGAACTGCTCGCAAAAACGCAATCCTCCGGGCAAGAAACTCCAAGTGCTGGCGCCAAGCATGTAATTCTTCCGCAATCTACGGATCCAGCGGCAACGGTCGTTTGGACGCCTCCGTCTTGCAGGGCACAACGACTTGTCGAAACGCCGAACGCGTCACATTGACTTCGAGCCCTACGAAATCGACGTCAGACCATTTCAGGCCCAATAGTTCACTGCGCCGCAGACCGGTAATCGCATCGATCTCGGTCGCCATAGAATAACGGCAGGCTGCTCTTGCACACTCAAGGTATTGCACAAGAGGGGTTGACTGGCTAGTCGTCTTCAAAGGAGCTTCTATGCGCATATCTGAACGGAGTGAAGATCGACTTCTCGCGCTCTGGCAAGGCGAGCGGCAACGCTTTTGTGGAATCGTTTCGACGGCGCCTTCCGAGCAGAGTGCCTGAACACTCGTTCGCCGACTTGAAGGAGGCCAGAATGCTAACCAAAGCATGGTGGCGGGAATACAATAACAGCGTCCTCCCGCATCTCTGGCCGAAAGGACGCCCAGCGAGTTCGCCAGCCAATATCCGGCTAGCTCCGAACTGACCGCTACTTGACCCGGTCGAAGACTAACTCCCCGCAAGCACGTCTTGCCTAGGCTCAATAGCCGGGAGGCACTTCGCTGATGCAACTCTATGCCCCCCTGGCGGAGGCTGGCAGTAATTCTGGCCGCGGGCGTCCAGTCCGTGTCTCGACCCGCTTGCACAGAAATGCCCCGTATCATCGCTCAATCTTCGTGCATTCTGAAAGCCGACTGGATGGCCCTGGCCTACGCTGCGCTCGCTCGGTGTTTTGCGCTGCGGCTGCCCATCATTATTACAAAACCACACACTCGCACGCCGTTCGCCTCACACTTGTCGGATACATCCCATAGATTTTCATCGACGCCGGGCTGGAGCCCGCGCATGCCATCAAGTTACGAAGGAACGACGGGGGCGGCCAGTAGCTTACGTCCAAGCTATGTGGATGAATATAAACCAGTAACGCAAGGGATGCGGGATATATACCGTAGGACACCTTGTCAGTCTTCTGGAGCGTGGCTTTTCTTGAAGCCTGTTTGGCGCAGACCTAAAAATCACATTAACTGAAACGGCATAAGGCATAACTGGAGTGATTGTGGAGGCGTTCTTTATGTACACAAGCAGCAAGTCAACGAGGAGATTGGCCCAGGCACGTACGAGAATCCGCAGATGGCGCAGATGCTTCGCCGCCATTGTCCTGGTGGCTCTGGCGACAGCGGCTTTGAGTGGAGCATGGGCGCAGTTGGCCACCACCACTGCCACGCTCAGCGGAACGGTGATTGATTCTACGGGCGCGGTCATTCCCCAAGCGACGGTGACTATTATCAGCGATGAAAACGGCGTTCATCAGATGACCACCACCAACAACTCCGGCCACTACTCGTTGGCCCAGCTACCCCCTTCTACCTACACGCTCACCATTCAGTTGAGCGGCTTCAAGCAGTACGAACAGCGTGGGATCATCCTGAACGCAGCCCAAAGTGCGGTACAGGATGTAACGCTGGTCGTCGGAGAACAGTCTCAGCAAGTCGTCGTCACTGCTCAGGCATCGCTTCTGAACACTGAGAATGCCAATATATCCACGGATATAAGCGGCAAGCAGGCGGTGGAGCTGCCGTTGAACCTGCGCAACATCTATGGCCTGGCTACCCTTAACTCGTCGGTGAGCAACAATTCCGAGAGCCAGCAAGTCCTGGGGGGCGGCGGCACCGGAACCGACAATGCGGACCAGGACATTTCCTTCCTCAACTTTGCCGGGGGCTTCTTCGGAACCTCAGGCTTTCTTCTCGACGGCGTCTGGGACACGGACCCAACCTGGGGGGCGGTAATCTATGTTCCCTCAGTGGATGATGTGTCTGAGTTCAAGGTCCAGAACAACTCGTTCACCGCTCAATATGGATGGAGCACGGGCAATGTCATCAACGTGACGACTAAGTCCGGAACCAGCTCCTTCCACGGAGATATATGGGAGTTTTATCGGAATGCGGCTCTCGACGCCAACCTGTGGTTCAACGATTATAACGGCGTGCCCAAGGAAGCCTTCACCCGTAATCAGGTGGGCATCGCGGCGGGCGGCCCGTTGTACATCCCGAAGCTGTATAAACAGCACGAAAAGACGTTCATCTACGGCGTGTACGAGCACCTGCAATTGGCAACGCCCCTGATCGGCACGTTTACCGTTCCCGATCAGAACTACCGCGCGGGCAATTTCGGCGAGTTGCTGGGGCCACAGGTGGGTACCGATGCTTTGGGTCGTCCCATCTATTCAGGCCAAATCTACAACCCGCACAGTACTCGCGCGATTACAGCAGGACAGATCGATCCAACCACCGGTCTGGTGGCGACTCAGACTGGATATATTCGCGACCCGATCCCGGGCAATAATGTCGCCTCGCTGGGACCGCCGAATGCCCTGGGCGCCCAACTGATATCGTACTATCCCAACCCGTCCAAGGCCGGCCTTGTGAATAACTTCACCCCCGCGGCAACCTCGCCTGCGGCATCGGACGAATACTCCATCCGCATCGATCACAACATCAGCAACGCTTCCCGTCTTTATGGCCGCTATTCGTACAAGAGCGAATATAAGACCCAGGAGCCCGAATTATTCGGCGCCGACAACCCCGCCGGGCCGGGAAATCTACGCCCGAATAACCGCTACAGCATCGCCAGCGGATTCACGCACATCTTCAGCCCCACAATGACGATGAACTTGACCGCAGGATACGAGTACTGGAACCAGGTTTCGACCAACCAGTCCAAGGGGTTCCTGCCCTCCACCCTGGGGCTGCCCAGCCATCTGGACCAGTACAATCCGGAATTTCCGCTGGTGACCGTCGGCAGTCAGAGTCCGCTCGGTCCGAGCGACGGCGCCGAGAATTCCTCCATCCCGCCTACAACCAGCGCGGCGGCCGACTTCGACAAGCTCCTGGGCAAGCACACGCTGTCCTTCGGCTTCATGTTCGTGAACTCGGGCGAAAACTACACCGGCTATCCGATTGCCGACCTCGACTTCAATGGCACGTTCACGACCGGCCCCAACCCGGACAATCCAACCGGCAACACTGGGAATGGTCTGGCTCAGATGCTGTTGGGCGTTCTCGACGGGGGCAACACCGAAGAGGGCTATAACCCCGCCGTAACCAAGCGTTACTGGGGATGGTACCTGCAGGACGACTACAAGCCTCTGCGCAATCTAACCCTGAACATGGGCATTAGATATGAGATTCAGGGAGCGCCGACCTATCGCCACAACGCGGCGGCCTTTTTCGATCCCAGCACACCCAATCCCATTGGCACGGCGGTCGGAGAAACTCTGCCCGGCGCGCTTCAGTTCCTATCCTCCGGCCACCGTGGCGTCTACGACACCGATTACACGAACTGGGCGCCGCGGATCGGCTTTTCCTACCAGGCACTCCAGAAACTCGTCCTACGCGGCGGATACGGTATCTTCTATCCTCCGACGGTCTACGTCAGCCCCTCGAATCCTGGCAGCATCGACGGCTTCTCCGCCACCACGGATGTGGTCTCGACGCTCGACGGCCGCACTCCGAATCCGGCTGTGACCACCAGCAACCCCTTCCCCTATGGATACGTCCAGACAACCGGCAATTCGCTCGGTGAGCTGCAGGATGTGGGTTACTCAGTCACCAGCGTCTTCCGGAAACGCTCTTCGCCGAACACCCAGCAATATATGTTCGGACTGCAGTACGCGCTCACCTCCTCCGATGTGATTGACGTCTCGTTTGTCGGCAACCACGGCACGCATATTCCCTTCGGCACGCTCAACCGCTCGCAGTTAAATCCTTCGTATTTGTCGCTCGGCACCAGCGTGCTGAACAACCTCGTACCCAATCCCTTCTACGGGCATATTGCCTCAGGCGCCAGCAGCTGTGCCCTGGATCAGCCGACCATCCCGTACTCGCATTTGCTCGAGCCCTATTCGCAATATTGCGGCGTCACGGAGAACTATCCGGCGGCCGGCTTCGATATCTACAACTCTCTGCAGGCAAACTACCGGCACCGCTTCACAAGTGGACTGAGTGTCCTGGTTTCCTATACCTTCTCGAAGTTCATCGACAACACGGAGGGCACGCAGACCTGGGCCTATGTTGGCAACAACGCTCCGGCGAACAACTACAATCTTGCTGCCGAGAAGAGCGTCGATGCCGGTGATACTCCTCAAAGCGCAGTTATCAACTATGTTTATGACCTGCCGATTGGCAGAGGCAAGGCCTTCGGCTCGCACCTCAATCGCGCCGCGAACGCGGTAGTCGGAGGCTGGGAGGTTTCCGGTATCGCCACCTTCAAATCGGGCATACCGCTTGCCATTCTCGGCTACAACGTCAACTCCTACGGCGGAACCCCGAGGCCAGATCTGGTCGGTGACCCGCACGCCGTCCACCGGAGCGTCCACGAATGGTTCAACACCGGAGCCTTCGCTTACGCGCCCTACGGCACCTTCGGCGACACGCCGCGCTACTTCTCCGACCTGCGCGCGCCCAGTTACACGAACTTCGATACCGCCATCCTGAAGAACTGGTCGTTGTTTCGTGAGACCCGCCTCCAGTTCCGGGCGGAGCTGTTCAACACCTTCAACCATCCCCAGTTCTATTCCCCGAACCCCTACTATGGCGGCTGCGATCCCAACTCCTCCTCGAGCTGTAGCTCAGGCTTTGGGCAGATCACCAGCTCATTCCCCAGCCGGGAGGTCCAGTTCTCTGGTAAGTTTTATTGGTAGCAGCTTCCATGAGCAGTCTCCCTTCCATTGCCCTCCTGTTGCTTTGCGTCATCGCGGCAGGGGGGATCGCTCAATCGGATAGCCAGGGCTCGTTTAACCGGGACTCGTTTGATAATCTGCTGCTTGCCGCCCGACACGCGCAGAGCAGCAATGACTATGCCTCCGCCGCTGGCTACTACCGGCGCGCCGTCCAGCTCCGCGCCGATATCCCCGAGCTCTGGGCCAATCTGGGGCTGATGGAGGATGCGACCGCCAGCTATCCCGACGCCACCGCAAGCTTCCGCAAGGCCTTGCAGCTCAAGCCTTCGCTGTATGTGCCCAATCTCTTCCTGGGCATCGACTATCTGCACCTCAATCGAGCGCACGACGCGGTCCCCTTTCTTCTCAAAGCCGAGGCCATCAACCCCGCCGACTCGCAGGCGCCAATCTCGCTCGGTCGCGCCTATCTTTCCTTGGGCAACTTCGCGGCCGCGCGCGGCGCTTATCAACGTGCGCTCGCGCTCGACCCCAAAAACAGCTCGGCCTGGTTTGCTTTTGGAGTGCTTGCTCTCGACGAAGTCGAGACGGATGGAAGAAAGCTCTCCGGCGAAAGCGCAAATTCGGCCTATGCCCGGGCGCTCTTCGCGGAATCGCTCAGGGAGCAGGCGCGATTCAAAGAAGCCGTGAGCGAGGAACAAGCCGTACTCGCCGCTGACCCGCACTTCCCCTGCGCCCACGCCCGGCTGGGATTTTCGTATCTAGCGCAGCGCCAAAATGACGCCGCGACCCGCGAGTTTGCCGCCGAATCGCCTGGCTGCTCGCTGGCCGCACTCGGTCATGCACGGCTGCGCATCGAGGCGGACGACGATGCGGCGGCATTGGCTCTGCTGAGCGATCTCTGGAAGCGCGACACCGGCTTTGTCCTGGCCAATTTCGGGCTGTTAGTGGACGGTCTTGCCGCTGATCGTGTGGAGGCTCTTTCGGCATTTGTCGATCAACAAAGCGTTGCGGGCGCGGTTCCCGCTGATCTCTCTGTATCGCTCCTGGCCGCCCTGCGGGGCGCGCCGCAGCCGGTCGACGAATTATTAACCCAGGCCGGGCTGACTCGGCCTCGGGATGCCAAAGGAAGCGAATTACCCCGGAATCTCAACGCCGCCGAAGCCGATGCCCGCGCCGGGCGCTACGCTAGCTGCGCCGTAGATTTGGCTCGCGGAGCTCATGAATTATCCCACAGCGCGCTCCGGGGGAACGCGGACGGATTATTGCTGCTGGCGGGCTGCGCATGGATGACCGGCGACTACGCTCTTTCGGCCAGCGCCAGCGATCTCGTGGCTGGACAGTCTCCGCACGGAATGGCAGCGCTCTACTGGTCCATCCAGTCTAATGAGAAGCTCGCCTTTGTAGCCTTCAGCCGCTTCGAGCAGCTTGAACCCGATTCTGAGAGGACGCATCTGCTGCTGGGCGACATGTATCGCCAGCGGCAGCACCTGCAGCAGGCAGAAAATGAGTATAAGGCGGCTGCGGCGCTTGCTCCACAGGATCCCGCGCCGCTTTTTGGCCTCGCCTCGGCTTACTCCCAGGACTCTAAGCTGGCTCTGGCTCTCAGCACGGCAAAAACTGCCCTGGGCTTGAGCCCGGATGACCCCGACCTCAACGTTCTGGCGGGCCAGATTCTCGTCGAGCAGCACGAATGGGCCCAGGCTGAGAGCTATCTCAAACGAAGCCTCAATGCGACGCCGCCCATCAAGCCCCAGATGGAGCCGCATGTGCACGTTTTGCTGGGCCAGGTTTACGAACAGACCGATCGGCCCCAGGAAGCCATTAGCCAGTTCCAGATGGGACTCTCCAGCGATCAGGACGGCACGATCTACTACCAGCTTGTTCGGATTTACAGCCGAATGGGCAACAAAGCCGCCGCCCAGGACGCCATCGCCCACGTGAAGGCACTGGAACAAAAACGACGCGAGCGCGCCGTCATCGCTGTGCAGGACTCGAGCGCCGCGCAGAGCGACATTCCCTGAGCTATCGTGCGGATCTTTGCTGAATCCGGAATGCAGCTGTGAACTTTTCCTATCTACTCATGCGACCACAGCCGGCCTAATCTCACATCAGCGGTGTGGACGAGCAGCCGCTGGAGGGAATGCATATGAGGTTGATTCTGGGATTTGTGCTCGCATTCTCGATCGGGGCGGTCTGCCGCCTGGTAAGAATTCCATCTCCGGCGCCGAACGCTCTTCTCGGCTCCCTGCTCGTAGTTGCGATGAGCGTCGGCTACATCGCGGCAGAGCGAGCGCTCGCGCGCCCACATCATTCGCTGCGCGAAACTGCCAGTGCAGTTCAAAGTTCAATCAAAGGAGCAAAGTTATGCAGGTAATCGAATTCAAAGAGTTCGGAAGTCCGTCGCAGTTGCATCTCGCCGAACGGCCATTGCCGCAGGCGGATGCCAACACCGCAGTCATTCGTGTTGAAGCCGCTTCAATCAACCCGAGCGACGTGAAAAATGTCGAGGGGGCGGATGTCGCAGACAACTTTGCCTCGCATACCCGGGAGGGATTATTCCGGCGTGGTCGTGGATGGGCCGAAGGAGTGGATCGACCGGGAAGTTTGGGGCACAGGTGGTGATGTGGGGTTTACCAGAGACGGCACGGATGCGGAGTACATCCAGGTTCCAGTCGCGAGTCTGGTTGAAAAATCCGAGAGACTGTCACATGCGGAAGCAGGATCGGTGGGTGTGACCTTTGTGACCGCGTGGTGCTCCCTCGAATACGCGAGGTTGTCGGAAGGGGAAACGCTCGCTGTATTCGGAGCGAACGGCGGGGTCGGCGGCGCCGCGATCCAGATTGCGAAACACCTCGGCGCACGCGTGATCGGAATTCATCGTGGAGAACCCGGAAGCCCTACACCTGCCTCGAGACTCGCCGACATATTGATCGACTCGCGTGATCCGGAAATGGGAACTCAGTTACGCGCACATACTGCCGGGCGCGGAGCGGATGTAATTTTCAATGCTGCCGGGGGCCCGGTATTCGGGATCGCGCTTGACCTGCTCGCGCATCGGGGACGGCAGGTGGAGATCACCGCTCCTACCGAGCGGCGCGCGACGCTCGATCTGGTGAACTTCTACCACAACGAGTCGCAGCTCCTTGGCGTGGACACACTCAAGCGAGATCTGACCGCCTCCGCTCGCATTTTAGAAGAGCTGCGGCCGGGCTTCGATTCCGGCATCTATCAGCCGCCGGTGATCTCAAGGAGCATGCCTCTCGCTCAGGCTCCGCAGGCCTATGAACTGGTTGCCAAAGGCCAGCCCGGACGCGTGGTGCTAAAACTGCGCTGAAGCGATCGGTGTCCTCAATACGATTTGCCACTGTTTTGTGTAGAACGTGACAATAACTGGGAGTTCGTATGAAAGAACGGCCTGCCTATGAGCGTTTGAGAACGTCCACAGGCTCTATTGCCGACTTGCGGCGCTTGAGCTTCTCCGTGGTTTTAATCGTGATGAGCCTCGTTCACGCTGCAGCTCAGACTCCCGATCCCCAACCGCCGGGCTACGTGAGCGATCCCGCCCGGCCAGCACTGAATCCGTTTCCCGCCGAGCAGGACTGGAGCTTTCTTGCTCGCCCGGCGCAGCATCCGGACTTCTTCGATCCCGCAAAATATGTCCGCCTAGGCGACGATCCACAGAAGTACATCTCTTTCGGGCTGGAATATCGCACGGAGTATGAGTACTACGACAACTGGATGCTTGGCACCGGGCCCCAGGACCATAACGGCTGCGTTTTCAGCCGCGTGATGCCGCATTTCGATCTGCATGCCGGGCCGGATTTCCGCCTCTTCTCCGAGTGGGAATTCGACTATGTCGCAGACAGAGTGGGCGGACCCAGGCCCAATATAGATGAAGACGCCGGAGATATTCATCAGACGTTTGTCGAGATCGGTCCGCATGTCAGCAGTGAACAAGGAAGCAGTCTGCGGCTTGGCCGCCAGGAGGTTGTATTGGGATCCGGGCGTCTGTTCGACAACAACGAAGGACCGAACGTAAAGCTCAGCTTCGGTGGAGCGCGATGGATTACCCAAACCTCCCATCTGCGCTGGGATGCCTTCGTCCTGAAACCGGTCGAAAACAACACGGGGTTCTTCGATGATCATCCCAATGCCCAGCAGACGACATGGGGCAGCTACCTAACGATTCCCTTGCCGATCGTCCCGCGCGGGATGACCGACCTGTATTACATCGGCTTTGCGGCAAAGAACAAAACCTACAATCGCGGTACTGCGACAGAACTGCGAAATACCGTCGGTATGAGAGCGTTCCGGCCCGTCGGAAGAGACCTGGATTACAACTGGGAGGCCAACTATCAATGGGGATCGTTTGGCAACGATTCGATTGGCGCCTGGAGTGTTTCTACAGAGACTGGATACACGTTCAGCCATGCACGTTTTGAGCCCCGCCCGCTGTTACGAGTGGACGCATACAGCGGCGATAAAAGCGAGACTGGCAGCACGCTCGGCACATTCAACCCGCTCTTCCCGCGCGGGGCCTATTTCACGCCTAAAGTGGACCCGTTCCTTGGGAACCAAAACCTGGTGGACGTTCATCCCATGGTGCAATTTCGTCTTAAGCAGAACGTCACTGGATCGATTGCGTGGATCTGGTACTGGCGCGAATCAATCCATGATGGCGTGTACGCCTTTGGCAGTGGCGCACTCATGGATCCTGCAAACAGCTCCACCGTCAAGTATCTGGGCGATCAGGGTGACATGGAGATTCGCTGGTCGCCAGCGCCGCATTTCATTGCCGCATTTAACCTGGCGGGATTTTCAACCTGAAGGCTTCTTCAACTCTGTCGTGAATAACCGTCCTCCGATTGCGGCGAATGCCGGGTTGACGTTTCGGTTCTGACCCCTCTGGCTTTGCGGGATTCGATTGCGCAAATCGAAGCGCCCTTCTTGAGCCGCTAGAATGAGAAGGTTGAGCGAGGCTCGAGGGGCAGCAATTGTGGCGGACGAAGTAGCAGAGCTTCAACTATTTGTAGAGATCGTCAAGGCCGGCAATCTCTCTGCCGCCGCAAGGGCGCTCAATTCCTCACCGGCAGCCATGAGCCGTGGACTCACCGCTCTCGAATCCCGTCTCGGCGTGCGCCTGGTCACCCGAACCTCCAGATCGTTCGAACTGACCGAAGAGGGACAGCTGTTTTACGAGCGCTGCGCACGCATCGTCGCTGATATAGCTGATGCAGAGGCCGAGGCCTCCTCAAAAGGGGCGACCATCAAGGGCCTGCTTCGGCTCGGCGCGCCGATGGAGATTGGCAGACGGCTGGTCGCTCCACTCATTACAGAGTTCAAAACAAAATATCCGGATGTTCAGGTTCACCTTGTGTTGTCCGATGCCGGTCTGGATGTGATTGACGATGGATTAGATGTAGCCCTTCGAATCGGACTCCCGCCGGATTCCAGTGTGATCGCGAAAAAGGTACTGACGGCAAAGCGCATCGTATGTGCCTCGCCGGCTTATTTCAAGGAGCATGGAATTCCGGCGAAACCAGGCGATCTTCTGCAGCACGATTGCATCCGGCTCGTGCGCGGCAGACGCGTGATGGATGCGTGGGTCTTTCAGGAGCAGGGAAAGCCCTTCGAGGTGGTCGTGAATGGAACCCTCACAACCACCAGCGGCGAAGTGGTTCACGACTGGGTGCGTGCGGGCAAGGGCATCGCGCTGAAAGCTGACTGGGATCTACAGGCCGAACTTCGCGAAGGATCGATCGTGCCCTGCCTCAGCGATTACTGGTGCGATGAGATCAACCTCTTTGCACTTTGCGCAAACCGACGTCATCTTTCACCCCGTATTCGCGCGTTCCTCAAGTTCATCGTTGCCAGACTGCCCCAAGCCGTTACGGCCGCCGATCGCGCTCCGAAGACACGCCACGCACGCTAGCTGTGGCAAACGAACATCCGGGAAGAAGTTAATTCTGAGCCATGGGGTAAGTCGAGGTTATCTGCATTCGCTCTACACATTACACCGTCGTGTAGGATCTTCGCCGCAATGCGGTCAAGATTGGCGATAACCGCCCGGATAGGCTTTGCTAATGACGCAAAGCTGCTGTGTGATCAAAGCAGCTTCTCGGCCGCTGACGATGACTCTAATGTAGTGAGTAGGAGATGAGGAGCGCAGGTTGGCTTCGATCTTCGCACGATAACACGGACTCTTTAAGCTTCAACTCGGGCTGAGATAACTCAATAGAGGAGACTCAATAGATATGGAACGCTATACCTTAATCGCAGCTCGCATCCTCATTTCAATCATTTTTATTCTGAACGGTCTGAACATCATTGGCCAGACCCTGGCAGCGCACGAGATGGCCGTGCACGGTGTTCCCGTCAGCCTCATTCCTGCACTGATTGTAGGGGCGCGTGCTCTGCAACTCATCGCAGGTACTGCCTTGGTGCTAGGAATCTATCCCCGTGTATCTGCCATCGCCTTGCTACTGTTCCTGATACCAGCTACCCTCATGGCCCATGCATTCTGGCAGGCGGCGGACACATCGCTGTATCCGGTTCAGCTCATCAACTTCTTCAAGAATGTATGCATGGCTGGTGGATTGGTTTTTATGGCCGCCGCAAAAGATCAACCTGTTCTGCTTCCACGCTCAACGCGGTTGCCTCATATGCACACGGCTCTTTTGGATTAGCTGGGTGTGAGGCCTTACTTTGCGAGTTGGCCTTTGCCCGAACATAAGCTCAGGGAGTTCTGAGAAGTCGTCTGCAAATCTGGCAGAAGCTCTACAATCGCCGAGTCGCCGAGCGACGAGTAAGCGCATTCCACATGGCCGAATAGTCCGCTTCTCGGACAAATGACCCACAGCCGAAATGGCCGCATTCTGGATGGGCAGGGCTGGAGAGAGGAATCGTGGACTCAATTGCCGGGCGCCGGCAGCGAAGGGTGAGCTTCCATATCGGATTGGCTCTAACAGGAGTCTAAGGGAGGGAAAATCGACCAATTTCTGAGCTGTTCCCTTAAACGTCTTATACTATCCGGCGGGGCATGAGACACCCAATAAGGGTAAAAGTGCCTCGTAACCTCCATAACTTTGGTGGGATCCATAGGGAATCGGCCCTTCCGAGCCGGTTTTTCCGCAAAATACTTTGAGGCTCCCGGAAGCTAAATCTGAGATATTTTGCTCCCTCTCCGTCCGCCTGAACCGGTTTCCCGCCCGCCCTTTTCCCAGGACTGTCTGGCCGGGGTTGGATTGCGCCGCTACCAGCTGGTTCAGTTCGTCCTGCTGGGGGTTTGAGGAAGTGGCTGAGCTCTGGATGTTGTCGAGGACCGCGTACAGGTAGCCCTCAGAGATAAAGTTAATGGCGATCTGACCCGGAATCGGTTGTTTTTGCGAGGAGGCAGGGGTATTTTGTACATATC
>Ga0335074_10002140_pt1 | contig 26875 bp, 20 predicted proteins | sample Lox_Sample_23_FD_206715 | JGI IMG/M metagenome (GOLD analysis project Ga0335074, IMG submission 206715) | Soil microbial communities from Loxahatchee National Wildlife Refuge, Florida, United States - Lox_Sample_2.3 | ecosystem: Environmental > Terrestrial > Soil > Wetlands | place: USA...
GCGGCTGGACGGGGTCGTGCAGCCGATCGCGGCGGGCGAAATGCCGTCCTGGCTGGTCGGCACGGTCGCGGCGGCTTCACGCTGCATCGCCGGCGGCAGCGCAATTCTCCTGGCCGGGCGCTCGGCGGCCGACCGCGCGACGGTCGCGGCCGCGGCGCTGGAGACGGTCGGGCTGCGCGCCTACCGGCTGAACGCGACCGATCTGCCGGCGCTTCCCGGCGATCGGGACACGCTGATCCGGCACTGGAACCGCGAGGCGATGCTGGTCGCGGGCGGCCTGTACATCCAGGCCGAGCCGCGCGGGGACCTGGCGCGGCTGCCTCCCGGCCTGCTCGCGCGGCTGCAAAGCCCGGTGATCCTGGACGAGACGGACACGGGCGGGACGGAGCCGCCGGCGCTGCGCATCGCGCTGCCGGAACCGTCCGCGGCGGAACGCCGGCGCGAATGGGCGGCCGGCCTGGGACCGGCGGCGGCAGGGCTGAACGGCGCGCTGACCGCGATCGCCGATCAGTTCCGGTTGGACCGGCCCGCGATCCGCGCGGTCGGGGCGGCGCTGCGCGATGCGTCTTCGGCCGAGGCGGCGGCCAGCGGCCCGGCAGCCGGCGACCCCGCCGATCTCGCCCGCGCCGCCTGGCGGCTTTGCCGCGACCACGCCGGGCGGTCGATGGCGGAGCTGGCGCGCCGGATCGAGCCGAAAGCGGCCTGGGACGACCTGATCCTGCCGGAGGCGCAGAAGCGCGTGCTGCGGCAGATCGCGATCCACATGCGGCACCGCGCCACGGTGCACGAGGACTGGGGGTTTGCCGGCCGCTACGCGAGCGGAATGGGTCTCACCGCGCTGTTCTCCGGTGCCAGCGGCACCGGTAAGACGATGGCGGCCGAGGTGCTGGCGCGCACGCTCGACCTCGACCTGCACCAGATCGACCTTGCCGGCCTGGTCAGCAAATATATCGGCGAGACCGAGAAGAATTTGAAGCGCGTGTTCGACGCGGCCGAGGATGGCGGCGCCATCCTGCTGTTCGATGAGGCCGACGCGCTGTTCGGCAAGCGCAGCGAGGTGCGCGACAGCCACGACCGCTACGCCAATCTCGAGGTCAGCTACCTGCTGCAGCGGATGGAGGCGTATCGCGGCCTCGCCATCCTGACCACCAACATGCGCCACGCGATCGACGCCGCGTTCCTGCGCCGGCTGCGCTTCGTGGTCGAGTTCCCGTTTCCGGACGCTGCCGACCGGGCGCGCATCTGGCGCCGGGTGTTTCCCGACGCGACGCCGACCGCCGGGCTCGACCCCGACCGGCTGGCGCGGCTCAACGTGCCGGGCGGCGTGATCCGCGCGATCGCGATGCAGGCCGCCTTCCTCGCCGCCGAGGCGGCGCAGCCGGTCGGCATGGCGCAGGTCGCCGCCGCGGCGGAGATCGAGTTCGGCAAGCTGGAACGCCCGCTCGGCAGTGTCGGGAGGTCGCTATGGGACTGAGGCCGTCCCGCACGCCGGCGCTGCGCGTCGAGATCGGCCGGCTGGTCGCGCACGGCATGATGCCGGCAGACGCGCAGCGCATGGCGGCTTCGCTCAAGCGCGAACTGCACCGGCTCGCGCGCGGCGGTGCAGACGCGTTCGCCGATGCGCGCATGAGGCGGGCGCGGCCGGTGCGCGCGACGGTGCCGGACGATCCGGCGGCACTCGGCCGCGCCGTCGCCGCAGGTCTCTGGGCGCGCATTCGCGATGCGGGAGGAGTGCGATGACGGCACCGATTTCGCCCCGCGTCGCCAAGGGCGGCATCCTGATGCTGGATCCGGATACCGCGATCCCGCGTGGCTTCATCGCGCTGCAGTACAATCCCGACACGCTGACCCGCCGGCTGCAGCCGCAGAGCGTCGGCGACCAGGCCGACCGCACGGAGATCCTGCGGCTTAAGGGGCCACCGATCGAGACGATCAGCGTCTCGGCCGAGATCGACGCGACCGACCAGCTCGCCGATCCCGCGGCCAACCCGGTGACGCTCGCCGCCGGCATCCAGCCGGCGCTCTCAGCGCTGGAACTGCTCGTCTATCCGAGCAGCGTCGAGCTGATCGCCAACGAGGCGCTGACGCTTCTCGGTACAATCGAGATCCTGCCGATGCAATCGCCGCTCGCGGTGTTCGTCTGGAACCCGCTGCGCGTGACACCGGTGCGCATCACCTCGGTGGAGATCACCGAGGAAGCGTTCGATCCGAATCTCAACCCGATCCGCGCCAAGGTCGCGCTCGAGATGCGGGTGCTGAACGTCAACGATGTCGGCTTCCTCAATCCCGCCGGCGCCCTCTACCTCGCCTACCAGATCGAGAAGGAGGCGCTGGCGATTGCGAACCTCGCCCAGACGGCTGCCTCGATCCCGAGCATTCTGCCATGAGCAGCCCGATCGACAGCTTCGTCGCGACCGGCGGCACCAGCGGTGCGACTGCGGCGGCGAACAGCCGCTATGCCGGGATCGGCACGGCGACGCTGACCCTGCCGGACGGGACCGTCGTCCGCTATCTGCAACGCCGCTTCATCCCAGGCCCCGAGCAGTACGCGACGCTGCGGCAATACGTCACCGTGCAGGGCGACCGCATCGACAATCTGGCGGCCTCGCAGCTCGGCGATCCGCTGCTGTACTGGATCCTGTGCGATGCCAATACCGCGATGGACCCGGATGCGCTGACCGACACGCCCGGGACGGTGCTGCGCATCACGCTGCCGGCCGGCATCGCCGCGACCGGCAAGGTCGGAGGCATCGGTGGCTAGCGGCCTCTATCTCACGCTGCTGGTCGGCCCGGTCGTGGCGCTGCCGGCGCCGAAGCCACTGATGGACGCGCTGACGGCGGTCGAGGTCACGACCAGCGCCACCGGCCGCAGCGGATTCCAGCTCTCCTTCACGCTCGCCGACCGCTCGCCGTTGCAGACGCTGTTCCTGCTCGCCGCCGGCGGCCCGACGGTCGAGCTTCGCGTCATCATCGTCGCGACCGTCAACGGCATCCCGCAGGTGCTGATGGACGGGGTGATGCGCCATCACGAGGTGCAGCCGGCCGGCGATGCCGGCCATTCCACCCTGTTCATCAAGGGCGAGGACCTGACGGCGGTGATGGACCTGGTGCCGCTCCCCGGTCTGCCCTATCCGATGCCGGCCGAGGCGCGGGTCGCGGCGATGCTGGCGAAATACGCGATGTACGGCATCGTGCCGATGATCGTGCCGAGCGTCGTGCCCGACACGCCGATCCCGGTCGAGCGCATCCCCGGCCAGCAGGGCACCGACCTCGCCTACATCAACCAGCTCGCCGGCAAGGTCGGCTACGTGTTCTATCTCGATCCCGGGCCGGTGCCGGGGGTCAGCACCGCCTATTGGGGGCCGCAGATCAAGTTCGGCATCCCGCAGCCGGCGCTGTCCGTCAACATGGACAGCTGGACCAATGTCGAGCAGCTCAGCTTCCGCTACGAGCCGCAGAAGTTCCGCCTGCCCATCGTCACCATCGTCGAGCCGACCACGCACACGCCGATCCCGATCCCGATCCCGCCGGTGACGCCGCTCAACCCGCCGCTCGGCCTGGTGCCGGCAACCACGCCGTCCGGTTTCGACACGCTCGACGATACCGCCAAGCTCGATCCCGGCCAGGCGCTGATGATCGGCATGGCCCGCGCTTCCGCGAACGCGGACATCGTCAGCGGCAACGGCACGCTCGACGTGCTGCGCTACGGCCAGGTGCTGAAGGCGCGGCAACTGGTCGGCGTGCGCGGCGCGGGACCGGCCTTCGACGGGCTGCACTACGTGGACAGCGTCACCCATCGCATTTCGCGCGGCGAGTACAAGCAGAGCTTCACGCTGACCCGCAACGCGCTCGTCTCCAACACGCCCATCGTGCCCACGATCGGCATCTGAAACGGAGGTGGCACGCTCGTGGCTCAGTTCTTCGGCAAGTATCGCGGCACGGTGCTCAACAACATCGATCCGATGCAGATGGGCCGCATCCAGGCGACGGTGCCGGACGTGACCGCGCTGCTGCCGACGAGCTGGGCACTGCCCTGCGTGCCGATGGCCGGGCCGCAGGCGGGCGAGTTCGTCATCCCGCCGATCGGCGCGTCGGTCTGGGTCGAGTTCGAGCAGGGCAATCCCGACTATCCGGTCTGGACCGGCGGATTCTGGGGCTCGGCCGCGGAGGTGCCCGCTCTCGCGCTCGCGGCCACGCCGGGCCTGCCGCCGATCGTGCTGCAGACGACGGGTCAGACCACGCTGATGCTGAGCGACACGCCCGGGCCGACGGGCGGCATCCTGCTGAAATCGGCGACCGGGGCGCTGATCTCGATCAACGAAGTGGGGATCACGATCAGCAACGGGCAGGGCGCGACGATCGTGCTGGCCGGTCCCAGCGTGTCGATCAACCAGACGGCGCTGGTCGTGGTGTAGGGGCGGAGATGCCGGGATTCCTGCTGCATGTCGGGGCGACGGTGATGTGTTCGCATGGCGGCCAGGCGCAGCCGACCGCGCCCAATCCGCGCGTCTCCGTCTCCGGCCAGCCGACGCTGCTGCTCTCGACGCCCTATGTCGTCGCCGGCTGCCCGCTGGTGCCGCCGCCGCTGCCGCCCTGCGTCAGCGCGCAGTTCGTCATCGGCACGCTGCGTGTCACCTCCAACGGCCAGCCGCTGCTGCTGCAATCCGGCCAGTCGATCTGCGTGCCGACCGGCACGCCGCTGCTGCCGCTCGTCACCCAAACCCGTGTCACCGCGAGCTGATCGCGCATGGATGTCGCTTTCCCCTACGGTTTCGACGGCACCGGACACACCGCCAGTCCGGCCGATCAGAACGCGCATATCCGCGATCTGATCGAGCAGGTGCTGCTGACCGCACCGGGCGAGCGGGTGAACCGCCCGAGCTTCGGCAGCGGCACCGGCCAGCTCGTGTTCGCGCCGAACAGCAGCGCGCTCGCCATGGCGCAGCAGAAGCTGATCCAGGCCGGGCTGCAGCAATGGCTCTCCGACCTGATCCAGGTGCAGGCGGTCAACGTCTCAGCCGATGACGCCACGCTCAACGTCACGGTGCAGTACATCGTCCTGCTCACCGGCCAGCCGCAATCGGCCCAGTTCGCGCTCGGGGGCGGCGGCGGATGATCTATTTCTGCTCCCAGCGCAACCGGCGCACCCTGGTCCTGGCGAACCCGCCGCTGAACGGCATCGATTACCTCGAGGTCGCGGACGGCTCCGGCCAGACCGTGCTGCTGCTGACCTTCCTGCGCGATCCGACGCCGCTGGCGCTCGGCCCGGCGCAGATCGCGATCCTGGGCGGCGAGAGCATCGCCGGCATAAGCGTGCTTGACGTCGCGCCGCAGGCCGGCAATCCGCTGACGCTCGCCGTGCAGCTCGACCAGGCCGGCGATTTCTCGACCTACACGCTGGAACTGCGCGCCGACGAGCAGACGGACGAGCCGCCCGACGGGCTCGATCCGGCCCTCGCAACGCTCGATTTCTCCTTCAAGGCCGGCTGTCCCTCGACCGGCGACTGTGCCACCAGCGCCTGCTGCCCGCCGACGCCGGTCGCGCCGCCCGACATCAACTACCTGGCACGCGACTATCCCGGCTTCGTGCAGGTGATGCTGGACCGCATGGCGGTGCTGGCGCCGGGCTGGACGGAGCGGCACGCGGCGGATCTCGGCGTCGCACTGGTCGAAGTGCTGGCCTACGTCGCCGATCATCTCAGCTACCGTCAGGACGCCGTGGGCACCGAGGCCTATCTCGGCACCGCGCGCAGCCGCATTTCGCTGCGCCGGCACGCGCGCCTGGTCGATTACCGCGTCGATGAGGGCGAGAATGCCCGCGCCTGGGTGCAGTTCCAGGCCGATGCGGAGGGCGTGGCACTCCCCGCCGGCACGCCGGTCGCGCCGCGCGTCGCCGGCGTACCGGCGCGACTCGACCCTGCCGACCCCGCCGCGCAGCAGATTCTCGCGGCCGGCGGCGCAGTGTTCGCGACGCTCGCCGATGCGACGCTGAATGCGTCGCTCAACGACATCCCGTTCCACACCTGGAGCGACCAGGACTGCTGCCTGCCCGCCGGCAGCACCGCGGCGACACTCGCCGGCCATCTCGACGCGCTGTCTCCGGGCGACGTGCTGCTGTTCGAGGAGGTGCTCGGTCCGGAGACCGGTCGCGCCGAGGACGCGGATGCGACGCATCGCTGCGCCGTGCGCCTGACCCGCGTGCATCACACCGATCGGCTCGGCCGGATCGTCACCGACCCGCTGACCGGCGATCCGGTGACGGACATCGAATGGGACACGGCGGACGCGCTGCCCTTCGCGCTCTGCCTCTCCGCGACCACGGATGCGGCGCATGGCGGCGTGCCAATCGACGCGGTGAGCCTGGCGCGCGGCAACATGGTCCCGGCGGACCACGGCGTCTGGCCGGCGGCCGGTCAATGGGAATCGCTCGGCACGGTGCCCGACCCGCCGGAGGTTCCGGTCGGCAGCGACACGGGCGATTGCTGCGCACCGCCGGTCGCGGTGCTGGCGCCGTTGCCGGTTTTCGTCCCGGCGCTGCAGCAGGCGCCGCTTACCTTCGCCCGCGCCTACGATCCGACCGCGGCCGCCTCCGCGCTCGGAGCGCCGCCGGCGACCGACGCACCGCCGCCGACGCCGCAGATCGCGGTGCAGGACGACAGCAACCTGGACTGGCTGCCACAGCCCGATCTGCTCGGACTGCACGAGCTCGACCGCGGCTTCGTCGTCGAGATCGAGCGCGACGGCACCGCCTATCTCCGCTTCGGCGACGGCGAATACGGCGCCGCGCCGGAACCGGGCGAGAGCTTCCGCGCCCGCTACCGGATCGGCAACGGCGCGGCGGGCAATCTCGGCAACGACACGCTCGGCCATGTGGTGACGACGGAGACGCGCATCTCCGGCGTGCGCAATCCGCTGCCGGCGCGCGGCGGCCGCGATCCCGACACGATGGAGACGATCCGCCAACTGGCGCCGTTCGGCTTCCGCACCCAGCTCCGCGCGGTGACGGAGACCGATTACGGCACCGCGGCGATGACCGATCCGGCGGTGCGCGCGGCGCGCGGCACGCTGCGCTGGACCGGGAGCTGGCGCACCGCCTTCGTCGCGATCGATCCCGCGCCGTCAGCACCCGCGACGCTCGCCGCGGACACCGAAACCCGGCTCGATCTCGAGCGCATGGCCGGGGTGGATCTCGCAACCGAATCCGCCGCGATCGTCGGGCTCCGGGTCGGGCTCGCGATCTGCCTCGCGCCGTACTACGCCCGCTCGGACGTGGAGGCGGCGCTGCGCCGGGTCTTCTCGGCCGGCCCGACCTGCGACGGTCGTCCCGGGCTGCTCGATCCGAGCAATTTCACCTTCGGCCAGACCGTCTATCTCAGTCCGTTCATCGCCGCCGCGCAGGAGGTGCCCGGCGTCGCCGCGGTGCGCGCCACCGCCTTCCAGCGCGTCGATGATCCGGCGAGCGACGCGCTGGCAGCGGGCGCGCTCACCATGCAGCGGCTGGAAATCCCGCGTCTCGACAACGATCCGAGCCGGCCGGATCGCGGCATCCTCGACCTCGTGCTGGACGGCGGCGGATGAGCGACACCACAACCCCGCCCTGCGGCTGCTGCGCCGGCACGACGCGGGAGACCCCGGCGCCGATCTCCAACCGGCCCGGCCTGCCGCAGATCGCCTATCGCGTCGGCACGCAGACGAGCTTCAAGGCCAGCATGCTGGCGGCGCTGTCGGATCCGGCCTTCCCGGCGCTGGCGCCGCTCTCCACCCGCGACGACGGCGATTTCACCATCGCGCTGCTCGATGCCTTCGCGGTCTGCGGCGACATCATCACCTTCTATCAGGAACGCCTCGCCAACGAGGCCTATCTCGGCACCGCGGTCGCGCAACGCTCGGTGTTCGAGCTGGCGCGGCTGGTCGGCTACCAGCCCTCGCCCGGTGTCGCCGCCTCGGCGCCGCTCGCCTTCACGCTGAACGACGCGCCGGGCGCGCCCGATCCGGTGACGATCCCCGCCGCGACCCGGGTGCAAAGCGTGCCGGGGCCGGGCCAGAGCCCGGTCACGTTCGAGACGACGGTGCCGCTGCTGGCGCGGATCGCGCACAACGCGCTGCCGGCCGCGACCACCGTGCCGGTGGACTGGACCCGGATCACCACGTCGCTGTGGCTCGCCGGCACCGCGACCGGATTGAAGCCGGGCGACGCGATCCTGCTCGTCGACGCCGACCGCGCCGCGAACGTCGCCAGCACGCTGTGGGAGATGCGCACGGTGACGGCGGTGGCGCCGGATGCCGCCAATGGCCGCACCCAGATCACCTGGGACGAGCCGCTGTTCGACAGCTTCCGCAATGCCGGGCCGGTTGGTGCGCGGAATGTGCAGCTCTACGCGCTGCGCAAGCGCGCCTCGCTGTTCGGCGTCACCGCCCCCGACCCGACGCTGTTCGCGACCAACCCGGCGGGCACCGGCGCAAGCGACTGGACCTTCAAGCACGACACCGCGCATGTCGATCTCGACACGGTCTATCCCGATCTCGCGCCGGTCGGCGGCAGCGCGGATTTCGCGACCGCGCCCGAGCGGTTTGCCTGGCTGGTGCTGTCGCGGGCCGGCTCGCGCCTGTCGCGCCGGCGCCGCGCTACAGGCCAGCACCCGCCGCCGATCCGTCGCCTCTACCGCATCCTCGCCGCCGCCGACCGGGCACCGTTGCGCTACACGCTCTCCGCCAAGGCGACCGGTCTCACGCTCGACGCTGATGCCGGGGTCGCCGACTTCGTCACCGTGACCCGCGCGGTCACCGCCTTCGTGCAGAGCGAGCCGCTCGCCATTGCGGAGCAGCCGATCATCGGTGCGCTCGACGGCTTCGCGCTTGGGCCCGGTGCGCTGACGCCCGTCGCGGGATCGGGCATGACCGTGCTGGGCGGCGGTCAGCTCGCCGGCGACCAGCGTCTCGGGGTCAGTGGCAAGCGCGCCCGGCTGCAATTCGGTGCCGATCCGGCGGCGACGCTGATCGGCCCCGACGGGCGCACCGCGATCGCGCTGGCCGGCGGCGACCAGTTCCTGATCGATGCCTACCCGCCTGTGGCGGCCGCCGCCGGCGCGCTCGCCTGGTCGGTGCTGACGACCAAGGGCGTCGCCGCGACGCTGACCGCGCAGCCCGGCGCGATCACCCTGCTGCCGGCCGTCCAGGCGGATCCCGTCGCGACCGAGGCAGCGACGCTTGCGAGCAATCCGGCGGTGCATGCCGACCGCGCCGACCTCACTTTCACTGCCGCGCTGACCCGCGCCTATGACCGTGCGACCACCCGGCTCAATGCCAACGTGGTCGACGCCAACCAGGGCGAGACGGTGCAGGAAATCCTGGGTGGCGGCGATTCCTCGCAGGTGAACCAGAGCTTCACGCTGAAGCAGGGGCCGCTCACCTATGTCAGCGCGGCGCAGGGTCAGGGCGCGCAATCGACGCTGCAGGTCTGGGTGAACGATCTGCGCTGGCAGGAGCAACCGGGCCTGCTCGATGCCGGGCCGCGCGACCGCGTCTTCGTCACCCGCCGTTCCGACACCGGCACCGTCACCGTGCAGTTCGGCGACGGTCAGCATGGCGGCCGGCCGCCGACCGGCCAGACCAATATCCGCGCGATCTACCGCAAGGGACTCGGCACCGCCGGCAACGTTGCCGTCGGGCAGTTGAGCCAGGCGATCGACCGGCCGGCCGGACTGTCCGGCGTCGCCAATCCCGCGCCCGGCAGCGGCGGCGCCGATCCCGACACGCCGGCAAGTGCGCGCGCGAGCGCGCCGCTGCACGTGCGTACGCTGGAACGCGTGGTGTCGCTGCAGGACTACGAGGATTTCGCGCTCGCCTTCGCCGGCATCGCGCGCGCGCTCGCCACCTGGACCTGGTTCGGCCGCACGCGCGGGGTGGTGGTGACGGTCGCGGGCCCGGGCGGCTCGGTGCTCGACCCGCAGGGCGACACGATCGGCAACCTGGCGCAGGCGCTGCGCGGCGCCGGCAATCCCTATGTGCCGATCGTCGTCCTGCCGCACCGGCCGGCCCAGTTCGCGGTCACCGCTCTCGTGCAGATCGACGACGTGGATTACGACCCCGACGCGGTGCTGCAGTCGGCGCAGTCGGCCCTCCTCGCCGGCTTCGGATTCGATGCCCGCACGCTCGGCGAGGGCGTGACGCAGAGCGCGATCGTCGCGGCGCTACAGGCGGTGCCCGGTGTGGTCGGGCTGCGCCTGACCCGCTTCACCCGTGACGACGTGGCGAGCGTGCTGCCGGATTTCCTGACCGCCGCCGCGCCGGTCACGGGCGAGCGCGGCGCCGTGCAGGGTGCGGAGTTGCTGCTGATCGACCCGGTCGCCTCGCTCGTGGACCGCTGGACATGATCGGGCCGGTGCCATGAGCCTGGACGCGGACGCGATCTACGCCCTGCTGCCGGCGATCCATCGCACGCGCGATGCCGACGCGGGCGGGCCGCTGCAGGCGCTGATCGGCGTAATCGCCGAGCAGGTCGGCGTGCTGGAGCAGGATCTGCGCGGTCTCTACGCCGATGCCTTCATCGAGACCTGCTCGCCCTGGGCCATTCCCTATATCGGCGCGCTGATCGGCTGGACGCCGCTGCTGCCCAACGTGCCGGGCACCGCCGGTGGTCGGGCGGAGCTCGCCAACACGATCGGCTACCGCCGTCGCAAGGGTACGGTGATCGCGCTCGAGCAGCTCGGTGCCGACGTGACCGGCCGAGCGGTGCGCGTGGTCGAGGCGTTCCGCGGCCTGGCCGTCGATCAGAGCTTCCGCCATCTGCGCCCCGAGGCCGGCGGTACGATCGCACTGCGCGACGGCGCCGCGCTGGCGCGTCTCGGCGGCCCGTTCGAGAGCGCCAGCCGTACGATCGACGTGCGCCGCATCGCGCCGCGCGTGCGCGACGTGTCGGTTCCCGACACCGCAGCGCTGGACGTGGCCCTGCACGGCGACGGGCGTTGCAACATCCCCGATATCGCCGCCTGGGTCTGGCGCTGGATCAGCTATCCGGTGACCGGCCAGCCCGGGTTCCGCGTCGATGCGCGACGCTTCATGGCGAGCCCGCTCGGCGCCGACATGCCGTTGTTCAACGCACCGGCGGCGCGCACCGCCTTCGACCACCTGACGACGCGCGCCGACGTGGCGCAGCCGATCGGGCGGCGCGAGTTCCACGACGATCCTGCCGCGTTCTATCGCGAGGCCGCGGGGCTGGTGGTGACCGCGGACGGCGTGGCGGTGCCGCTCGACGGGATCTGCGTCTGCGACCTGTCCGACATCTCGCCCGGCGGCGACTGGCCGGATGCGCCTTCGGGCAAGGTTGCGATCGATCCGGTGCTCGGTCGCATCGCCTTTCCGCCGGACCAGCCGGCGCCGGGCGTGGTCGTGCTCGACTATTGCTACGGCTTCGCGGCCGATCTCGGCGGCGGGCCGTATGATCGCACGTCACGGCTGCCACTGGACGCGAGCCGCGTCACCTGGCAGCAGATCATCGGCGCCGGCGCCACCGACATCTTCGGCATCCCGCTCACCCTCGCCGACGCGGTCGCCGCGTTCAACGCGCAGCCGGCGGGGACGGTCGGGCTGATCGTGCTCGCCGGATTCGGCGCGGAGCCGACTGCACTGACCGGCCCTGCCGCGATCGCGATCCCGCCCGGCAGCGAGCTCTGGATCGTCGCCGCCGAGGTGCACGGTAGCGGCGACGATGCCAGCTGGAGCGCGATCCGTTCCCGCGCGACGCTGAGCGGCGATATCGAGATTGTCGGCATCGGTATGCCCTCCGCCGACGACACGCCCGATTCCGGCCAGGTGTTCCTGAGCGGCGTGCTGCTCGCCGGCACGATGCATGTATCCGGCCAGGCGATCACGCTCGGGCTGCAGGACTGCACGCTGGTGCCGGGCCGCGCCCTGCTGCGGGACGGCGAACCGGCCGAACCCTGCACGCCATCGCTGGTGATCGACAGCGCCGGTGCCACGCTGACGCTCGAGCGCGTCATCGCCGGGCCGGTCCTGGTGCACGCCGCCGCCTCGGCCCGGATCACGGACTCTATCGTCGACGCGATGGCACCGTGGAACGTCGCTTTTGCCGGCCCGGGCGGCGCCGGCGAAGGTGGCACGCTGCACGTCGAAGACAGCACCATCATCGGCAAGGTTCGCACGCATCTGCTGCCTTTGGCCTCGAACACGATCTTCCTGGGACGCAGGCCTGCCTGCGATCCGTGGCCGGCCTCGGTCTGGTGCACGCGGCGGCAATCCGGCTGCGTCCGGTTCTGCTTCGTCCCGGCGGATGCGCTGACGCCGCCCCAGTATCGCTGCCTGCCAGGCGGGGCGGTGCCGGAAGAAGCCGTCACGCCGATCTTCGTTTCGCGCCAGTACGGCAGCCCATCCTACGCGCTGCTCAGCGGCTTTTGCCCGGTCGCGATCTGGCAGGGCGCCGATGACGGCAGTCAGATCGGCGCCTTCCACCTGCTGTACGAAACCCAGGGTGTCGCCAATCTGCGCACGCGCTTCGACGAATACCTGCCGTTCAATCTGGAAGCGGGCATCTTCCTGATCCCGTCGAGCCCGGAAGCGGCACCGCTGCCGCCGCCCTTCTACGGCACCGCCCCGACCCGTCAGCAGCGCCCGCCATGGATGGACCCGGTGGACCCGTTCGACTGGCTGGCGATTGGCGCGGCGTTGATCTGATGTCGTCGGGAAGCACCTCGCTCCGGCCTGCCTTCGATCCGCGATGGTCTGTCCGGGGGCGCGGCCGGCTCAAGGCCAAGCCCCTTCGGGGCGCCTGCGGCGGCCTTGACCCGTCCACGCCCCCGGACAGGAGGGCTTGGGATCGAGAAAGGCCCAGATACGCAGGACCGAACGCGTTGCATCCGTCCCTTCTTCGATCCCAAGCCAAAGCCTCCGTGGGCGGGATGGGGTCAACGCTCGCGCAGCGACCGCGGAGCGAAGCGGAGCGGCCCCGGGCGTTGACGCCGTCCCGTCCGCGGAGCGCACCATCGCGGGTCGATGGAGGGACACGCTTCCGCAATCGCGACGGCGCGGACGGCATAAACCCCGAGTTGCGCGATTCAGACCGTCGGCGAACACGCCCCCGGTCATCGCGCCCTTGTTTAGTCGCGCGATTCAGACCTCCGGCGCATCGCCTCCGGTCATCGCGCTCTGATCCGCCGAGGAGGAGAGGATGAAAGGCGATTTCAGCCGGCTCCGTTTCGACCCGACCCGGAACTACACCTCGGTACTGTCGCAGCAGGGACGGGTGCAGCTCGACTCGGACGCCAACGAGCAGCGCGCGATCGACGAATATCTGCGCGCGACCGCGCTCACCGACATCATCGGGCAAACCGGCACGCCGCGGGACGATGCCGGCTTCGCGATCTCCACCGATGGCAGCGCGATCACGATCGGCGCCGGGCGCTACTACGTCGATGGCCTGCTGTGCGAGGCGCGCCAGCCGCTCGACTACATGGCCCAGCCCTACCTGATCGACCCGGCGCCGGATGCGACGACGCTGCTCACGGGGCTGCGCCAGAATCCGACCGGCTCGGTTCGCGTCTGGCTGGAAGCCTGGCAGCGCCTGGCGACACCCGTCGATGATCCCGGCATCCAGGACGTGGCACTCGGCGAAGCGGATACCACGGACCGCTTGCAGACGGTCTGGCGCGTCGTGGCGGAAGCGGTGCCGGGCGCGTCGGTCGATCTCGCCGCGACGGCCCGGGCGACGGACACGCTGCGCCAGAGCCTGACCGATCTCCGCCTGGCAACGCAGGCAACCACGCTGGCGCCGGTGGAAGCGCAGGCCGCGACGCTCAGCACCCGCATCGCCGCGGGGCGTCTGACCGGCGTGCAGCTCCAGAGCGAGCTTTCGCAATTGCACGCCGCGGCCACGGCCGCCCTCGCGAGCGCGCCGGCGGCGCGCGCCCCCGCCACGGCGCCCGGGTCGTCGCCGCAGGCCACCGCCGCGGCGGCGACCGCCGCAATCGGCCGGCTGCCGATCCTGCTGCAGCTCTCCTGCTGCGACCTCATGCATCTGCAACCGGCCGCCGCGCCGGCCGGATTGATGCGCGCCGGCACGCAGGACGCAGGCGGCCAGGGCACCTGTCTGCCGTCACCGCACGCGGCCTATCGCGGGCTCGAGAACCAGCTCTACCGCATCGAAGTGCACCAGGGCGGCCCGCTCGCCCAGGCCAGCTTCAAATGGTCGCGGGAGAACGGCTCGGTCATGACCCGCATCCTCGATGCGAGCGGCCCGGTGCTGACCGTGGACAGTCTCGGCCCCGACGCCAATCTCGGCTTCGCGCCGCTGCAATGGGTGGAGATCACCGACGATTCCGAAGAGTTCGGCCAGGTGCCGAACCAGCCCGGCGCGCTGCTGCAGATCAAGCAGGTGGTGCCGGAGCATTCGCAGATCATCCTGACCCAGCCGGCACCCGCGGTGAACACCGCGAACGGGCACGCCAAGCTGCGCCGCTGGGACCAGTCCGGCAGCGACGCCGGACCGGCCGGTGTCGCGATGAACGCGACCGGACCGAACCTGCTGGAGAACGGGCTGGTCGTGCAGTTCGCGCCCGACCAGCCATTCCAGCCCGGCGATTACTGGCTGGTCGCCGCCCGCACCGCGACCGGCGAGCCGGAATGGCCGCCCTCGGACAGCGACGGCGCCGACTACCAGCCGGCGCGACGCGTCGTGGTGAACCGCGCGCCGCTCGCCTGCATCCATTTCGACGCCGGGTCGCAGGGCTTCGTCGTCGATTCCTGCCGCGATCTCTTCGCCCCGCTGACCGCGCTGACGCCGCCGCCAATTCCGCCGGCGCTGCATGTCGGCGCGATCGGCTGGACGAATGACGACGTGCTGACCCTCGACCAGCTCTTCATTCAGGGATTGACGGTGACGCTCGATGGCCCGGCGACGAGCCTGGTCGATGCCGCCAGCTTCGCCCTGCACCTGGAAAGTCCGATCTCGGTCGGCGATTCCGAATTCGCCGCCAGCCTGGGCGGCGGCTCCGGCATCGGCATCGTGCGCTTCGACTTCGTCGTCGATGGCAGCGTCACGGTGAGCGGCAACACGATCAACTGGGCGGTCGGCCGCAATTTGCTGAGTTTCCTGTTCCAGCTCGTCGACGGGCTCGCCGGCCAGGCCGATCAGGGCATCTTCATCCGCGCGCGGGTCGCGCTGAAAGGACGCGCCGTCAGCGGCGGCGATCCCGGTGCGCCGATCTATCTCGACGGCCAGTGCTTCGGCACGCAAGCGACCCGCGCCGACGGCTCGCAGCGTGTCGACCTGTCGCTTCCGTCCGGCAACGACGAGAAGGCAAGCGACTTCGAGAGCTGGTTCTATCTCGCGCCGATCCAGCGCTTCGATCCCGCGCCGACCATCACGCCCGCCGCCGTCGCCTTCATCGTCGTCAGCGACACGCCTATCCTACTCCGGCGCTTCACGCTCAGGCTGGTGGACAACACCTCGGGCCAGCCCGATCCGCACGGCAACGCGGTGGTACCGACGCTCGCCCTCTCGCTGCGCTACAGCGCACTCACCGACACGACCGTCAGTCTCAGCGTCACCGGCGGCTCGCCCGGCATCGTGCAAGTGCCGGCGACGGTCACCATCCCGCGCGGCGCGACCGCGCCCGCCAACCCCGTGCAGCTTTCGGTCAGCAACACCGGCACCACCACGCCGCAAACCTTCACCGTGACGGCGGCGATGACGCTGCCGAGCGGCCAGCAGACCAGCGCCAGCGCCACGATCACGGTGACCGGAATCGTGCCGCCGAACCCGATCCCGGTGCCGGGCCCGATCCTGACGACCGGCCCGACCCTGAACACGATCCTCCAGCCGGCCACGCCGGCGGGTGGCGGGTCGACCCCGACGACGCCGACCACGCCGGGGCATTGAGACGATGCGGGCCGTGTGGTCGTTCTGGTCCGTGCCCTTCGCGCGCCATTACCGGCACGCCTGGGCCCGTCCGGTCGACCACCTGCTCGCCTGGGTGATCTCGGTCGGCAGCGCCCAGCGCCACTACCGCGACACGCTCCTGGTCACCGACACGCCGGGCCGACGGCTGCTGGTGGATCGGCTCGGGCTTGCCTTCGCCGACGTCTCCACCGAGCTCGACCGCCTGCGCGATCACGATCCCGGCTGGTGGATGCTGGGCAAGCTGGTTGCCTATGGCCTGCAGGACGCGCCCTTCGTGCACGTCGACAACGACGTCTTCCTCTGGAAGCGCCTGCCGCCGCGACTGGAGGCGGCGGCGGTGCTGGCACAGAACCCGGAGCGCCATGTCGGCGGCGACTATCGCCCGGCGGAGGTGATGGCGGCGATGCGCGCGACCGGGGGCGTGGTGCCGCCGGAATGGGAATGGGGATGCAGCCTCGGCGGGGATATCCCGGCGGAGAATTGCGGCATTCTGGGCGGCACCGCGACCGGCTTCCTGCAGCATTTCGCGCGCACGGCCATTGCCTTCGTCGATCGGCCGGAGAATGCCGCCGGCTGGGCGCGGCTCGGCGGCGCGGCCGGGCACAACCACGTGGTCGAGCAGTTCCTGCTCGCCGCCTGCCTCGGCCATCACCGGTCGCATCCCGCCTCGCCCTGGCGCGGCGTGCGGGCCCAGTACCTGTTTCCGTCCTGGCGCGAGGCGTTCGACAGCAACGAGGCAGCGCGCGTTGGCTACACGCATCTGATGGGCGGCAAGCGGCATCCGACGCTGGGGCAGCGCCTGACGGAGCGCGTACGGCGGGACTGGCCGGATCTGCTGCGCCGCTGCGAGCGCTGCGCCGCGCTGGCGCCGGCGCTCTGAGCCATGCCGGCCGTCGCCCCGGCGCTGCGCATTCCGGCCCGGGCGTCGCCCGCGCCCGCCGGCGGGCCGAGGCAAGCCACGACCCGTTCTCCGGAGCCGAGCCCGGCCCGCCCCGCGCACCGCCTGGCGGCGAGACCACCTGCGGTGCCGTTGCTCGCGATCGCACCGCGAGAGGCGCCGGAGGAGCGGCAGGCCGAGCGGATCGCAGCCCAGGTGATGCGCGGCATGACGCCGGACGCGGCGCGGCCGGCCCCGGCGCGGCTGCACCGGGCCTGTGCCGCCTGCGCCGCGGAGGAGGAAGAGCGCGTCTCCCGCGCCGCCGATCCGGCGCGCGAAGGCAGCGCGCCCGCCGCGGAGGCGCCGGATATCGTCCACGCCACGCTGCGCCGGTCCGGGCGGGCGCTCGAGCCGGGGCTGCGCGAGCGGTTCGAGCAGCGCTTCGGACATGATTTCGGCCGGGTGCGGATCCACACCGATCCCGAAGCCGGTCGCTCCGCCGAGGCGGTGCGCGCCCTGGCCTATACGGTCGGGCGGTCGATCGTCTTCGCCCCCGGCCGGTTCCGGCCGGAGACCGAGACCGGCCGCCACCTTCTCGCGCACGAGCTCGCGCACGTGGTGCAGAACCGGCAGGCGCCGGACCGCCCCGGCGCGGCGCTGCCGCTCGAGCCGGCTTCGAGCCCGCTCGAGGCCGCCGCGCGCGCAACGGGCGCCGCGGGGCCGGGACGGGCGCTGGGCGTTGCCCCGGGACCGCGGCTGATGCGCGCCGATCCCGATGCGGTCAGTCAGATCCTGAAACTTCGCACCGTGGTCGGCGCCGGCATCCAGTTCTTCCCGACCAACGTCACCGACACGCGGATCGGACCGGTCTCCGCGCAGGGCGGATTGATCAGCCACGGCATGAGCCGGCTCACCGTCATCATCGGCCAGAACCTGACGCCGCACGTGCTGGCGCGCGAGCTGCTGCCGCTCTGGACCACGGCGACACCCTTCACCCCGGCCGGCGGCGGCGCGCCGGTCGGGCCCGGGGCGCTGACCGAGGACCAGCTCGCGCAGGCGCTGCTGGTCTACAACCAGTACTATCTCCGGCTGCCCGGCATGACGGAATGGCGCGCCGGGCTGCACTTCCCGCTGCCGGTGGACATCGAGGACGCGACCGGCATCGCGACCGTCAACGCCGATCTCATCCGCGCGCTCGCCGGCGGCTTCGACGCGGCCTGGACGCCGCTGCTCGACCAGCGCGCCGCGGCGACCGTGGCGCCGCCTGCGGCAACCGTCACCGCCGACGTCACGGCTTTCCTGGCGGCGGAGACGACGGTGCTCGGACGCGGCACGGCGCTCGCCGCCCGGGCGCTGGCCAATGCGCAGGCCTCGCTCCCCTTCATCCGCGAGGCGTTCGCGCAGCTCGGCGCCGGCGGGTTCGAGGTCGCACTCGCCATGGCGGATACGCTGGTCAACCGCGATCTCGGCCTGCTCGCGGCGCAGCGCGACGGCGCCGCGATCCTCGCCATCCTGCGCACCGCGCTTGCCGCCGCGCCGGCCGGGATCAGCGCCGATCAGCGCGCCAGCCTCGACCGCGCCAACGCGATGCTGGCGCGGGTCGCGGGCGTGGTTGCCGCGGCGCCCTCCGCTCCCGTGCCGACGCGCGCGGAGAAGGTGGTCTCGGTCGACACGGTGAAGCTCGTGGGATCGACGCTGACGCCGGCGACGCTGGTCGCGGTCGCGAACGCGATCTACGCGCAGTGCAACGTACGCTTCACGCACGGCGTCGACGCAACCGCGACCGCCGCGCAGACCACGGGCTGGCTCGGTGCGGACAACGCGCTGAATGCCTCGAACGCGTGCGGCAGCACGTCCGCCGAGGAGCGGGCGTTGTTCAACGGCGCCACGGCCGCGTTCGGCCTGAGCGCCCGCATCCGCGCCTTCTTCGTCCAGCAGATCACCGGCGTCAGCGCAAGCGGCTATTCCTATCCGCCCTACTGTGCAACGGGCGCCGCCGCGGCGCTGCGCAACACGGCCTTCATCGAGAACAGCGGCGACGACAGCACGCTCGGCCACGAGATCGGCCACATCCTGCTGAATTCGGGCGCGCATCCGAGCGGCAACCTGATGCAGCCGCGGCCGCGGCCGAACGAGCTCACCGACCCGCAATGCGCGACGATCTACGCCAACGCGTAAGCGGCCGGTTGCAGGCCGATCAGTGGGTGAAGCTCTGCCGGACAGGCCGTGATCGCGCACCACTGGAACGCTGCGACCACCATCTGCCGCCTTGGATCGCCTCTCGGGTCAGTGGGGTGCGGCATCGCAAGGCCGGTCGGGCGCATCGACCCCGGGGGCATCGCGGCTGATCGGCGCGATCACCGAATCGCGGATCATCCGTGCCGCATTCGCGTCCGTCTCGAACTGCGTCGCGCCGCCCGGCTCGTCGAACCAGGGCGCCGCGCGGCCAGCCCATGCCGCCACCGGAGCGGTCACGCGAAAGACCGTGTATGCCTGCTGCAAGCAAACGTAAGGCAACGCGCGCTTGCCGTACGCGGCGCCGGCCGGGCTGAAGAAGTTGCCGCCATCGCTGCCGAAGCGATCGAGCAGCATGCCTTGTGGCAGCACTTCGAGAACGGGCGCGGCCGCGAATCCGTCATCCGGCGGCCAGTTGAACGTTCCGTTCGCAGCGACCCACCGTTGCCGATTCAGGTCGGGGCGGGCACCGGCAGGCAGGGCGACGGTGCTGACCTGGGCCTGCTGCGGCGCGCAGCCTGGCAGCGCCATTCCGAGCAGCGCGACAACCAGCAGCGAGCGGCGCATTTGGCTTACGAGCCTCGGCATGTGCGGGATTCCTGTCCGGCGTTGGGCGATTGTGCGCATCGGCTTCCAGGCGAGGAAAGCAGCTTTGGCGTTCTGATGCGATCGCCTGTCGCCGGCGCGCCGTGAAACGCGTCGTCGGGCTTCGGGCAGGCGCCGGCCGGCCGACCGGCAGACGGCTCCCGTCGCTCCCACGCTTCGGAACGGCGCCGCAGCCGGACCCGACGTCGCCGGACGTCGGATCCGCACGGCAATGCCAGTGCCGAACCGGGATGGCGTCGCGTCCCGGCGATCGGCTTCAACTAGAACCGCCCTGAAGCGGACGGCCGCTCCAGCTTCATCTCGGGCAACGTGAGCTTGTTGCGGGCGAACGTCACGTCCACGGTGCGGTCCTCCGGCCGTGCGGAGCCCGCCGGTGCGTCCTTCGACCCGCAGCTCCACTCGCCGGGTGCCACCGGCCGGCAGCCGCTCGCGGCACTGTCGCCGATCACCGGCTCGGCGATGCGCGTGCTGAACCCCTTCATCGCGTCGACCACGAACTTCACCCGTCGCGTGGCGAGCGCGTCGTTGTAATCCTCGCGCGATCCCTCCGGCCCTTCGAACGAGGCGCGGCCGATCAACCGCACCTCCAGGTCCGGCGACAGGCGCAGCCAGGACAGCACGGAATCGAGCTCCTTCGCGCCGTCCGGCGTCAGGACCGCGCCACCGCCGCCACCGGGCTGGTCCCGTTCGAAATGGATCCTGTCGGTCCAGAGCGTGCCGAATTGCGGCGCCGGGCCAATCGGGCCGGGACCCGGCCCGGGCGGCCCGCACATCACGCCCTGCGGCACCAGCGGCGGCGTGCAGCACTGGCCGAGCAGGTTGCGCTGCGCCGGCGGGCAGTCCTGGCCGGGCAGCGGCGGCAGGTCACTGCTGTTGACGCAATGCCCATCGATCACGAGCTGTCCCGGCGCGCAGCAGCGCTTGTCGACCAGCGCGACGCGTTCCGGCGGGCAGCAGGCCTGCGCGCTGTCGATGCCGCCCTGGCAGCACTGGCCGGCGAACTCGCCGGCGGTCGCGGTGCGCCAGCCGGGCGGACAGGCATGCGACGGCTTCTCCTGCTTCTTGCAGCCGAACGTCTTGCAGATGAAGCCGCAGCCCGGCAGGTCGCGGTCGAATTCGCAGGCCGATTGCAGGTGGTGCACGCAAAGATCGTGGTCGAGCGCCGAGATGCAGGGATCGAGTTCGAGGTCCAGCGGGCCGCCCACGGTCTTCCGCTGTCGCCGCAATGGCCCGGTGGGCTCCGCGCCGTTCTGCACGACGTGTGCCAGCTCATGCGCCAGCAGGCCAGGATCGGTCTCGCCGGCCCCGAGCACCACATGATGGCCGACCGTGTAGGCGCGGGCGTTGACCGTGTGCGCGGACGCCGCCGCCTCCGCATCGGCGTGCAGCCGGACATGGCTGAAATCCCGGCCGAACCGGGGTTCGAAGAAGGCGCGCTCCGCCCCGCCGAGCGGCACGCCTGGCTGGCCCAGGACGCTATGGACGAGCGGCGGCGCGAAGCCGGGCGCCGCGCCGCCGCCCGCCTCCTTGCGCGACAGTGACTCCTCCTCCTGTTCGCAGGCCGCGCATTTCCGCCGCAGCCCGGGCGGGCCGGCGGCGCCGGGCGCCGCGATCGCCTGACCGCGCAGCGCCGCCGCCGCCATGGTGTCGGCCTCGCGTTCCGCGGCATCGCCGGTACGGCCGATCGGCAGGCGCCGGCTGGCGGACGGCGCGGGCGCGCGGAGTACGGACGCGGGGCGGGCGCCGGTCGGGGCGGGGCGGGCGATCCGTGCGGCCTGCATGGCGGCTCTCCTCCTCGCGATCGCGCGTCGTCAGGCGCCGCCTTCCGCCCGGCCCGGCAGCGCCCGCGCGCGCCCGAGCGCCGGCGCCAGCCGCCCGGCGATCTGCCCGCGCCGATCGACGTTCAGCTTCTGCAGGATGTTGTGCACGTGGTTCTTGATCGTCGCGTGACCGAGCCGGAGTTGCCGGGCGATCTCCTTGTTGGCCAGGCCGCGGGCCGCCAGGCCGGCGATTTCGCGCTCGCGCGCGGTCAGCGCCGCCACCTCGGGCCCGTGCGGGGCCTCGCCGGCGCGGGCACCGAGCTCGCGAAACAGGAAGGCCGCGATCCGGGGCGAGCAGTGCAGCTCGCCGCTCACCGCATGATGCACCGCCGCAACCAGATCGTCGACCGATGCATCCTGTGGGATATAGCCGCAGATCCCCGCCGCGGCACATGCCAGCACATCGGCCTCCGCCTCGGCGACGGCATAGGCGAGAACACGCAGCCCGGGCAGCACCGCCGTCGCCTGCTTCGGCAGGTCGAGCGCGCCGGCGGCGGCGATGTCCAGCAGCACGATGTCGGGCCGTGCGGTGGCGATCGCGGTGAGCGCTCCGGCGGGCGCCCCGGCGCCGACGAGAGCAAGGCCTTCCTCGCCTGCCAGCGCGGCGACAAGCCCTTCCCGGAACAGGCGCACGTCGCTGACAATGTAGAGACGTGGCGCGGCGGGTCGGCAGGGTGCGTGACCGTCCATGCTGCAAGTCCCGATCCAAGATAGGTCGGCGCGGCCACGCGTGCACCCGTTCCGGGTGCGATGACGCGTCGCTCCGCAGGCCTGACCCGGGCCGAAATGAAGGGCGTGTGGCGCGGGCGCGAGCCGCCACACGGCTCCCTGCGCGGAGGGCTCAGCCGCATCAAACCACACGGAATGGCGTTCGACAAGTTGATTGCGACTGCGGACCAAATGCGTCAATGCGAAGCGCGTTCGTATCGCGATTGGTTCATTCGCGGTGATCGCGAACGCGAGAGTTCGCCGACGCGCGCGCTGCGGCGCCGGTGGCCGGCGCGATGCACCGGACGCAGCGCATTCGACCCGCCGCGGCTTCGCTTGACACGCCTCCTTCGTCTGCTACCCTTGCTCCCAATCGATTGGCATCGGCACAACAAGCCGTCGGACGGGAGGAGGCGGCGATGAGCATCGACGGCATGTTCGTCTTCGACAGCGTCGTGCACGGCTTTGATTCGACGACCGCCAACATCGCCAGCCGGTACGGCAAGTCGCTGCTGCTGGGCAACCACGCGTTTCAGTGGGCGATGGTGCCGGATCCGTACCGGCTGCCGCCGGACCGCTATTTCCAGCCGATCACCGCCGACATCCTGGAATCGGCGCTGTTCCTGGAAACCCAGGTCGACGCCGCCTGCTACCACACCGTGCCGGCATTCGGGTTCCTGCACGATTTCTCGCCGATGGCGATCGGTCTCGAGCTGAAGCGGCGCCACCCCGATCGGATGATTTTATATGGGGGCATTTCGCCGCTGCAGGGGCCGCGGGCGCTGGACGAACTCGACCGGCAGGTCGAGGAATGGGGCATTTCCGGCCTCAAACTCTACCCGGTGGACGTGATCGACGGCGACGTGCGGGTGTTGCGGTTCGATGACCGCGACCTGCTTTATCCCGTGCTCGAGCGGTGTCGGGCGCGCGGCGTGCGCGTGGTTGCGGTGCACAAGGCGATGCCGCTGGGCGCGGTCGCGATGGATCCGTTCAAGAACGGTGACATCGACTATGCCGCGATCGACTTTCCGGATCTGGCATTCGAGGTCGTGCATTCCGGCTTCGCCTTCCTCGACGAGGCGGCGGCGCAGATCGCGCGATTCCCGAACGTCTATGTGGGACTGGAGTCGACCGCCAGCCTGGCGGTGCGCCATCCGCGCAAGCTCGCGCGCATCCTCGGCGAATTCATCATGATGGGCGGGGCGCAGAAACTGTTCTGGTCGAGCGGCGCGTCCTCGCCGCATCCGCGTCCGGTGCTGGAGGCGTTCGCACGACTGGAGATGCCGGCCGAGATGATCGAGGGCGACGGCTACGCGCCGCTGACCCGCGAGGTCAAGGCAGACATTCTTGGCCGCAACTATGCGCGCCTGCACGGCATCGATCTCGCCGCGACGCAGGCGAAGATCGCCGACGATGCGATCGCGCGGCGGCGCGCCGCAGGTCTGGCGGAACCCTGGTCGCTGCTGCCGCTGCCTGCGCAGCGCGACCCGCTCGCGGCGGAGTTGCGGCCGTGACGAGCGGGCCGGATGCGGCCGCCAGTCCGGGCGACCGGCGTGCCGCGGTGATGGCGGCGCTGGATACGATCGTCGATCCGTGCAGCCGCGGCCTCGGCCGGCCGGTCGGGCTGGTCGGCATGGGCATGGTCGAGCGGCTGGAGATCGGCGACGACGCGGTGCGCGTCACCGTGCTGCCGACCTTCCCGACCTGCCTGTTCCGTGGCGTCATCGAAGCCGAGATCGAGGGTCGCGTGGGCGCACTCGACTGGTGCCGCACCGTTTCGGTGCAATTCGCCGACGCCGAGACCGTCTGGGACGAATCCCGGCTCAGCCCCGCGGCGCGGGAGGTGCTCGGCCGGGCAGGCCCCGCCCGACCGTGACGTCCACGATTCGCGTGCCGCAGGCCGCGCTGGCGCAGTTCGCCTGCGACCTGCTGATCGCGGCCGGCGCCGGCACCGGCGAGGCGAAGATCGTCGTCGACCATCTGATCGAAGCCGACCGGCTCGGGCTGCCCTCGCACGGCGTCCTGCGCGTGCCGCAATACATCGGGGAGATCGAATCTGGCGAGATCGATCCGCGCGCGACGCCGCATGTCGCGCGCAGCGCGCCGGGACGTGCCGCGGTGGACGGCCGGCGCGGCTTCGGCCAGGTGGTGGGACGGGCGATGGCCGATGAGGCGGTGCGGCTTGCCGCCTCGGCCGGCGTCGGCTTCGTCACCGGCCGCCACATGGGTCACACCGGGCGGATCGGTGCCTACGCCGAGCGCATCGCCGGGCAGGGCTGCGTCGGCCTGCTCGTTTGCAGCGGCCCGCGCAGCGGGCACCGGGTGGCGCCGTTCGGCGGCAGAGAGGGCCGGCTCGCCACCAACCCGATCGCCTTCGCCTGTCCGCGGCATGACGCGCCGCCGCTCGCCGCCGATTTCTCGACCAGCGTGGCACCGGAAGGCGTGATCCGCAGTCTGCTGCAGCGCGGGCTTCGCGCGCCGGCGGGGGCACTGCGTGACGCGGAGGGCCGCCCGACCGACGATCCCGCTGCGCTCTACACGCAGCCGCCGGGTGTGCTGCAACCGCTGGGCGCGGCGGTCGGGTATCGCGGAACGGCGCTCGCCATCCTGGTCGAGATTCTGGCGGCGCTGCTGGCGGGGGACGAGACCGAGGACCTGGCGCGGCTCGGCTCCAATCTCGCGATGCTCGCGATCGCGACCGACGGCGAATATTCGGCGCGCGCCGATCGCATGGCGGCGTATCTGCGCAGCGCGCCGCCGCTGGATCCGGCGGCGCCGGTGCTGCTGCCGGGTGAGCGCGAGCGGCAGATGGCGGCGCGCGCGGGCGACGGATCGATCGCGGTCGATCGGCCGACCTGGGAAGCGATGGTGGCCGCGGCGGGCTCGCGCATCGCCGTGCCGGTTCTCGCGGCGGGCGAAGCGCAGTCTTGACGGTGGCCGCGACCCGGCCGTACCGTTCGCCGCCCCAATCGATTGGGAGAAGGGGCAGAGCCCGGGCAAGGGCCAAGCGCGTGCCGGCGATCGCGGCCGGCCAGGCGCAATCAACGAGGGAGGATGGCGATGGCGACTGACCGGTACCTGGCGCGCGCCGTTGGACTTGGCGCGCTGCTCGCGGCGCTGGCGACGGGCGGCGCGGCTTCGATCGCGGCGGCGGACGAGCCGACGGTCTACGTGATCGCGCCGAGCCTGACCGATCCGTTCTGGATCACCGAGCAGAACGGCGCGAAGCAGGCCGCGCATGATTTCGGGGTCAGCGTCGTGTTCCAGGCGACGCCGCAGGACACCGGTGACGCCGGCATGGTGCCCTTGATCCAGGCCGCGATCGCCGCCAAGCCGGCCGGCATTGCCATCGACTACGTCTCGAAGACGATGGAGGCGCCGACCGTCGCGGCGCTGAATGCCGGCATTCCGGTGGTGCTGTACAACAACGATCGCTTCGAAGGCGAGAACGCGCCGAGCGATCCGCGCATCCGCCACCTCGCCTTCGTCGGGCAGGATGAATCGATCTCCGGCGAGATCCTCGCCAAGGCGTGGCTGCCGTCGTTGCCGGCGACGCCCTGCAAGGTGCTGATCGTCAATCCGTTCCCGACCGCCTTCGTGCTGACGCTGCGGGCCGACGGGGTGAAGCGGGCACTCGACGCGGCACATTATCCGCACAGCGATCTCACCGCCACCGCCGACGAGGGGCAGAACCTCTCGCTGATCAGCGCGGCGCTGCAGGCCGACAAGGGGATTTGCGGCATCGTCGGGCTCGGCAATCCCGCCGCCAATCCGGCGGCGCAGTACGTCGGTGAGAACAACCTGAAGCTTCCGGTCGCGACCTTCGATGTCGGCGCGGAGGCGGCGAAGCGGATCAAGGACGGCACGCTGACCATGGCGATCAACCAGCAGCCCTTCCTGCAGGCCTATTTCGCCGTCGCCAACCTGGTCAACGAGGCGAAATACAGCCTGACGCCGGTCAACGTGAACACCGGCACCTCGATCGTGACGCAAAAGAACATCGACACGGTCATCGCCTGCATCAAGGCGGGTCGGTGCTAGGCATGTGCCCGGGCCGCGAGCGCGGCCCGGGAGCATGACGCCGCGGCCATGAACGCACGCGCCAAGCCACTGCCGGGTGCCGGATCGACGCCGCGCCCCGGCCACGCGTCGGAGCACGGATTGCGGGACGCCCTGCTCAGCGTGCCGGAACTGCCGCCGGGGCTCGGACTGCTCGCGGTCGTCCTGTTCTTCAGCGCCCAGACGACGCATTTCTGGTCGCCGCAGACCATGACCGCGATCAGCACCGTCGCGTCCACCATCGCGATCGTCGCGGTCGGCGTCACCATGCTGATGATCAGCGGCGAATTCGACCTCTCGGTTGGCCAGAATTTCGCCTTCACCCCGATCGTCTGGGCGATCCTGTACGTCAGCAACGGGATCAATGAATGGGTGTCGCTGGCCGTCGCTTTGCTCGCCGCGGCTGCGGTCGGCGTGATGAACGGGCTGGTGACCACCGCCTTCGGCATCCCGTCCTTCATCACCACGCTCGGCATGTTCTTCGTCCTCGAGGGGCTGAACAACCTGCTGATCAGCGGCCATCAGCTCATTATGTTCGATCCCAGCGCCTCGATGGCGCTCCTCGGCGGGCGCATCGGGCATAGCCCGTTCTACATGCCGCTGGCCTGGATGGCGGTGATCGCCGTCGGGTTCTGGTTCGTGTTGACGCGGCTGCGC
>Ga0335074_10002141_pt1 | contig 26874 bp, 24 predicted proteins | sample Lox_Sample_23_FD_206715 | JGI IMG/M metagenome (GOLD analysis project Ga0335074, IMG submission 206715) | Soil microbial communities from Loxahatchee National Wildlife Refuge, Florida, United States - Lox_Sample_2.3 | ecosystem: Environmental > Terrestrial > Soil > Wetlands | place: USA...
CCTCGACGAGGCGGCCTCTGATGAAGTTGCCCTGGTCCGAGGCGAAGCTGGCCAGCACACTATACGTCCCGCTCGCCGAGTATTCCCAGATGGTGCCATTGCCCGACGCGCCGCCATATTCGGTCGTGCCGTACATGTTGCCGCTCTTGTCGAAAATCACGGCGCCATCCGGCTGCGTGCCATCGTCCGAGGCGCCGAAGGAATGGAGCAGGCTCTCCGCTCCACCCGACGAGATTTCGTAGAGTGTGCCTTCGCTATTCGCGCCGCCGCCGAGGGTAACGCCGTAGATATTGCTTGATTCCAGCGTTGGCTCGGCGGTGGGAACCTGACCGTCGTCCGGAGTTCCGGTAAAGTTATGCACCACGCTGTAGGTCCAACCCTTGGCGAGTATGGGCCCGATCGCGGCGCCGCGCTCCGCGGAAGGGTTTTTTCCCGTCGCCGCAAGGGTCCGCTCCATATCGATGCTGGATTGGCTTGCGCCTGCGGTCTGGATCAAAGCGGCTGCGGCGAGTGCGGAGCCAAGCAGCGCGACGCGAAACGATGTATGACAGAAACGCATTGAGATTCTCCCTTGAGTTTGTCGGCGAATGCCGACGACGCATTAGGCGCATCGGGCGGCGGCGTTGCAATGATGAATCGACAGGTTCCGGGAGGCCTATGAAGGATATGCCGATGCTACTATCGGTATGGAATCGGCTGTAGTGGATCGGGAAGTTGAGCAGCGATGACGAGCCCCGTATCATATTGACAGTCCATCTCGCGCAGGTGAAACCGGCGCGCCGCGGCTTCGCGGACAGGCGCATATCGCACATTGCAGTCCCGATGAATATTGCCAATTATGCGGCCGGTCGCGGTCAGGTCATGGACGCGATCCGCACACAATCTCCTGCCTTCTGCCCGCATGTTTGACAGTCTTTTTTTCGGAACGGCCCTGATTGCGCTGACGGTGGTGATCCAGACGATCGGGCTAATCGCACTCGCGGGCGCGATTGCGCGCCTTGCCCGCTGGTTCCGGTTGCACCTTCACAATTCGGGCCGCGTCATTGCGATGGTCGCGACGGTGCTCGGCCTGTTTGCGATTCACACGGTGGAGATCTGGCTCTGGGGCGCTGCGCTCGTATTCATACGCGCGGCCCCCGGATTTGCGGATGCGCTCTATCTGTCGACGGCCGCCTTTTCCACATTCGGCCCGGATATGTCCTCCATTGCGCCCGGCTGGCGACTGCTTCTCGCACTCGAATCGGTGAACGGCTTGCTGCTGATCGGTTGGTCGATCGCCTTTCTCGTCGGTGCCTCCACGCGTCACGGTCCGTTTCGCGTGGGCGAGCATTTCTGAAGGTCCTTAACCATATAGCCGATCAGTCAAGAGTCATTTGTACGCTCCGTGCGCCCCGTTAATCATACGTCTTGTCAATCCTGGATCGGTTTGAAACATCCGCGGCGCGAAGCCGGATGAGATGGTCCCGGGACGCGGCCAACTTCAATTCAAATGAAAAAAGCAGTCTTTCGGCGCGGCCGGTGCTTTGGCCGACACTGTTCAAGAGCGATACGACCCCGCGCTGACCGGCAACATTGGCCTCGCCTTCCCGGACGTGCCGCTCGGCCAATTCGAGTTCGGTTTCTTTGCTCATTCGATTTGTACCTCTTGTCCTGTTTCAAGATTTCCGGCGGGCAACCATGGCCCGCTGGCGGAAAGACGCCGCGACGGGGCCGAAAGTCGCGCAACAGCGGATGAATTCGAATCCATGACCATTCGTTCAGGCCGCTTCCGTGCTTCGCGATTTGCGCCGGCAGGCGGCAGACCCTCGCCTTTCCGCGTGGCGATCGAGGCACGCGCGGGCTGCACCGACATGACGACGGATCGAAGCTTTTCGATCACGAAGGCAAATCCGAGAGCGAAGTGCGATTCGGCCGAATGGATTGCCGAAGATAATTCCTATCGGCTTACGGATTACGGAACGGTGGCGCTCGGCCAGGACAATACGGGCGCCCACGAGTGCGGATATTCATGCCATGTCATCGTGGCCTCGCAGGATTGCATTTTCACGGAATTTCCGGTCAGGTAAGAATGGAACCCGAACCGGACATCGGGCGAGGCCATCTGCCGCTGCACGCATCGCGCGAGCGGTCGCGGCGTTTTGATCCTTGCATGGAATTCGCTGTTGCAACGCGGCCGCTCGTCCCGCTTAGTTCGGTTGGGGCGTCCGCCGACAAACCTCAGGGAGAGATTCCATGTCTATCCGCCACAAGCTGCCTCATGCTGCGCTGCTCGGCGCGGCATTTGCGTTCGCCACGGGCGCGCAGGCCAACAGCTTCACCGTGCTGCACGATTTCGCGGGACCGCCCGACGACGGCTCCTACCCCTATAACAATGTGAGTTTCGATGCTGCCGGAAACCTTTTCGGTGCCGCCAATCTCGGCGGCAGCGCCAATTCCGGCGTCATATTCGAAATCCCGGCGAGCGGGACTGAGGCCGTGCTTCATTCGTTTGATGGGGGCAGCGGCGGCTCCGACCCTAATGGCGGCGTGACGATCGATCCGAGCGGCGATCTCTACGGAACCACCACCTTCGGTGGCAGCGGCGACTGCCGCAATGGCTGCGGCGTGCTCTACGAGCTGGCCACAGGCGGGACTTACTCGGTCCTCAGGACGTTCAACCCCGGCAAGGATGGGCAATGGCCCGTTGGCACGCTGTTGCGCGACAAGAAGGGTAATCTTTTTGGCGTCGCAACCGGCGGCGGACCCAATTCCGCCGGCACCCTGTACGAATATTCGGCCAAAGGGAAATTCGCCGTGCTGCACGCATTCGCCGGCAGCGATGGCGTTGAGCCGCAAGGCAATCTGACAGAGGACAAGGCCGGCAATCTCTACGGGGTCACCTATTCCGGCGGCGCCGATCAGTACGGCACGGTGTTCGAGCTCACGCTCAAGGGCAGCCTCAGGACGCTCTACAGTTTCACCGGCGGTGCCGACGGGGGGTATCCGACTGGCGGCGTGGTCCGCGACAAGGCAGGCAATCTTTACGGCGCGACCAATCTGGCCGGCAATGGTTCGACTCCCTACGGGACCGTATACAAGCTCGCGCCCGGTGGCACGCTGACCACGCTTTACGCCTTCACCGGGAGCACCGATGGGGGATATCCGTCCGGAAATGTCGTACCAAGCCGAGGACAAATCTACGGCACTACAACGGCTGGCGGGACTAATGAATATGGCGTCGTGTACGAAGTCGATCCGGCCAGCGAAACCGAAACCGTCCTTCACAGCTTCGCCGACACTGACGGCGCATCGCCCCAGGCCGGTCTGACCAGAGAGCATGGTGATCTTTACGGCACAGCCTCTGGCGGCGGCACGGACAATTATGGCGTCGTGTTCCGTTTGAAGACGAAGTAGATTCGGTCGATTCCAGCCGCCGCTCGACGGTTGGGCGACGTTCAATGCGAGCCGGCCCGGTGGTCCTGGAATGATCGCCCGGGCCGGATGCGATGGAGATGTTCGGCATCATGGTTCGAGCCAGCCGTTTTGAGGATTGGAGGGGGGATGTCCGGTCAACCGTTTCGAGAATCTGCAAAACACATTTGTCGTGGAATGGGCGTGGCTCTGGCACTTGCAACGCAATGCTGCGTGCCCCCGGAGCCTGTCCATCACTTCCCTCCGGCGAGCGCGGATGGCGCCGCCTCGCCCGCATGGACGTCATTGCCGCCTTCCACCATTGTGCGGATAACAGCCGGATCGCCGACGACCGCATTCTCGTCCTGGTCGCGCGCCGAACCGTCCAATGCCGACGAATACGATTTTACGAATTGCGATTCGTTCCTGCCGGCGGGCGTTTCGGTTCCTCCCGGTACGAAACCAACGCTGTTTCAATTTCAGCTGGACCCGGACGGCACCGTTCATGGCGCAGCGCTGTATCGCTCAAGCGGAAACGAGACTCTCGACAAGCTGGCGCTCGCATGTGCGGACAGCACGCACAGGCCGGGAGCGATCATCGCCGGAACGCGGGCGCAAATTTCCTGGGTCGGCGGGATAGACTGGGCTTCGGCGCGCCCTGGTTTTTTCGAGCCAAGTCCGGACGGGGCACTCGCGGCGATGTGCGAACTCTTCTATCCCCCGGAGGCGATCCGGCTGCATGAGCAGGGCGATGTCATAGTCGGATTCCGGATCGGAACGGACGGCAACCCGAAGGACGAAACTGTCGTAGGGTCCAGCGGAAACATTTCGCTCGATGACGCGGCGCGCCGCTGCGTCCATTCGTTCCGGTATTTTCCCGCATCGGAATTCGATCAGCCCATTGAACTGGACAAAAGCGCGCGGATCGAATTCCGGATACTGGGCTCCTGAAAGGTACTGCCGTCCAACCTTCATTGTCTGTCTCCACGCCCGGATAGCAGATCAGCGGATCACGGGAATTGGCCTGTAAGGTTTGGGGAACATTTGGAGCGACCCAGGAGGCAACCGTGGAAGCGCGAAACGTGGCGGCCTTATTGCACGCGTCCCTGATGACGTAGTGTGATGCGACACACGCCACGAGAGCGAACATGATGCCCCGGGAGCAAACGCGCGTACCGTCTCTGGAGGAGCTGGCGCAGCTCGCAGATGCCTGCTTCGCCGAGCTGCCCCGGGAGTTTCGCGATCTCGTCGACGGCATCGTCTTCACGGTGGAGGAGATTCCCGACCGGGAAACCGTCCGCAGAATGGGTCTCAGGAGCGAGCTCGCGCTGCTCGGCCTGTTTCGCGGCGCCAATCTTGCGGCGCGCACCGCCAACCACGGTGCTTTTCTGCCGACGATGATCACCCTCTACCGCCGGCCAATCCTGCATTACTGGGCGCATCGCGATGAATCGCTCAAAGCTATTGTGCGCCATGTGCTGGTGCACGAGATCGGCCATCATTTCGGCCTTTCCGACGCCGCGATGCACACAATCGAGTCGGGCGCGTAGTACACGGCGGGTGACCGTCGGCGCCCTGTGCCCGGCCGGCCCATCAACTGCGCCACGAGGCCATGCTCTGGAATACGCCGTCGCGGCGTATGAGCGCGTGAAACAGCGCCGCCGCGACATGCAGCAGGATCGTCGCGAACAACAGCCAGGCGAGCCAGGTGTGGGCGCTGCGCAGGATGGCATGCAGCGTGTCGTCATGCGGCATGATCTGCGGCAGGTGGATCGGCCCATAAAGCACGATCGGGTAGCCGCCGGCCGACAGCATCGACCAGCCCAACAGCGGCATGACGATCAGCAGCGTGTAGAGAAGAACATGCGACGCCCTCGCGCCGAATGCCATCCACCAGGGCAGATCCGCCGGAAGCGGCGGAGCGCCGCGTCGCAATCTCACGACGAGGCGCAGCACGGCGAGCACCAGGATCGCGATCCCGAGCGGCTTGTGGATCGCGATCAGCGTCAGGAAGCGCGGATGCAGTGTCGAGACCATGCCGATGCCGATGAACAGCATCGCGACCACCATGGCCGCCATCAACCAGTGAAGTCCGCGCTGCAACGGGCTGAAGTGTTCGCCCGTGTCCATCAGTGCGCACCTCCCGGTTTGGCCGGCGTTCGCGGGTAATCAGCCGCTTCCGCCGTGCGCCGGTCGAACGATTCCGCGTAGGCCGCGGAGCGCGCTGCAAGCAGCGGGTCGTCCGAGGGTTGAATGCCGGCCGGCAGGATCGTCGGATCGTAATTATAGTCGCGACAGGGCCCGTCGACCTCGTCCTGGGCATGTTGAACGACAAGCGTGCCCACATCGACATGCGGCCGGTCGTCGGGCCAGGCCCTTGTCGCGTCGTTCGATGGATCGCCGGCGCTCGCGAGCGTCACCACGAGGTGCCAGCGCAGCGGCCCCTGGGCGAGACGCCGCTTCAGATCCGGTTCCAGAAAATTCGGTCCGAGCGCGGCGAGTTCGGCGTGCGGGACGATATGCGGTCCTACCGTAGGCACCATCGCCCAGCGCACGAGGTGGCCCTGCCCCGCAGCATCGATCAAGCGAAACGCGTCCAGGCTATTGTAAGTCTGGTCCGCGTAGCTCGTGGTCCAGGGCGCGTTCCTGGCCCACTCGGCGAAGCGCGCGCTTTCGGGATGCGACGCGAGGAACTGCTTCATGGCCGCGGGGTTCGGCTTCCCGGTCGCCGGGTCGATGTCCTGGGCGAGCGTCAGCTGATAGAAGGCCCGCGGCGTTGCAACGACAAACATCGGCGAGTCGTTCATGCCGCTGCGCCATTCCTGGCCGTCCGGCGCCACGATGCGGACGGCCATGCTGCGCACCCGCCCCGTCGCGTCCGGCGCGTCGGGATTGCCGGTTGCGATCGCGAAGCGCCCGATCACCGGATATTGTCCGGCCGCGAGCATCGGCGCGGTGGAGAGACGCGCGCCGGCACCGTTTGCCACGAACACGCCGGTGAAGCAGATCCCCTTGCTGTGATTCCGGCGATGGCCGAGCGGATCGCCGCCCCGGCGGCCCAGCGCGTCGACCATGCGTTCGGGCGTCAGTCGGTTCGGGCTGAACCATCCCGCCGTATACGCGAAGGCGGCCGCGCCAGCGCTCACGACCAGTCCGATCATGGCGAGCGCACCAAGATTGCTGAGTTTGGATGCAGATTTGCCCGGCAACTTCGTGCCTTCTCGAGATCGATCCCTTACGCGATCGCTGCTTCGGAAGGAGCGACGCCCGTTTCTTTGAGCACCACGGGATGGCCATCGGCTTGGGCGAGGCTTTCAATTTCGTGCCGGCGTTCCGGAAACCCGGTGCCGATCGCATTCATCGCCGCGGCCCGAATAGACGGATTTCGACCCTGACGCGCGACATCGAACAGCAATGACGCGCATTTCTCGTCCGCAAAATGCCCTACCGCTTCCAGGAAGCTCGCCCGGCGACCGATTTCGTTGTCGGTCATTATAATGAGCGAGCTGCTTTTCAGATCGAAGAAATATTGCGGCACCTCGACGACCTCCTTCTCGGCGATAAGGAGGTTCAGAGACATGGAAGGACGGTCGGGAGGAATCTGGACATGTATGTCCCGGCTGGGCCGGTAGATCATGCTCTTTCCGAGAGACAATATTGTGTCCTCGAGAAAGGTCATCTCCACGAACTCGCCGTCATAGCCCCCGATGGAACCGGGATCATATTCGAAAATGCGGGTCTTGTAGCCAGGTCCCGCTGCACCCACGGTAAGGAGGCTGAAATTGTGATCGTGCGCCCGGTCATAGGAAAAGATGCGGGCTTCCTGCGCGATCTTCCGGGAACTGCCGGCGGGAGGCAGCCAGAGATTCAGTCGCAGCGAAAATGGCGGATCCCGATAAATGGTGAAGGACTGCGGCGCGAAACTCGCGAGATGGCGCAGGTTTGCGATGCGCTTCAGTTCTCCAAGCAGAGCGTCCCGAATAAATTCCCGATTTGCGGCAAGGCGCTGCAGCTTTTCCGCGACGTTCTCCATCGTCTCGACCGCATTGCCCTTGTGAACTTTCCGCGCAGCGGCCATCAACTCTTCCACCGCAATCGGGGCGGCATCGCTTCTCGGTTCGAACGTTATCGCCACGCTCAGCCTCCCCTGTTCTCCGCGCCGGCTTTCATCCCGAGGGTCTTTTCGATCCCACGCCGAATGGCCGGGTGCGGATCGTCCTTCAAGCGCGCGATCGCTTCTTCCGTCTTCTCGGGCGCGAGCTGACTGATCATTTTCAGTGTTTCCCACCGCACATGAAAGTGCCGCGACGTAAGCCCCATTTCGGCAAAGTCTGCGTCAAGAGGCGCGCCAAGACTGGTCAACATCTGCATTACAGACGCGACCTGGCTCGAAAAGCTGTCGAGGACGGTAACACCCTTGGGGGCGCCGGTTGCCCGGTCGAACGCCCATTCATAGTCGCCGAGGGCCTCCGAATGCAGCCGGAGCGCAAAACCGGTGGTTCCTGCTGAATACCAGTCCAACACGTCTTCACCACCGTTCCGCTCCAGCGATTCGCCGGGCTGAAGCTCGAACTCGTCGCGCCGCATGAGCCGCACATCGGGATCGTAGACATCATTCCGCAAGGCGCGGTCGGGATTGTATCGGCTGACCGTGAGCGGCACGCGTCCGACATTGCGCGCCATGTAATGCTGGGGATAGAGATAGAGATTGTCCGGCGGACGGTCGATCATGGCCAGCGACACCGCGTAACCTCTTGTCACGTTGATGGTCAGCGTGTTCCGATCGCGGAAGACGAGAAAAGCCTTTTCGTCAAGGATATCCTGCAGGCCGCGGAGAGCCCAGCCGTTCAGGAATGATCGGTCCATTTCGGCAAATATCGGCCGCGCCAGCCAGAACTTTTCGCCGGCCCCCGGTGCAAGAAGTTCGTCGAGCTCGCCAATGATGCGGTAAAATTTGTCAGTATCGACGGACACGACCTGCTCTTGTTATTATACCGGCATGCAAACCCGGAGCCGAAACGTCATGAGTCGCGGCGGCAACAAGTCCTTTTATACAAGAAATAGCTCCAGCTCCGCGTCCATGCCCGTGGCCAGACGCAGAGCGGGAACCGAACTCACCTAGAAATCGTGCGGCAGCTACTATTCGGTAGCAGTCACAAGATTTTCGACATCGCCCGTGCCTTCGGGGCGGATGAACGGATGAATTACGCCGATGACACAGCCGCAGGGCATTCCACTAACGGAATCGTAGCCCCCGATTGCAGTCAGTTCGACTTCCAGATCGGCAATCGTGATATTTCTTTCGCTCATGAACTTTCTCCGCGCGGCTAGTCAAATCGGAGAGACAGCGATCTTCGCGCCCAGCATCGCCGTCCCAGCATCCGGTCCATTACAACCCGACTCAAACATATTGTAAGGAAATGTTAACCTTGGTCAAGAGCTAAATTGATCCGTTGCATTTTAATTTCTTTGATGAGAACGCGGCCGACGCTCCCCCCATCACCGCGTCAATTTGCGTGGTTTTCCAAGGGGATAGCCGGCGAGCGAGCTGAATCTCAGGCTCGTGTGGCCATCGGAACGAGAGCCCATGGCCCTTGTGGAGCCCACAATGGGAACGTCCCGCTTTACCGCCGATAAAGCTTGCTCCGCGATAATCGTGACGCCTGGAACGATGAGCAAGCAGCGCAAAAAGGCCGCATGAGCAACGACGTACCAAGATCGGCGCCGGATCAAGAGTACGCCGGGAACGCCCCCACGTCCGGAACCCGTGCGGCGGCTCCAGGTGGTGTCCGCTCAAACGCTCCCGCGGGCGCGGTCGCCGATCTTTGCTGGGCGTTGCGTTTGCTGTTCTGCGTGGCCGCTCTGGTTCTCGCAAGTCTTCGGCCCTGCATCGCCCTGGCGGAAGGGCCGCGGCAACGCGATTGGGATCAATTCGATCGTCTTGTCGCGCAGGCGCGGACCCTGATGCTGTCACAGCCGGACACGGCGCTGCGTGTTGCCCAGCACGCTGAGGTCATCGCTGGGCGTCACAAAAATACCTCGCAGACTCGCGAAGCCGTTGCGACTGCTTTGTGGCTTGAAGCAGAAGCGCTGAATCGGATCAATCGCAACGCCGAAGCACTCCGCGCGGTGACCAAAGCCTCCGCGCTTGCCGCGAGCGACGGCAAGCTCACGGAACTCGACGGCGATCTCGCCGCGTCGCGCGCATTCATTGCCGAATCCGCCGGCAATTTCGGGCTTGCCCTCAAGAATTACCAACAGGCGCACGATATTTTCGCGCGCCTCGGGGCCCGACGAGAGCAGGCCATCGCCCTGCTGGATCTTGGCGCGCTATATGACCAGGCCCGCGATTTCGATCATGAAATCCGGTACAATCGCGAAGCTGCGCAGGTCTACCCGGGCGATCCGGCGATCGCGCTCGGTGCAGCCGATAATCTCGGCTACGCGTACCTGCAAATGCGCCGTTACGCTGAAGCGATTCCGTATTTGCAGCAGGCGTTGGGGATCGCAGTTTCTTTGAGAAGTCCGTCTCTTGAAGCGCAAGTCCTTACCAATCTCGCCCTCAGCTATGCAGGCGCAGGGAAGCTGGCAGAAGCGGAACAAGCGGCGGATCGTTCGCTCATACTGGTGTCGAAGGCCGACCCAGACGGTGAGGCGCGGTTTGCCTGGGCAACGAAGGCGGAAATTGAATACCGGCGCGGCAATCTGGCTACCGCGGCTGCGGACATCCAGAAATCCTTTCGCGGCATCGACCTGAAGAGCACCACGCCGCGGTTCCTGATTCCAAACGAATTGGCGTATGAAATTTACAAGGCAAAGGGCGATCTGGCCCACGCCATTGCACATCTCGAAGCCTTCAAGCGGCTGGACGATGAGGGCCGCTCGCTTGCCGCTTCGGTCAATCTCGCGCTGCTCGGCGCCCAATTCGATTTCGCGAGGCAGGACCTGGAGATCGAGCATCTCAAATCAGCCGATCTCGAGCGCGATATCAGCCTCCGGAAATCACAGGCTGAACTTCAGGCCATCGTGTTCTCCAGCATTATGGCGGCCGTGGTCCTGTTGCTGGGCTGGTTCGGCTGGCGCCATGCCATCCTCAAGGCCCATCAAAACGACATCGCGCAGAAAAACGCCGAGCTGGTCAGAACACTGGCAGAAAGGGACAGGGAAATCGAAAGGCGCAAGGAGATCGAAAGCCACTTGCGCGTCGCCATGCATGCGGCCCAGCAGGCGAACCGCGCGAAAAGTCATTTCCTCGCGAATATGAGCCACGAATTGCGCACGCCGCTCAATGCAATCATCGGCTTTTCTGAACTCATGCTCGGCCGCATGAATCAGGATAAATTGCAGGAATATGCCCGCGACATTTCCGATGGTGGGCGCCATCTTCTTGCAGTCCTGAACAACGTGCTCGATATGGCGCGGATCGAATCGGGAAAGGTGGAACTCGAGGACCACGTTATGCGCCTGGGCAGCGTGGTCGATCACGCGCTGTCGGTGCTTGGCGGTCCCAATGCCCATGCCGGCAAGGAACTTCGCACCTCGGGCGACGGCGACATTCTGGTGCGCGGCGACGAGGTCAGGCTCCGGCAGGCCGTCATAAACCTTGTTTCCAATGCAGCAAAGTTCACCAGTGAGGGTAATTATATTGAAATCCGCATTGAGCGTGTCGCGGACGGCGTGGACATCACCGTCCAGGACAATGGCGAAGGCATCCCCGCCGACAAGCTTCCGCTCATCATGGAGCCGTTCGGGCAGGCCGACAGCACCTATGCGCGTTCGCGCGGCGGCGTCGGTCTCGGGCTGCCGATCGTAAAATCGCTCGTCGAGCTGCATGGCGGCCGCTTCACCATCGAAAGCGATTACGGCCGGGGCACGGTTGCGCGGCTGCATCTGCCCGAGGAACGCATCGTGGACCCCGCCACCCTCGCGATGCCCAGCGCGCCCATGCAATACAGTGCGCCGCCAGTGTGACATCCGCCGCTTTCGATTCCAAATCAACAACCCGGGAATTCGTACAGCAAATGAAACGACCTGAACTGGATCGCGCAGCCTCGTTGCTGACCTGCGACCGCTGGGCCGGCATGGATCAGGGCACGCGCGCAAGGTCCGCGCCGGCGCCCTGATCAGGCTGTGACGCTTGGGTTCGGTGGAGACGAAGATGAAAATCGCCGACGGTCAGCGGTTGGGCGGCGAGTTTGGCGGCGCGCAAATGCGGGCAGACCATCGTGGACTTGCCGTCCGGCGTGCGATGCGTACAACTTTCGCCAAATGCCTTCCAATCATAGGCCTTCCAGCCCCCGTAACCGTTCCGGATTTCACCTTCAACCGTGAATCCGCACCGGCCGCACTCCGCCAGAAAGTAGTGATGCAGACATTCCCGCCGCGCAATTGCCATCAGCCGCTCCATGCCGTCGCAGCTCTAATCCCCGCCGCTTAAGGAATATTTGAGATGCTGCTTTGGCGTTTATTCAACTGCATCGTCACGACGCCGACTTTTTTCCGCGGGGGCAGCTGATACCCGCATGTGCAAAGCAGGATGAAACGGAGCCGCCGATTCGCGCTTCCGTCGATGAGTCTGCAAGCCGGCAGCGGCGCTGAACGCACCCAGGGAATTCTTTGATAGCTTTTAAGTCTATCTTTGGTCGGAGCGGCGAGATTTGAACTCGCGACCCCCAGTCCCCCGACTGCAACAACAGGACAACACGAGAACACGGGAACACGAGACTGAACATTGCCTGTGCATAAAAGCCCCTGATTTACTTGTCATTCTCGCAATTGCATGCAACATAAGCCTTCACGGGCTAACGCTGAAGCACAGCCGGGTCTGTTAGCCCATGTTAGCCCGAACCGGCGTTTTTACCGGCCGGGACTGGTGACAGACTGGGGGCGAGCCAATGACAAAAATTGAGGCCAACGCCCGGGGTAACCCCTCACTGATTGCGCTCGCGTCAGCCATTTTGCTCGCCCTTCCCGCGTCTGCTCAGTCCCCAAGGCCGTCCGCGTCGGAACCGGCACCGCCTCAGACACCTGCGCCTCCGCAATCCGCTCCTTTGCACAAATCGGCAAATTGCGACTTATACCTGCCGCCAGGATTCAAAGTACCGCCCGAATCAACGCCAACACTGTTCTGGTTCCGCGTGGACCAAGATGGCTCTGCTCACGTCCTTTCGCTTTACAGTTCCAGCGGCAACAGCGATCTCGACCACGCCGCACTCGCATGTGCAAACAGCGCACTTGGCAACGGCAAGCCTCTTACGCAGGATGGCACCCCGATTGAGGTGACCTGGGTCGGTGCGATCTCCTGGAACTATCCGTGGCACCACCTCATTCTGCCCGAACCGTCGGGAAAAGCACATCTTTGCGGTCTCAGTGGATATTTAAAACTTGGCGTGATGGCTAAGCCGATGGGCGCTGACGCGATCGTGTCTTACCGCGTTGCCACCGACGGCAGCGTAAAGGATGCGATGATCATGCGCTCGGCGGGCAGCGGCTACCTCGACAGGGCCGCATTGGATTGTGTTTCGGCATGGCGCTATCTCCCAGCCTTCCACAACGGTGTTCCCGTCGAAATCGATCGCAAAACTGAAGTCCGTGTTGAACCTTGGCGACGTTGATGTGAACTTGCTGCAAGTGACCTCAGCGAATTCAAAACGCGCGGATGATTTGAGCGACATGACGCTTGTAACTAAGCCGAACCACCCCTTTGCCCCCGAACGGCGGTTTCTGGGGTCTAACCTAGTGAGAATTCATCTCCAGATGCCTCCAAGAGGACGCTACACTCAATCCAATCTCGATTAGTCCAGCAGACTACTGTGTGAACTCTCACAATTAGGGGAACAAGAATCATCCTCGCTTTCTGCGCAAAGAGGGCCTGGTTCGATACTCATTTGTTGGATTGATCAAGACTGGCTCCCAGAGGTCCTCGTAAGTAACCACAATGAACAACTGGCCGCCGACATTTGACGAACTAGGGGCAACGATTCCGGGCACAGGAGCACAAGGATATCCACGGACTATTTTCAGCCAGCGGTGCCACATGGCGGATCTTGAGCAGAACGGCGTTGACGCAGCCACGTCAGCCCTTCGGCGGCCCAAGGTCATCCAAGAACTCGGACGCTGGCACAACCCCGCTGACGAGCAGGCGGTCGCGGGCGCGGGTACAGGCGACATAGAGGAGCTGCCGTTCGGTTTCGTACACATCGTCGAGTTCGACTTCGTCGGCGACCGCCGCGACGCGGCCCTGGAGGGGCAGCACGTCGTCGTCGCAAGCCATCACGGCGACGGCTTTGAATTCCAGTCCCTTGGCGAGATGCATGGTGCCGATGGAGACGCGATTGCCGGACTCTTCGTCGCGTTCCGATAGTACGAAGGGTGTTTGCCCTGCCGCTTTGACGGCGGCCCGGGCACGGTCGAGCTGTACGCGATCGCGCACAAACACGCCGATTTCCGAAGGCGCAAAGCCGTCACTCAGAGCGGCTGCAACCCATTCTCCGACGGCGGCGATCTCTGCATCGGGAGATTCGAAGCGTCCGATAACGGGGTCTGGCCCGTTGAACACCGAAACCGTTCCGGTGCGGCGCTCTTCAAGTCCATCCACGTCGCGCAGAACTTGCGGCAACAGCCGATCAGCGGCTTCACGGATTTGATGCGATGTTCGGTAGTTGACTTTGAGCATCTGTGAACGGCCGCGTACGTCCACGCCAAGCGTGAGCCACGAAAACGGTTGCTGGAAAATCCGCTGTCCGAGATCGCCTGCGAAGAACAGCGAATCCGGCCCCTTCGGCGCAATGGCCGCAAGGAAGCGAAGCTCGGCCACGCCCAGATCCTGCGCTTCGTCCACGACGATGTGTGTGAAAGGCTTCGATGCTTTCCCCATGTACAGTGTCGTCAATTTTCTCAGCACTTGCGGCCAGGTTGTAACGCCTCTCTGCGCCAGCGATTCGCGAATCGCCTGGAATACAGGCCACAACCGCGCGCGCTGCTTCACGCTCATGCGGTTCTTGCGCCCGAGCCGGGGAACGCTGGCATAAGCCGCTTCGCTGTCGATCTGCCAGGCATCGATAACATTCGTCCATTCCGAAATCAGGAAACGCAGCGGAATCTCGGTCACGCCATTCGCTTCCGCCGCCTTGCCGATGATACTGCGAATGAGTTCCGGCGTGGCGATGTGAGGTCGCCGGCCCGTGGCGAGCTGATAGAGTTCCTCTGCCACGCCATGGAATGCGGTAACAGTAATTCGCGGTACAATCGGCAAATCCTGCCCGGGCAGGACTTTCAATTTGCGCTCCAGCATGTCTGCAAGCGGGCGCGAGAACGTCGTCAGAAGAACGCGCGCGTCCGGCGATTGCTTTGCGAGTCGCGCCGCACGATGCAACGCCACCACCGTCTTGCCGGTGCCGGCCGAACCCGCAACGGTCCGGCATAGCTTCTCTCGATCGTCTCGCGCTGGGGGGGGGGGGGAGGGTGGAGATATACCATCCATTTGTCCCAGGGATATTCCAATGCCAGCTTGAGCTCGTCCGCATTCTCGACGACGCGGATGCGCCGAAGCGTGTCGGGATGGCCGAAAGGCGCGTGTTCGAACGCGACGGGCGGCGGCACCGGAAGAATGCCGGTCGTGATGTATTCCAGCAGCGCTTCCGCCGCTTCGGCGGGGAGATGGTCGCCGAGAGCTAGGAAAATATCTTCGTCCGCAGCCAGAACATCGTCGATCCAATCCGTCGGTACACCGACTGACAAAAGCTGGTCCTCCGTCAGAGTGCTGAAACTAGGCTTTGTATCAAGTTCCGTTTTGTTCCCTGGGACCGCGGGCGTCCCGCCCGCATGCGGCCAGGATGGGCGCGGTCCCGGAGGTTCGAGTGGCAATTCGGGTCTGATCTCTTCAACCCGCTCGCGCACTTCGATGATCTGGATGGCGCCCGTCTTCGGATGCGCCTCAATGCGCCGTCGCTCGGCCCAGTCATAGGCTTTGTCGTGGTGATCGACATAGGCAAGCAGAATGCTCTCCCGCGTCCTGTGAACGATGATTCGCAGATCGCGATTGACGCGGAGGGACCAGAAATTCGGATCCTTTGATGTGTCGACACGATGGAATTGCAAACCGGGTGCAGCCGGGTTCATCTGCAGATCGAAGGCGCTCGTCTTCGCCGCCTTTTGCTCCTGCGCCGGTAGCCGCGCCAGAGCGTCGGTGAAGGTATCGGCGATGTGGAATTGCATGGCAGTCAGCTCACGATCGCCAGGCGGTCGTGAATTCGAGCGCCGCGAGCAGCTCGAATGTATTGCAGCAGTTCACGCCGAGATCGGCGCACACGTCCGGAATATGCCGGTTTTGCCGCTTTCGCGAAGGCTTCGAGCCTTCGGTCGTAACCACGCAACGATTCGCAGCGTCCGCGAGCGCGTAGGCAATCAGAAACGGGTCGTTGCCGAGCACTTCAAGTTCGTCGTCGGCAAGATCGGGAGCGTAACCCTCGTTGATGACACGCGCCACAATTGCCGCGTCAGCCTCTTCTTCGAGCAGAATTGCCGCCTTCGTGTCGGCATCGATTACCCATGCATAAAGCTGATCTTTGTCCTGGTCTTTTCCCCCGGCCTTGATCTCCTCATACGTCTCCCGGGGCATTTTGATGTTTCCGGTTTCGCCCTGGTAGCGGAGCCACGACCAAAACTCCGGAAAACGTTGCAACGGATAGTACTGGTTGTGCGCGGTAATGGGAACGTTCGCGTCGAGCAGGTAGAGCATCCGGCTATGCTCCGCCCGCTGCCGAAAGTGATGCGCCCCGCAACAGCGGTTCTACGCTCCTTGGTTTCACGCCGAGAATGCGTGCGGCCTTCGTCGGCACAAGCAGCCCTTCATTCATGCTGCGGCTGACGAGGCGCAGCAGCGCGCTCCCGAGACGGTGACGGCGAACAACGTAGTAGTTTGGGCCGCCCTCGGAATCCCGCTCGCGCGCTCGCCGGGCCTCGCGGCTTTGGCGCCACTCCTCCCGGAATCGCACACTCAGGGTTTGCCAGGCATTTTCGTCGAGCCGCCCGCTGCGCAGAAGCCGATAGGCAACCATCGATCGGCTGAGGTGCCGCTCGCGTGCGAACACACCGATCGCAGATGCGATTCCGCCCGTTCCGGGCTGGTCGATGGCGAGCGTCGCCAGTTCATGATCCGGCAAAACAAACGTGCTGGCGACATCGCTGCAGAACTGCTCGAGCTTCGATTGGCCATAAAGACCACTGACGCCGGTTTCGCCCAGCCACAGATGCGCCAGTTCGTGCAGCAGCGTGAACGACCACGCGGAGCGCGCGTCGAGATCGTTGATGACAATGAATGGCGCGATACTGTCCGCAAGCGCGAAGCCGCGAAAAACCTCCACGTCGAGCGAAGTATGATGACTGCCGAGATTGCCCGCGAGCAGCACAAAAACGCCGATGGACTCAGCCCTGGCGCGCAAAAGCGCAAATGATTCGTCCGGATTGGCGGTGGCGCGCAATTCGGGCGTATCGATGCCGAGCGTCCGCCGGATCGCCGCGACCACGGCGGGAACGCCATCTGCCATTCGTGCGGAGCCGATGAACGCCAGCGGCGTTGCTTCCTCCGCGTCGATAAGGACCGCCCGGACCATCTCCTGCCGCGCCTTGATGTCGCGGAGAAGCGCGTCGACCAAAGGTGCCGATGTCGTCTTCTGGGCGGCCGGAAGGGTGCGGAAATCCTGTCCGCGGTCGCCTGCGCTCGGCGGCGCGGAAAGATAGAAAGCTATGAGCGGGCGGCGATATTGCTTTGCCATCCGCGCTAGCTGCGAGCGTGTCGGTGCCGACGCGCCCGATTCAAGCTGCGCAAGGCGCCGTTCGCCTGAAACGCCCCGTGCTTCTTTGAGATCGATCTTTTGCGCCGCCTGATCGAGCGACAACCCTGCCGTCTCGCGAGCCCAGCGTAGAACGTCTGGATTGACGTGAATCATGGCACCGCATCCGCTAACAACGCATGTAATACAGTAATGCGCTCACTCAGTGTACACCTCGACCTGACGCATCTTGGCGGGACCGCCACAGATCGCGAACCATGTCCTCAAACTCAGGTCCGAGTTGCTCTTCGTCGCGATACTGCAGGTATTGCTCCACATCCTCGCCAAATCGTCCGCCCTGTCGGTTGTGTGGTGGCTCCGCGGCATAAATCAAAATAGCCTCAATGTGATTGAGCACGTCCGACAGCAACGGATGTGCCGCCGCATTCTCGGCGTGCAGGGTGCCATTGGCATTTACGGCCCGGACACCAAACCAGGAGAACTTCGTCCATCGATCGGCAAGTGCATCTTTTGTATGTTGCCGCAACCTGTCGAACAGACGGAATTGATCATTTGACCCGGCCTGTCCAACATAGATCATGTCGAACCCAGAGTCGTAGAGGACGTACACGCCCTGTTGATCACGGAAATCAACCGGCTCACGCGTGACCGCGGTTGATGGTCTTCCCTTCAGGTGCCCAGCTACATGTGGGCGGCCCCAAAACACGGATTCGCGATTCCAAAATAGTCCGTAATTTCGAACCAGCATTTGTCCCTCCTGCCTCCCCTATTCCCACTGTTTCGATTCCGGCAACCGTGTGCCGAGCATGTATAAGCCGCTATGCAGATCAATGAGGCTACAGTCCGCCAACCCCTTGAGCAGTTCCTCGAACAGCGCGTTGTTCGAATAAATCACGCCAGGCTCGAACGCTTCGTCATCCAACGCGCTTCCATCGGGCGGTTTGCTGAGAATGTGGACCTGATGCAACACTTTCAGGGCGGCGAATATGGGACCACCAGGCGGAAGCATCACGCTCAAATCGCGGTACGCCTTCGCTAGATCCGGCTGGGCAAATAGCGCGGCCATGAACATCGCCGTCGCATTCCAGCTTCCGATATACCGCGGACGTTCGGGCGAAAGGATCGGACTCAGCCATCTGTCCTGCGCGCGCCTCAGTCCGTCAAACGTGTTTGGAAGCTTTGACGGCAACGTGACCTTCGAAAACAGGATGTGGGCACCTCGCAGCGAATGCTCGATAGGTTCGGGACCGCGTTCAAAGTGAAACGCCCTCGCTATCTTCAGATCGCCGTCGTTCCATTCTTCGATGAGATTCACAGCAGCTGCCGTAAAGGCTAGTTCGAGCTTAGCCAACCTTCCCCAACTCATCCCTATGGCGAAGCACACATGCCACGGATTGCGACTGGCGAACTCTTCCATTTGGATAGCTACTTCGTCGTATGCACGCTCGTTCAGTTTCTGACCTCGGGCTCGGAGCAATTGCTGTACCTTTGATCGAGCCGGACCACCGTTCGAGCCGCCACCGAGCTTGCAAAGGTTCAGGAACTCCTCCTGAGTGGCGTTAATAGGCTTCGGCAATCCATCAATTTTCATGTGTTGACGCCTCTATTTAGGCCAGCCGCACTCTTCACACCCCAAACACCTTCATCACCTCGTCGCCGAAGTGGTTGATGACTTTGACGGCAATGCGGCCCGTCGAGGGGCGCGGGAAGGGCCGCGAGGTTTCGCGGTAGAGGGTTTCCCAGGCTTCCGGGTCGATCTCGGCCTTGAGCGTCGTCTTGAGGCTTTTGTAGGGGTCCTGCGCGCCGAGGAAATAGGCGTGGCGGACGAAGAAGCTTTCCTCGTTGTAGTCGGTGTCGATGAACCAGGCGGCGATGTCCTTCGCGTCGTTGGAGCGGATTTCGCCAGTGTTGGGGTCGAACACGTCCACGCCCTTCACCCGCACTTCGATCCTGCCGCCGTCGAGATGGCGGATGTCGATGTCCGGCTCGCCGAACACGACGAAGAGATTACCCTTGCCGGTGTTCTTGAGATCGTCGGCCATGTGCAGATCGGGATTCATCTTCGCGCGCAGGATCGGCAGCGGCCCGAGCTTGGTCAGTTCAGAGGAATGCGCATCGAAACTGAAGGCGCAGGCGATGAGCAGGTCGAAGCGCGCATCGGTCGCCTCGCGTGCGGCGGCGACGAGATCGACGCGGGAGACGGTGCCGAATTCCGGACCGATGAACACGGCGGCGCGCCGTTCATTGCCCTCCATGAAGCGGCCTTCGGCGTTCACATATTCGCCGGGCCAGGGCACAAGCGAGGTGAAGTTGAGCTTGTCGCCCTTCCGGCTCTGCTGCACGCCGGCGGTGCGCAGGTTTTCGAGAATCATCTCCGCGAAATCGGTCGGCGGCGTGACCAACTTCATGCGCCGCCGCTTGCCGGATTGTGCATTCAGCGTATCGAGCAATTCCTCTTCGTCCGCGGGCACAACGCGATGGGGCGACAGACTCTCCACCGTGAACGGCCCCGCCACGCGAACGCGGGTCTTGTCCTCATAGGGGCGGTCATAGAGGAATTCGACATCGGCATTCTTCGCGATGGAGTCGTCGATCTTTTTCTGCCGAGCGATGCGCGCTTCCCACCAGGCCTTGTGCAGTTGCTTGGCTTTGTCGCTCCACCTGGGATCGGCCTCGCGCGGGATTTCCCATTCTTCCCATTTCTTGCCGAGCGCATCATTCAGTTGCGCGCGCAACGGTTCCAGCGTCTTTTGCGCCTCTTCCCAGATCACATCGATTTCGGCATTCTTGGCTATCGAGCCAAGCGTGACGTGCGGAGCGCGCTCGTAGACGAAGCCCTGGCGGATGTCGTCGTGCGTCGGCGAGCTTGGTTGGATTTTCCCAGTGACTTCCTGCTCCTTGGTACGACCATCTGTACTATCGGCAAGATAGTAGTAGGGATAGCGCGCGCCCATGATGCGTGCACGGGCCAGCGCCAACGCAACGCGCGAAGTGTCGATCGCGATCCAGCGCCGCCCCCATTGTTCGGAGACATACGCCGTCGTGCCGGATCCGCAGGTGGGGTCGAGTACAAGATCGCCCGGATCGGTCGTCATCAAAACGCAGCGCTCAACGATCTTTGTATTTGTTTGCACTACATAGATCTTGTCCGTTGCGCCAGCCAAGTCGGTCCAGACGTTCGTGATGGTTGAGACCGGAAAGTCATCGACAAATTTTTGAAACCGAATTCGAGTTTCCTGCGGCAGAAGACGGTCAGACATTTGGAGGCGACCCATGCCCAATTGATTTGTCTTCCACCTCGTCTGTATCGTTGGTCGAAATGTTTTCCCGCGAAGCTCAACTGGGAACCAACTCGCCGCTCCTTCTCCTTTTTGGCGACCCATACCTGCAGATTCAAGCGGATCGGGGGCAAACAGTCGCGCCTCCGGCGGTAGTGCGCCTCGTGCAGGAATTCGCGCTCCATCTGCCAACTGAGCTTGCGTGAATCGGCCCGAATCTGCATCGCTTATCCCGCGACTGCGATAGAGTTCGCGATATTTTAGCGCATCCCGCTTGTTCGCGTACCAGAGAACGTAGTCCGCTACCGAACCAAGATACTCCGAAAAAGTTGAACCTGCTTTCTGAACAGTAATGTTTGCGATAAGGTTTTCCGCGCCAAACACCTCGTCCATCAGGGCGCGCACGCGGTGCAAATTTTCGTCGCCGATCTGCACAAAGATCGAGCCGGAATCCGAGAGCAACTCCTTTGCGACCCCCAGCCGATCGCGGAGATAGGTTAGATATGAATGGATGCCGTCCTTCCACGTATCGCGAAATGCTTTCACCTGCTCGGGCTCGCGCGATACATCCTCCCGCTTACCGTCCTTTACGTCCCGCGAAAGCGTAGAAACCTGCCAGTTGGAATTGAATTTGATGCCGTAGGGCGGATCAATATAGATGCATTGCACCTTGCCGCGCAGGCTCTCGCGCTCGGCGAGGCTCGCCATCACCTGCAGGCTGTCGCCCAGAATCATGCGGTTCGACCAGTGCTGGTCGTGCTGGTAGAATTCGAGCCGCGCTTCGGGATCGACGAGGCCGTTGAAATCGGCGAACAGGTCGGGCGCGTCGGTGGTTTCGTTCCGTTTCTCCTTCGTGCGCCGCAGCAGATCGTCGATGATCACTTTGGGATGAATTTTCTCCTGGATGTAGAGCGGCGGCGCCTGCATCACGAGGTCGGACCAGTCCTGATTGTCCTTGCCGCGCCAGACGAGTTGCGCCTCGCCGATCTCGATTTCGCCCTTTTGCTCCAGCGCGCGGATTTGCTCTTGCGTCAGCTTGATGCGCGCGCCGTTCCAGATGAGCTGGGGATCGAGATCGGCATTGCGCGGCCGCGTCTCGCCTTTCGGCAATGGGTTGCTGCGCGGATAATGCACCGGCTTTTTGGGCCACAATTCCTCCGCCCTCTCCGCCAGCGATTGCAGCTCCGCCGTCGGAATATTCTTCCGCGTCGCCTCCTCATGCCGAAGCGTGGTGAGTATCTTCTGGCGGCCGGGTTTCTTATTTCTTGGCATGCACAACGTGCTTTCAAAAATAACTGTCATGGCCCGCGACTGCGGGCCACCCAGTTTGGATTTCGCGAATTGCGGAAGGGAGTCCCGGCGCTTCCTTGTTCACTTTCAAGCGCGTGCCTGCGTGACCTGGGTGGCCCGCAGTCGCAGGCCATGACAATGAGGGGATAATTGCGCGGGGAGATCATATCAAACGCTCTCTGTTTCCTTCGTCACACGCTCCATCAATCTTCCAAACCCATCTTCGATCTCGAACACGTCCGTGAATTCCTCGAACGCCCAACGGCCGAAGGTGCCGAGATTGTTCACGCCCGGCACCCAGAGCGTCTTCATCGTCTCGGCCTTCAACTGCGCATCGCCCTTGCGGTAGCCCTTGGTTTCGAGGACGAGATTGAGCAGGTCCTCGCGCCCGTCATCGACCTGCACGATGAAATCCGGAATGTATTTCCGCGGCACCGAGCCCATGCGGTACGGCACTTCGAATTGCAGGCCCTGGTTCTTCACATAGGCACGTACCCTGGGGTGCATTTCCACCACGCGTGCCAGTTCGGCTTCCCAATCGCTGTCCGTCACCACGTAGTTGACGTGGCATTTATTCGGCGCGGTCTTGTAAACATTTTTGCTGGTGTTGAAATTGACGTGCCTGGTCGAGCCTTTGGGATTGTAGGGATCGAGGATTGCCTTGATCCGCTTCTCGCCTTCCATGCCGCGCTGGCAGGCGAGGTAGATGCGCTCGCAGGCCTGATCGGCGATCTCGAGATAGGTCACCTGCCCCGGCTTCGTTCCGCCCTGGCAGATCAGATAACCGCCATCCAGCCATTGCCGCACCACGCGTTTGATGTCGCCGAACAGATTGACCGGCAGTTCCTCGCCATGATCGCGGAAGCGCTTATACATAAGATGCTTGGTAAGATGATACGAGATGGTGCTGGGCCGGACATGATCGAATGTGCTCATGTCCAATTCCACGCCTTTGCCGACGATCCCTTCCAGCAGCACTTTGCAGGGGCCGACGAGCTCCGGCGTCAGCTTCAGCCGCGAATCTTCCGTGAAATGCGCGGTGATGCGCTCCTCCGGCATTTCGGCGCGATAGCCTTCGACACGCGGGAAAATGATTTCGAGAGCCGCACGTTCCTTGATGGCCTGCACGCGCACTGTCGCCTTGGGCGGCTTCGGCACCACGACGACCGGCTTCGACGCAAAGTCGAACGGAATGCCCATGATGTCGGCATATTCGACATCGAAAAGATTCTTATCGTTCAATTCGTAGGATTGCCGGCGCAGGGCACGGCCAACGACCTGTTCGCAGAGAAGTTGCGTGCCGAAGGCGCGAACACCGAGAATATGGGTGACGGTGTTGGTGTCCCAGCCTTCGGTGAGCATGGAAACGGACACGACGCAGCGAATCTGTTCTCCCAGTCGGCCCTTCTTGCCAACGGTGTTCATGACTTCGCGAAGGAGATCCTGATCCGAAATCTTCTCGGCTTCTTCCGCGCTCGCGCCGCGCTCCTGCATCTCGCGCTTGAATTGCGCGATCTCTCCGGCAGCCATCTCGCGAAATTGCGGCTCCAGCGCCTCGCCTGATTCAAGCTGCCCGCTGTCGATGAGCAATGTCGGCGGGCGGGACAGGCGGCCGCCGTGCTGATCGTAATTCCGGAACAGCGCCAGATGGCCCTGATGGATATTCCTGCGTTCGCCTTCTTCGTCACGGTCCCAGCCCGATATCCATTCGTGGACAAGCTGGGACGATGATGTGTTATTGCAGACGACGATGAACACAGGCGGCGTCTCGATACCGGCGCGTTGCCATTCCTCAAAGATCTTTTCGTAATGACCGTAGAGCGCGAACAGAGCCGTCTGAAGTTCGGCAGGCAAACTGAGTGGGTCGAGCGTGCCGGATTTTCCGCGCCCTTTTTTCGGCATATCCTTGCCGATATAGCGCCAGAGATCGCGGTACATCGGGATCGCACCACCCGGCAGATTGTCCGATACCGGCACGCGCGGCAGCTTCACGATTCCAGATTCAATCGCGTCCATCAGCGAGAAATCACTGACCGTCCACGGAAACAGGGTGCCTTCGGCATAACCCGAGCCGCGCAGGAAGAACGGCGTGGCAGAGAGATCATAAACGGCGCGCACGCCAACTTTGCGCTTCAGTGCCTCGATGCCGTTGATCCATAGGCGCGCAGCTTCGTTGTTTTTCCTTGCCTCTTCCTTTTCTTCGCCCGTCAGTTCTTCTTCGATCTCGTCTTCGGCGTCCTCGCGCACCTTGTGGCGATAGCAATGATGCGCTTCGTCATTGATGACCACGACATTCTTGAGCGCCATCAGATCGCCGCAGGCCCGCTGCAGCATCTTGCCTTCGCTCTCGATCGTGTCGGGAGCTTCGCCGCGGCCCTGGAGCAGCGAGCGACCGACCTTCGAAAGCTCCAGCTCCTCGCGCCGTTTGAAGGCGTGGAAATTGGTAATGACGATCTTGGCCTTGCCGATATCCCCCAGCATGTCGGCAGGGATCAGCTCGCGTTCCCTGAAGTAATTTTCGGAATCGCCCGGCTGAAGCACGCGCAGGCGATCCTTGATGGTGATGCCGGGTGCGATAAGCAGGAATCCGCGCGTGAACAGATTGCTCGTGGGTTGACGGACGGCGTTCAGCGTCTGCCATGCGATCAGCATCGCCATGACGGTCGTTTTGCCCGTGCCCGTCGCCATCTTCATGGCGATGCGGAGCAGTTCGGGATTTGCTTCCTGATTGGCGCCCTGTATGTGCTCCCAGAGTTTCGCGTAGCGCTTTTCCCGGCGCGCAACTTCCGTCAGCCAGATAAGCGTTTCGACCGCTTCCACCTGACAGAAAAATGGCCTGACACCCTGGAAATTATAGCGGCGCCAGTGTTCCAGCAGATGCGCGGTCGTCGGTGTGACGCCCCAGTCGGCGGCGTTCGGCAAGCCGCGCCACGACGCAACATGCTGGCGGATTTCGTTGATGACAGGCGTAGGATTGTATTTCTGCTGCTCGGCTTCGTCCGCCCGCGCGTCGAGATCGAGCGCTCCTTGTTCGGCGCGCCGTCTCTTTCGCGGTTTCGGTACCGGCGTGATGAATTCCGAGCGCCGCCGCCCTTCAACCGGCGGCTGATCCAGCGGCTGCCCCTCCGCGTCCAGCGCGTGGTGGTAGCGCGGCGGCTCATAAGGCGAGTTCAGGATCGGCTGTTCGAAGAAACTCTGTGGCATTCTGCCCCCTCGGCAGCGCGACCATAACCAGAGTCGGCAAAACCGAAAACTCTCGAGCCCTGCACGCCCGGCCAACCAGCAGATCGCGGCTTCGTGCGACCCGCGCAATTGCCGCTCTTTGGCATCGATAAGGCCCGGCTCCGAATCACAGGCTTTTGCAGCTATTTGGCAGCTACAGCGTCACCATCCCGCGCGTATTTTCAGTTTAAGTCTTTGATTTCATTGGTCGGAGCGGCGAGATTTGAACTCGCGACCCCCAGTCCCCCAGACTGGTGCGCTAACCAGGCTGCGCCACGCTCCGTCGCCAGAACCGCCGGCCGTGTCCGGCCGCGGGGCGCGGAATATAGGCGGGTGCTCGGGCGCGAGCAACGCGGATTCGCTGTGGTGGCGCGGCCCCCTCCGCCCCTTTGGGGCACCACCCCCACCTTCAGCGCGGGGCGGAAAAATAAAGCTGCGCGCATGCACTGGCGCGTCGGTCAAGCAGTCAGGCGCCGGTGGGCGTTGGTGAGCCGGGATTTCAGTTCCTGGAGCTCGGCGCGCAGGGCTTTAAGGCGTGCACGGCGCGGGCTTTCCGCGGGTTCGACGATCTCTTCCGCCTGTCCGGCGATATTTTCCGCAGGCGCCGCAAGGTCGACGGGATCGGGCAGGATCGCTGCGGCATCTTTTTCCTGCGCGAGCATCTCCGCTTCGTCCCCGCGCGCGTATGCGAATGCGTCGAAGCCGGATTCTTCGATCAGGCGCGCAATTTCTTTCGGTTCGCGCGCCGCGTGCCCGTTCTTCGCCTGCTCTCGGCCGAGCGATGCGGTGTAGCGCACGCCCTTCTCGCGCAAGACCTTCTGTGCACCGCGGATCGTGTAGCCTTCGTAGTAGAGCAGCAGTTGGATGCCGCGCAGCAGGTCGACATCCTCGGGGCGATAAAAGCGCCGCCCGCCGGCGCGCTTGATCGGCTTGATCTGCGGAAAGCGGGTCTCCCAAAACCGCAGCACGTGCTGCGGCACGTCGAGCATGGCCGCGACTTCGCTGATGGTGCGGAACGCCTCAGGGGATTTGATGGCTATGACGCCTGAGGGCGCCATCTCACTCCCCGGCCAGTTCCAGTTCGACCGGATGGTCGTGGCCATTGATCACCGATTTGAGCACATGGCTCGGCCGGAATACGAGCACGCGCCGCGGCGCGATGGGAACCTCCTGGCCTGTCTTGGGATTGCGGCCCGTGCGCTGCGATTTTTGGCGCACGCTGAACGTGCCGAACGACGAGAGCTTGACAGTCTCGCCGCGGGACAAAGCGGTGCAGATTTCTTCCAGGATGTCTTCCACCATCTGCGCCGACTCGTTGCGCGACAGGCCCACAGCCCGGAATACCGCCTCGCTGAGATCGGCCCGCGTAAGGGTATGCGAACTCATGAAACTCCGACTCCCCTCGGACGCCATAAACCTAGGAGCCGGATTTTTTCCCGTCAACGTCAAAGGGATAAGGAGGCGAATTGAGACCGCGCCTCATGCGGGGTTACCAGCGAACGAGCGATGCCCCCCAGGTGAAGCCGCCGCCCATCGCCTCCATGAGCACGAGATCGCCGCGCTTGATGCGGCCGTCGGCGACACCGACGGCAAGCGCCAGCGGCACCGAGGCGGCGGATGTGTTTCCATGCTCGGCGATCGTGGAGATGATCCGGCTCGCAGGAATATCCAACCGGCGGGCGGTGGCATCGAGGATCCGCTGGTTTGCCTGATGCGGCACGATCCAGTCGAGGTCCGGCACGCTTACGCCCGCGGCTTTTGCGGCAGCTTCGATCGCGGCGGTCGTGTTGATCACCGCATGCCTGAAGACCTCGCGTCCTTCCATCCGCAAATGGCCGGTCGTGCCGGTCGTTGACGGTCCGCCATCGACGTAAAGCAGATCATGCAGCCGGCCGTCGGAA
>Ga0335074_10002143_pt1 | contig 26865 bp, 22 predicted proteins | sample Lox_Sample_23_FD_206715 | JGI IMG/M metagenome (GOLD analysis project Ga0335074, IMG submission 206715) | Soil microbial communities from Loxahatchee National Wildlife Refuge, Florida, United States - Lox_Sample_2.3 | ecosystem: Environmental > Terrestrial > Soil > Wetlands | place: USA...
CAGACCATCGCCTGCCGCATGCAGGTGGATAGGAAGCCGTTCACGGACAAGCGGGTCCGCCAGGCGATCTGCAAATCCGTCGATAACAGCGTCATCCAGAATCTGATCTTCCCGACCGGTGCCTATGCCGGCCAGAACCATCACGTGGCGCCGGTTCATCCCGACTACGCGCCGCTGTTGCCGCCGCTTAAGCGCGATGTCGCAGCAGCGAAGCAGTTGCTCAAGGAAGCCGGGTTCGAAAATGGCCTCACCGTGACCATCGATTGCGGCAATACCGACGGCCCCTGGCACCAGACCACCGCCGAATCGATGCGCGAGCAGATGAAGGATGCCGGCATCACACTCAACATCAACGTCATGCCGCCGGCCAAGTATTGGGAGATCTGGGACAAGACCCTGTTCGGCATCACCGCGTGGACACACCGCCCACTCGGTACCATGTGCATGTCGCTGGCTTACCGCACCGGCGTGCCGTGGAACGAAACCCACTACGCCAACCCGGAATTCGACAAGGCGCTGAATGCCTCTGAGGCGACGTTGGATGTCAACGAGCGAAAGCCGAAGCTGATGAAGGCGGCAGCGATCCTGCAAGACGACTGCGTGATGATCATGCCGCTGTTCCGGCCGATCTATACGATCATCAGCAACAAGGTGCACGGTTATCAAGGGCATCCGACGCAGTACCATCAATTCAACAAGATCTGGCTGAGCTGATGCGCGCCGGGGGCTGACCCGGTGCGGTCGTACCGGGCCAGCCCTCCGATTCCGAGCCGCCGCGAAGGGCCGCGCCATGCTGAAACTCATCGGCAGTCGCCTGTTGCAAATGGTGCTGATTATGCTGGTGGTGTCGCTGATCATCTTCGGCATCTTCGACAGCGACAAGTTCAAGAAGCAGATCGCCGTCGCCGACCTCGGCGGCTTTGCCGTCTCGACGCTGTCCGATAAGGACTATCATGCCTGGCTCGAGAAAAAGGGCCTCGACGTCCCCTTCTATGACCGCTACCTCAAATGGGTGGGCGGGGTCGCGCATGGTGACCTCGGAAAGTCGTACGAAACGAACCAACCGGTCACCCAATTGTTGGGCCAGCGACTGCTGAATACCGGGATCCTGGCGGCTTGTGTGTTCGCCCTGATGATCCCGCTATCACTCACGCTCGGGATCATCGCCGGCATGAAGGAAGGTGCGGTTCGGGATCGTGCCGTCACCCTCATCGCGGTGCTGACCACGTCGATGCCGGAAATCGCGACCGCGATCATTCTGACGGTGATCTTCGCACTCGGCCTGCGCTGGCTGCCGGCCGATTCCGAGATGGTGGATGGTTGGGACTGGCACCGACTGGTGCTGCCGGTGCTGACGCTGGTGCTGTACGACTTCGGCTATGTCGCGCGCATGACGCGGGCGTCGATGGCCGAGGTGATGACATCGCAGTATATCCGCACGGCGGTGCTGAAAGGCTTGCCGTATCGCCGGGTGATCCTGCGCCACGCACTGCGCAATGCGCTGATAGCCCCGTTCACCATCATTGTCCTCCAGCTCAACTGGATCCTGTCCGGCGTGGTCGTCGTCGAGGTGTTCTTCCAGTATGCCGGCTTCGGTAAGATGCTGCTGGATGCCGCGTTGTTCGGCGATATATACGTGATCCAGGCGGCTACCCTGGTCGCGGTGTTCGTCGCCGTGCTGTCGCAGATCATCTCCGATGTGGGCTACACGTTCCTGAATCCGCGGATCCGCTTCAAGTAGGGAAACGCTGATGGCGATCGTCGAACTCGCAGCCGCACCGCCGTCCGTTCCGCCGCTCGCCGCGCCGCCTGCTGTGCCGTTGCTGAAGCGGCTGCAGCAGCCGGGCGTCTCCGTGACGCTGGTCCTCCTGATGTGGATCCCACTGACCATTTATGTCATGTTCGGAAGCTATATCGGCGATCCGCTCCGCAGCTATGTGCTGGTGCCGGCAATCCCGGCGACGCTGCTGCTCTATATCATCGCGGTTGCATCTTGGCGGGAATCACCGATCGCGATGCTCGGCGTCACGTTGGTGTTCTTCTGGCTGCTGGTCGCGGTCACGGTGCCGTTCCTGCCGCTGGTCGATCCGGACAAGCTGATCGCGCCGTTTGCGCCGCTGGGCGCGCTGAGGCACGGCCACTTCTTTCCGCTCGGCGCCGACTTGAAGGGCCGCGACATGCTATCGCGCGATCTTTGGGGCTGCCAGCGCGTTTTGGTATGGGGGGTGACGGCGACCCTGGCCGCCTATGTCGTGGGCTCGATGTTCGGGCTGATGGCGGGTTACCTGGCCGGCTGGTGGGACCAGGCGATCTCGTTCGTTGCCAACGTCCTGCTGTCGTTCCCGGTGATGGTGCTGTTCATCCTGATCCTGAACTATCTCGGTTCGAGCGGTTTCAATATCGTCATCGCCGTCACCTTCGCCTCGGCGCCGGCGATCATGCGCCTGGTGCGCGGACTGACGCTGGATACCAAGAACCGGGACTATATTTTTGCTGCGCAGACCCGCGGCGAGCACCCGCTGCGCATCATGCTGGTCGAGCTGCTGCCGAACGCGCGTGGGCCGATCATTGTCGATGCGTGCCTGAGGCTTGGCTACACCACGGTGGCGATCACCACGCTGACTTTCCTTGGTCTTGGCCTGCAGCCACCCAATCCCGATTGGGGTCTGATGATCAAGGAGGCGGCAAGGGTCGCGATGGTGTTCCGGTTCTCCTACATGCTGCTGATCCCTGCCCTTTCGGTGTCGATGCTGATCCTCGGCTTCAACCTGATGGCCGACGGGCTGCGCGAAATGAGCCTGAGGGATTGAACCCAGTGACCGCTGAAACCCCCGTTCTGGAATGCCGCAATCTCTCCGTCTCCTACTACACGCGCGCCGGCGAGGTCCCCGCCGTGGTCGATTTCAACCTCCGACTCATGCCCGGCGAATCGCACGGGATCGTCGGCGAATCCGGCTGCGGCAAATCGACCGTCGCGCTCGCCATCATGAACTACATGGGCAAGAACGGCGCCATCGTCGGCGGCGAGATCCTGTTCGAAGGCCGCGACATGCGAGCCATGACCCAGGAGGAACTGCGCCACATCCGCGGATCGAAGATCGCGATGGTCTATCAGGAACCGATGGCCTCGCTCAATCCGTCGATGAAGATCGCCGAGCAGCTCATCGAGGTGCCGCTGTACCACGACGGCACCTCGCATCGGGAGGCGTTCGAGCGCGCCGAAACCATGCTCGCGCAGGTGCGTTTGCCCGATCCGCGGCGCATCATGAGCTCCTACCCGCATCAGATCTCCGGCGGGCAGCAGCAGCGGGTCGTCATCGCGATGGCCCTGTTGTCAAAGCCGAAGCTCCTGCTGCTCGACGAACCAACAACTGCCCTCGACGTCACGGTCGAAGCAGGCATCGTCGAACTTATCAAGGAAATCTCGACGACTTTCGGGACCTCACTGATCTACATCTCGCATAATCTCGGTCTTATTCTGGAGACCTGCGGCCGTCTTACCGTGATGTACTCCGGCGAGGCCGTGGAAACCGGCGACATCGGCAGCGTCTTCAACAACATGCGGCATCCGTACACGCGCGGCCTATTCAACTCGATACCGCTGCCGGCTGCCGACAAGAACACGCGCCCGCTCGTCGCCATCCGCGGCCAGTTGCCGCTGCCGCACGCGCGCCCCAGCGGCTGCTACTTCGGACCGCGCTGCGATTATTTCGCCGCGGGACGGTGCGATCAACCGCCATTGCCGATGCTCGCCGTGGCAACAAGTTCGAGCCATAGCGTGCGGTGCGTGCGCTTCCGCGAGATCGACTGGGAAATTGCCAAGCCAAGGCCGATCGAGCGCGAGCCGGTCAAGTCCGGCGATATCGTACTTCGCGTGGACGATCTTACCAAGCACTACACCATAGAAAGCGGCGCGCTGCTGATCCGGGCCAAGAAGACCGTCAAGGCCAACGAGAAGATCACCTTCCGCGCGCATGAGGCGGAGACCGTCGCCATCGTCGGCGAATCAGGTTGCGGCAAATCGACCTTCGCGAAAGTGCTGATGGGACTGGAAGACGCGACCGGTGGCAAAGTCGAACTCGGTGACCTCGATCTTGCGAACCTGCCGGTGCAGCGGCGCGACAAGAACACCATCTCGCGCTTGCAGATGATCTTCCAAAATCCGTTCGACACGCTCAACCCGAGCCACACCGTGGGTGCGCAGATTGCCCGCGTGATCAGAAAATTCGGCGTGGAGCGGGACCAAGGCAAGGTCGAGGAACGGCTGAACCAGTTGCTCGACATCGTGAAGCTGCCGCGCGAGTTCGCCAAACGCCGTCCACGCCAGTTGTCGGGCGGACAGAAACAGCGCGTCGGCATCGCCCGTGCCTTCGCCGGCGATCCGAAGATCGTCATCGCCGATGAGCCGGTGTCGGCGCTCGACGTGTCGGTGCAGGCGGCGGTCGCCGCCCTGCTGATGGATATTCAGCGCGATAACCGGACGACGCTGCTGTTCATCAGCCATGACCTGTCGGTGGTGCGCTATCTCGCTGATCGGATCGTTGTCATGTATCTCGGTCAGATCATGGAAAAGGGCACCACGGAGCAGATCTTCTCGCCACCCTACCATCCCTATACCGAGGCGCTGCTGTCAGCAGTGCCGATAGCCGATACCAGCGTGAAGAAGCGCAAGATCGTACTGCAGGGGGAGCTACCGTCGCCGTTGAACCCGCCGAAGGGCTGCCCGTTCTCGACTCGTTGCCTGTATATGATGAAGGGCCTCTGCGACACCACGGCTCCGCCGCTACGGGAATTCGCGCCGCGGCATGTCATCGCCTGCCATCTGGAGGCCCCGACTCTGTTGGCGATGAAACCGGTCATTTCGATCGAACAGGCGCCAGTGCAGGTCGAGACAGTGGAACTCTAGGCGGAGACGGTGCGTCTGCGGAGGAGAGCTAATTTTAGGGTGGCATTCTGCGATGCTGCGTTGCATCATAACACCCCATGGACGCCACGACCCCGATCAGCATCGACGTCCTTCTGAACCTTGTCGCCCAGCGCCTGGCGCAGGGGCGCGACGATCCGTTCGGCAACCCGGTGATGTCGGTCGCGCTCGCCATCACGCGCCTGATGGACGACGGGCAACTGGATACGGCGGGGATCGAAGGGATTGTTCGCCGGCTCCGTGACGAGGCGTTCGCCGATCGTGCGCGCCGCCTTGCCGCATATGTCGGTGGCACCGACAAGGCCGCCAACGAGAAGGCGCTTGCCGCGGTCGCCCAGAATGTGTTGCGGCCCGACCCTTCAGATAGCCCGGTTCCCTGGGCGCAATACCGTCGGCACGTTGAACGGGCGCGGTATGCGGCAGTGTTCACGGCGCACCCGACCTTCGCGTTGTCGTCCGATGCCTATGCGGCTTTGGCCTCCGTTGCGTCTGGGGGCGCCGCCGCAGCGAGCTTGACGAGTCATCGGCCGGGACCGATCACGCTGGCGGAGGAGTTCGAGCGCGCCGCCGCCGCGATCGCGCATGGACGCGATGCGCTCGACCGGCTCAATGCGGCGTTGTTCACCTGCGCTTGCACCGCTTGGCCAGACCGCTGGACCGACCTCACGCCGCGCCCGGTGATCCTGGCCAGCTGGGTGGGTTACGACACGGATGGACGCACCGACATTTCCTGGTCCGATACGCTGGGGCTGCGCCTGCGCATGAAGTTGCTCCAGCTCGAACGGCTCGCGCGGCAACTCACACCGCTCCGCTCAGCGCAAGAGCTGTTAGCGCGGACCGAGGCAGCGTCTGCCGTCGTCCGGGAGCAAGAGGCGGCCTGTCGCGATGCAGCCGATTCGGCCACGGTCGCAGCTTTCGCTCGGACATTAGCGCACCAGCACGATTCTGCGCTGACCACAACCCAACCGCTGCTCGATCTGTTTGGTCAGGCGATCGCCACGGCAGACGACGGAGAGAAGCTCCCGCTCTGCGTGGCACGCGCAGGACTCGCATCGCACGGCCTTGCGCTCGCTCACACCCATGTGCGTTTGAACGCGACGCAGCTCCACAATGCCGTGCGCCAGCGCCTCGGCATCACCGATGCGCCGGAGGACCCGTCGCATCGCCGCGCCTTGCTCGGTGCAATCAACGGTGCGCTGGACGCAGTCTCGGCCGTGCCGGTCGATTTCGGCGGGCTGATCGCCGAGCAGGCCTCCGCGGCACGGCTGATGATGCTGATCGCGCAAATCGTAAAGCACGTCGATAGCTCGGCACCGATCCGCTTCCTGATCGCCGAGACGGAAAGCGGCTACACACTGCTTGCCGCACTGTGGCTTGCCCGTCTGTTCAGCGTCGAGCAGTACATCGAGATCAGCCCGCTGTTCGAAACCGCCGAGGCACTGGAGAACGGCGCGCGCGTGCTGGAAGAGGCGCTGCGCAGCCCGCACTGGCGCGCCTATCTCAAGGCGACGGGCCGACTTGCGCTGCAGTTCGGCTATTCCGATTCGGGTCGCTACATCGGCCAGACCGCCGCGAGCCATCTGATCGAGCGCTTGCGCTTCAAAATCGCCGAAACGCTCTCGCATTTCGGAGTCGGCGGCGTCGAGGTGGTGCTGTTCGACACGCACGGCGAAAGCATCGGGCGCGGTGCGCATCCCGGGTCGTTTGCCGACCGGCTGAAATATCTCTCGCCGACCGCCAGCCGTCAGGCGCTCGGCCGGGCCAACCTGCCGGTGCGCGAGGAAAGTGCCTTCCAGGGCGGTGACGGCTATCTTCTGTTCGCCACGCCCGAGCTTGCACTGGCGAGCGTCGCGCGCATCGCCGAGCACGCCTTCCACCCGGCCGCTGGGCCGATCGAGGATCCGATCTATACCGATCCCGATTTCGTCGCCGATTTCTTCGCCACGATCAGGACAAACATGCAGGCGCTGGTGGAGGACCCTGGCTACGCGGCACTGCTCGGCGCGTTCGGGCCGGCGCTGATCGACCGTACCGGCTCGCGGCCGCCGGCGCGGCAGGTGGAGGGGATGGCACGGACCATAGCCATCCGCCATCCGCGCGAGCTGCGCGCCATCCCTAACAACGCGATCCTGCAGCAGCTTGGTTGGTGCGCGAACACGTTGCAGGGCATCGGCGCCGGCGTTGCGCGCCATCCCGAGACCTTCGCCGAGATGTGGCGCAACAGCCGGCGATTCCATCGTGCTCTGGAGCTCGCGCAGCACGCACTGGCACATTCAAGCCTGGACGTGTTGCGGGCTGTCATCGCCATGCTCGATCCCGGCACCTGGCTCGATCGCGCTGCCTATACGCGCCGCCCAGGCCGGCGCGAGGCGCTGATCGCGGTCGCGCGGGGGTTGGAGAGGCTCGACCTGTGGGCCTCGGTACAAGCGATGTTCCGGCGCGTGCAGACCGATCACCTCGCGTTGCAGGCTGCTTGGCCGGACCGCCCGAGCATGGCCGCCCGCGAGGTGCTGCTGCACGCGCTGCGCCTTGCGCTGATCCAGCGCATCTGGCTGCTGGCCAGCGAGATCCCGGATTTCTCGCCACGGCACGGCGTGACGCGCCACGGACTCGAGGCGGCGCTGCTGCGCCTCGACGTGCCCGGCGCACTGCGGCTGCTCGGCGAGATCTTCCCAGCCTCCCCCGACGCCTCCGCCGGGCACGATTACGGCGAGCCACCGGCACCGCGGGCCGTCGGCTCCTATGTTCGCGAACACGCCGAAATCTTCGCCCCGATGGATGCGCTGTTCGAGATCGTGCGGGAGATCGCGACCGCGGTGTCACACGAGATCGGGGCATTCGGATAGGGACGCGGGCTCCGCACCTGTGGGGCTTCGGCATGCGACCGGCCCAATAAATGCTGGAACATCGGCCCGGGTCGCGCTATATGTGACCAACTCAGTGGTCAGGAGCCGGCTATGCACGAGGTCAACCTCGCCGACGCCAAGGCGCATCTAAGCGCGCTGGTCGAGCAAGCGGCCGCCGGCGAGCCGGTTCGCATCATCCGCCGAGGCAAGCCAGTCGCGCAGCTCGCCGCTTTGCGGACCCCGCGCAAGCCGATCGACCCGACCGAGCTTCGGGCCGTGACCGGTCGCATGCGAGCGCAGGATCAGGATGCCGGTACCTTCATGCGTGCGGTGCGCGACCAGGAGCGCTACTGACGCTCTATCTGGATACGTCGCTCCTGATCGCGGCACTGACCAACGAACCGAAAACCGAAAGCATGCAGGCTTGGCTCGTCGCCCAGTCGCCAGAGGACCTCGCGATCAGCGACTGGGTAACGACCGAGTTTTCCTCCGCTCTGTCCGTCAAGTTGCGGACTGGCCAGATCGACACCACCGATCGCATGGAGGCGCTGGCGCTGCTTACGCGGCTCGCCGCCGAAAGCTTCACCGTCCTACCGGTGACAAGGTCCCAGTTTCGGACCGGTGCGCGGTTTGCCGATCAACATGCGCTCGGTCTGCGCGCCGGAGACGGTCTTCATCTTGCCGTCTGCGCCGATCACGGTGCGACGCTTTGCACGCTCGACCGGCGATTGGCGGACGCGGGACCGGCTCTCGGCGTAAAGACCATGCTGCTCTGACGCCCACTCGGCCGCCACTCATTGTTCCCGAGGCAACTGATCGCGCAGCACACGCGCCGGCACTTCCTCGACCGCGCCGCGCGGCAGCGCACCGAGCTGAAACGGGCCGTACGCAATCCGGATCAGCCGCGTGACCGCCAGCCCCAGATGCGCCATCACGCGCCGCACCTCGCGGTTGCGGCCTTCCCGCAGGCTGACGGACAGCCACGCATTCTCCCCCCGGCGCGAGTCCAGCCCGGCATCGACCGGGCCGTAACGCACGCCCTCGGTCGTGACCCCCCGCATCAACGCCGCCAGAGCACGCTCGTCCACGTTCCCATGCACCCGCACCCGATATCGGCGCAGCCAGCCGGTGGCCGGCAGCTCCAGCTTCCGGGCGAGCGCGCCATCATTGGTGAGCAGCAACAACCCCTCGCTGGTCAGGTCCAAGCGGCCGACGCTGACGACGCGCGGAAGACCTGGGGGAAGTCTCTCGAACACCGTGGGGCGCCCCTCCGGGTCGTGATGCGTGGTCACCAGTCCCGCTGGCTTGTGATAGCGCCAGAGTCGGGCCCGTTCCGGCGGATCGACAATCGCCCCATCCACCTGCACCAAATCACCGGCCGCCACGAACGTCGCCGGGTGCGTAACCGGTGCGTTGTTCAGCCGCACCCGCCCCTCGGCGATCAGTCGCTCGGCGTCGCGGCGGCTGGCGCGGCCCGCGCGCGCGAGCCATTTCGCGATCCGCTCGCCTTCGCTCACCGGGCGCAGGCGGCGATCAGCGCGTCGAAGATTCGGCGATCGCCCGGCTCGATGAAGAACTCCGGATGCCACTGCACGCCCAGACAGAAACGGAACCGCGTGTCTTCGATGCCCTCGATGACCGAATCCGGGGCGACCGCGTTGACGACAGCGTGCTCGCCAGGATGCAGCACCGCCTGGTGGTGGGAGGAATTCACCCGCATCTCCGCCGAGCCGACGATGCTCCGCAGCAACGTGCCCGGATGGATCGTCACGGCGTGGCCCGCCTCATGGCGAGGGTTCTGCTGCTCGTGCTCCAGTGCGTCCGCGACCGCGTCGGGGATGTGCTGGATCAGCGAGCCGCCCAGTGCGACCGCGAGAAGCTGCTCGCCGCCGCAGATTCCCAGCACCGGCATGTCGCGGGCGAGCGCGCCGTCGGTCAGCGCCAGCTCGGCCGCGGTCCGCCCCTGCTTCAACGTGACGGTGGCGTGCCGGTCTGCATCGCCATAGAGACCGGGGTCAACGTCGAACGCCCCACCCGTGACCACCAGCGCGTCGATCCGGTCGAGATACGCATCCGTCAACCCGGGGTCGTGCGGCAGCGCGACTGGAAGCCCGCCCGCGGCAACAATCGCCTCGGCGTAGTTTTGCCGCAGCGCGTACCATGGATATTTCGAGTAGCCGCCCGGCAGCTCCGCATCCAGGGTGACGCCGATCAACGGTCGGGCTGCTCTGCTGTTCATGCCGCCGTTGCTAGACCGCGCCCACCGCGCCGGGCAAGAAGGCCGCATGTCGCCGATGGAGATCGCGCTCGAGGAAGCCAGACACGCCGCCGCCCGCGGAGAGGTGCCGGTGGGCGCCGTCGTGGTCGGCCCGGACGGCGCGGTGCTGTCACGGGCGGGCAACGAGGTCGAAGTGCGCCACGACGTCACGGCGCACGCCGAGTTGCTGGCGCTGCGCGCCGCGGCGGCACTCAGACATCAGACGAGGCTGCCGGACTGCGATCTGTTCGTGACGCTGGAGCCCTGCCCGATGTGCGCCCAGGCAGCGAGTTTCTTCCGGATCCGCCGGCTGGTGTTCGGCGCCTATGACCCGAAAGGCGGCGGCGTCGAGCACGGCGCCCGCGTGTTCGACGCGGCGTCCTGCCATCACCGGCCCGAGGTGGTTGGCGGCATGCGCGAGCAGGAGGCGACGGCTTTCCTGCGGGACTTCTTCGCGGCGCGGCGCTAGAGCAAGTGGAAACGCCGGACCATCGTCCACCTCTCCCGCTTTGCGGGAGAGGTCGCAGCGCGGCGGGTGAGGGTGCCGGTGCGCTGCCGATTCCAGTCACCGTGACCGTGCTCTAGTACCCCCTGCACAAAGGTTTTTGACTGGTTGCCGCAGATGTTGTCCAGCCTAACGGTCCCTCTCCGCTTTTGTCCGAACGCAGGGTAAATTCCCTTCGACCAGCCGCTTGGGGGACAAAGCCGACGGTCCGCTGTCGGATTAGCGACGCAAGATGGCGGACAGTGGCAACTCCAACCGCATGGGGAGCCATTGGGACACTTGTCGGACAATTGCACTCCTGAGTGGTGGGGAACACACTCTTTATCCCATTTGGGAGCATTGTCGCCATGAACCTCCGATTCATTATCGCCGGGGTTCTGCTTCTCACGTTGTGCCGCGCGGCGTGGGCTCAGGTTCCGTTGCCATCCGATCTTTCAGTCCAACCACCCAGCGCAGACGTGCTGCCTGAATATGCTGCATTCTCGGGCGCGTGGGGCAATGGCGCATGGTATGGCTCGATACCGACGGCACTGATCGTTGAGCGAGTTGATGAGGACGGAACCGCCAGGGTCATTTACGCCAGGGGCGCCACGGAATACCCGTGTGCCGCCGATCACGAAAGTTCCCGGTCTGTCGCCCAGCATCGCCGGCGATGGTCATGCGTTATTCCAACATGTCGATATGTGGAACGCAGCGGTTGCAGCATATTTGCAGAGAGTTGACCTCGATTGACGGGTATTTTACTCGCTGCAAGCCCCATCGAAACGATGATTCGGCGCGGAAAGTTATCGTGATAGTGTGCCCGCAAGAAGTGACCGCCAGCTAACGTTCGCACAGGCAATCCGGGGTAGCCCATCCTGCAACCCGTCAAAACCTCTGTGAAGCGGGACTAGAGCCCGAACCGCCCGCTCAGCTCATCCGTCCGCTTGCGACCACGCCAATCCAGCGCATCATGCCCAAACAGCATGCGCAGGAGCACAATCGAGATGAGCGACAGACCAGCCAGACCGGTGTTGCTGACCGGGGCCGCCGGCAATCTCGGCCGCGCCCTCACCCGCGCCCTTGGTGCCCAGGGCTGGGCGCTGCGGCTGACCGACATCGCGCCCTTCCCCGGCCAGCTCCCGCCGGGTGCCATCTTCACGCGCGCCGACCTGAACGACGGCGTGACGATGCTGCGGCTGGCGGAAGGCTGCGGCGCCATCCTGCATTTCGGCGGCATCTCCACCGAGAAGCCGTTCGAGGACGTCCTCGGCCCCAACATCCGCGGCCTGTTTCACATCTACGAAGCCGCCAGACGCGAGCGGGCACGCGTCATCTTCGCCTCCTCCAATCACGCGATCGGCTTCCACGAACGCACGGAAACCATAGACGCCGACACGAACTTACTGCCCGACACCTATTACGGCCTGTCGAAGGCCTATGGCGAGCTGATGGGCCGGCTCTACTGGTACAAACATGGCGTCGAAAGCGTCTCGATCCGCATCGGCTCCAGCTTCCCCGAGCCGACCAACGCGAGGATGCTGGCGACGTGGCTGTCGTACGGCGACCTCGCCCGGCTGGTGGCGCGTTGCGTGCTGACCGAAAAGATCGGCTGTCGGGTGATCTGGGGTGCCTCGAAGAATGCGCGGATGACCTGGTGGCGCAACGACGCGCGCGAGGCAATCGGCTGGGCGCCGCAGGACAGCGCCGATCCCTTTGCCGGCCAACTCGCCGGAAAGGTCAGCGGCGACCCGATCGAGGAGCGCTACATGGGCGGCGGATATTGCTCGTTCGATTACTCGCGCGAGGCGCCCGTGCCGCGCGAGTGAAAGCAGTCACAGCCACGGCGCATCGTTACCGCTGAAAAAGTGCCGACGAAAAAACCCCGACCAGCAACCGTTCACGCATAAAGCAGCGCCGGCGGATGGCCCGGCGGATAGGCGTGGTCGAACACCACCCAGGCGTGGTGGTGCTGTGCCCGTTTGGTGTGCACGCCCAAATCGAACCAGCAGATGCGCTCGCGCAGCACCACCAAGGCAGCGAATGGAGCGGCCGACATCACCTCGGCCGCCCGCTGTCCGGCGATCCACTGCAGCCGCACCAGCAACGCGAGCTGGCCCTGCACCGAGGCGGTGAGCGCGAGTGCATGCCGCAAGAAGCGCAGCATCGCCGTGGGCGAGCGCGACTGCCCCCGATGCGATCCGCTGTCGCCATAGGGCGGATTGGTCACGATGCTGCGGCAGCCGCCGGGCACGCTGCGGCACGCCAGGAAATCCACTCCCGGGATACCGAAGCCGCGGTCGCAGATATCGGTGGAAACCACGTCGTAACCGTGCGCTGAAAGCACGTTGGACATCGCACCGTCGCCGCAGCACGGCTCCCAGACCGGACCGCCCAGATTGACGTGCTGCAGCAGAGCCTCGGTGACCCAGGACGGGGTGGCGTAGAAGTCCTGTTCCTCGCGGTCATAGCCCGACACATGGATGGCGCGGACCGGCGTCGGTCGAGGCAGACTCGACCGGGATCGCGGTGCCGGCGGACCATTGGACGTGGCGAGCGGCAGGCCGGTCTGGGACACGATGGCGTGGCTCCGGCAGGAGGAAACGACTCGGATGCGCGCGGAATAATAGCAGGCGGCGGCCATACAACGATCCCTTAAGCCGTTTGGCGTCCAATCGCCGGGATGGATGCCAAACGGCTGGGATGGAGCCTGCTGGTCGCAGCCGGCGCTGCCGGTTGGACGGCAGTCGCGCGTGGCCAGGATCTGTCGGGGTACTTCCCGCAAGGCGTGCCGGGCTACGATACCGCGCCGGGAGTCACCGTTCAGTCGCGCGCCCGCCCAGACTACGACCCGGTTGGAGTGCGGGCCGGCTCCTTCCTGCTCTATCCGCAGGTCAATCTGGGCTTCGGCTACGACAGCAACCTGTTCGGGACCGCGCCGATCCCGGGCCGTCATCTGGGGAGTTGGCTGCTCGATACGGGCGCCTCGGTGCGGGCCAGCTCGGACTGGGGCCGCGACTCCCTGGGGGGCTTCTTCAGCGTCGATCACGCCGACGATCTTGACCTGCCGAGCCAGAGCCGCACCGACTGGACTGGCTCGGTCGGCGGCTCGGTCGATATCGATGAGGACCGGCTGACCCTGGGGGTGGCGCATCTGTCGCTGCACCAAGCTCCCACCGCGATCGACGCGCTGCCGACCGACCAGCCGGTGCCCTATCAGGTGAACGACGTGCGCGCGTCCTATGTGCACGACTTCGACCGCCTGTCGGTGACGCCGGACGTCGACTTCACCACGTATCGCTTCGGCAACACGACGATCGACGGCGTCCCGGCGCCCCAGGGTTATCGCGACCGCAACGTGCTGCAGGGCGGCGTCACCGCGCGCTATGAGGTGGCGCCCCTGCGGACGGTTCTCTTCGTCCTGCGCGGGACCGACACGAACTATACGCAGCCGCAGCAGGGCGCGCCCTCGCGCGATTCCACCGGCGGCTTGGCGCTGGTCGGAATCGAGCGCGGCGACGGGATCTGGGACCTGCGGCTGCTGGCCGGGTGGGAACAGCGCGATTTCGTCGCCCCGCAATACCGCGCCCACGGCGCGCCGGCGACAGAGGCGGAGGTGACCTGGTCCCCCTCCGGCCTGACGACGGTGACCGGCACGCTCTCCCGCACCATCGAGGACGCCGCGCAGGAGGGCGTGGCCGGCTATACCAACACCGCCGCGCGGCTCGTCGTGGACCATGAATACCTGCGGAACGTGCTGCTCAACGGCTTCGGCTCGCTGCAGCACGCGGCTTTCCTGCAAGGCGGTGGGACGCAGACGCTCTACAGCCTGGGCGGTGGGGTCACCTGGTTGATCGACCGCCACATGCGCCTGTCCGGAACCGAGACGTTCTTCGACATGCGCAGTAACCCGGGGACGTCGACGCCCGTCGCCGGCAGCTATGTGCGCAGCCTGACGCTGCTGACACTGGGGCTCGGGCTGTGACGCGGACGGTGCGGCTGCTGGGGCTCGACTTCGCCGATCTGCGGGTGGAGGAGGCCGCGCGGTGGGTGCTCGACCGCCCCGCCGGTGGGCCGTTCGACTTCGTGGTCACCCCCAACGCCGATCATCTGGTGCGGTTGGCGCACGATCCGGCACTGCCGGCGATCTATCGCGATGCAGCGCTGCGTCTGCTGGACAGCCGTGTGGTGGCGCGCGCGGCGCGGGCGATTGGGCTGCCGGCCCCGCCCGTAGTGACCGGCAGCGACCTGACCGCGACGCTGCTGCAGCGGCTTCCGCCCGGCGAGCGCGTGACCATCATCGGTCTGCGCAGTGCCTGGCTACCGGCGCTGATCGCCCGCACCGGCATCGCGCCCCCGGCGCATCTCGATCCGCCGTTCGGCTTCGACGCTGACGCCGCGGCCATGGACTCCGCGGTGCGCTTCGTTCTGGAGCACCCCGCCCGGCTGACCTTTCTGGCTGTCGGCTCGCCGCGTCAGGAGCGACTTGCGGCCGCGGTGAAGGCGACGGGTCGGGCGAGCGGGCTTGCTCTGTGTATCGGCTCCAGCCTGGAATTCGCGGCCGGCGTCGTGCCGCGGGCGCCTCGCTGGATGCAGGCTGCCGGGTTCGAGTGGCTGCACCGTCTCGGCCGCGATCCCGGCCGGCTGGCTCACCGGTATCTGGCCAGGGATCCGGCGATCTTTCCGCTGCTGGTCGGGGAACGATGGCGACGCATCGGGGGTGCCGTGCCACAATGACACGGCATGCATTGTCACCATATCGTTGCATTGCATATCATATGATGCCGCCACAGTGCCCCGACTGGCCGCGCCAAGACGCTCTGCGGGACAATTCACCGGGGTCTATTCGATAACCGCTCTGGCGGGGGCCGACGTTCGCTTCGCGCCCGTGTTGGGCGGCGGCGGCATTTTCGCCGCTACCGAAAAGCGGACACTGGTTGTTCGCGAGACTTGATCGCCGGAAGTTCGATTGCAGGTGAAACGCGATCTGTAAGCAATCCAGCCAGCGCAAATACATACCTTCGTGCCCACTCTGGACTCTCGGCGCAGATCTTTCAACCGCCGGCATGTCGCGTTCTAAGCCAGCACCAGCATCGCCCCGCCAAGCTGAAGGGAAATGCATACCGCCAGGACCGCGGCATAGCCGCCCGTCATATCCCGAACCACGCCCAGGAGTGCCGGGGCCAGGGCAAATGTGAACTGCCCTACGGCAGTGCTCAGCCCGATCACCAACCCGAACGCTGCGGCCGTGAACTCCCGCTGAATGATCAGGGCGGGGAATGTGATCACGTTGCCGACCGACAGCCCGAAGATCACACACCCCGCATAGAGCGCCGCCGGCTGATGTCCGAACATCATCATCAGCCCGACGCCCATCGCCTGACTGGCGAAACTCGCAGCGGCCGCCCGGCGCTGGTGCAGCCGGTCGATCACGCCTGCCAGCACCAGCCGCCCGCTCATGGCCGCGACCGAGGTAAGCGCCAACGCGGCTGCCGCTCCCGCAGCCCCGAGTCGCGGCAGCAGAAACGAAACCAAGTGGACGATCAACCCCACTTGCGCGGCCAGCGCCAGGGCAAATGGCAGCGCCACCGACCAGAACCGCCAAGTGCCCACGACATCCATCAGGCCAAACCCGGCGTTGCCGCGAGGCGAGTCAAGCTCCACACCGCGCGAGCCTCGCAGACCGATGGCAATCAGTGGCACCACTAAGACCAGCATCACTACTGCCACCAGCGGAACTGCCCGACCGACCCCGATCCGCTGGCTCAGTTCCACAAGCACCGGCGCGACGGTAAATCCGGCCGCGCTGGCGCCATTCAGCGCCAGGGTGATCGCCAGTCCTCGTTGTTGCTGAAAGTAGATTGCCAGCACGGTTGAAATCGCCGTCGATGTGCAGCCTGCCCAGCCCGCACCCATCAGGATCGCCGCGCCAAACATCTCCCAGGGGTGCTGGCTGCGGCTGAACAGCGTCGCCCCCAGCCCAAGAAGCACCGTCCCGCTGACAAGCAGCAGTCCCGGACCGAGCCGCCGCAGCACGACATGGACCCATGTGAGGCACACGGCTCCGATCAGGTAATACGCGGTGAGGGCCGACGCGATGAGGCCACTCGACCAGCCGTGCAGTCGCTGCAATTCCGCCAAATAAACCGAAGTCCCGCTGAACCCGAACCCCCACCCGAAGACCGCGATGACGAAGCACACCAGGATGGGCCGCCAGAAGCGCGCCAGCTCACTCCGCGGGGGCGCCTCGTCGTAAACCGCCTCGCTCATGGCAGCCTCCGCGCCATGAGGTGGAAAACAAAGCTTTGGGCGCCAATGGTGTAGCGGTCTTCGCCGACGGCGCGAAATCCGCGAGTTTCGTAGAACCGGATCGCACGATCGTTTTCCCGCAGGACGTGGAGCCAGAGCAATGGCGCCCGGGCCGCCGCCTCCGGCAGCATGTTGGCCAGCAGCGCCGCCCCGATGCCCTGCGCCAGATACGCCTGCAGAACGTAGATCTTCTGGAGTTGCGCGGCGTCGTGCGCTGCTTGACCGGGCAAGGCGGAGGGATGCTTCAGCTTCGCGTAGCCCACTGGCAGCCGGCCACAGAAAGCGAGCCAATATGCGTTCCCCGGCTTATCCAGGCTGCGCTCGATCTTCGCCACATCGAAGGTCGCCTCCAGATAAGCCCGCAGATCCTCCGCATGATCACGAAACAGGTCGCCGAACGTCTCCGCAAAGGTGATCCGTCCCAGCAGAGCGACCGTCGCGGCATCGCCCCGCTCCGCCCGCTTGATTTCCACGTTCATCGCCATCAGGCCCTGTCCGTCATCAGGTCCCGAAGCTCGCGATCCATGCCGGCCGGCACAAACGAGATGTCTTGCCAGTCAGTTTAGCGTCGCTAAACTGAGGTCATGCCGGGTCCATTGCCGCTGCTGGGATTGCGTGCGTTCGTGGAGGCGGGAGAGACCGGCAGCATGAAGGCCGCTGCTCGCCGGTTGGGCGTTACGGCGGGAGCTGTCAGCCAGCAGATCAAACTGCTGGAGGCCAGACTGGGCATTTCGTTATTCGAACGCCATAATCGCGCGATACGCCTCACGGAGCCCGGCGCCCACCTGCTCGCCAGCATCGGGGACGCTTTCGCGCGGATCGAGGACGCGGTCGACGCCGTGCAACGGAACCGCACGGACCGTCGCATTTGCCTGACCGTGAGCACGACCGGCTCGTTCGCTGCAACATGGCTGGTTCCCCGGCTCGGACGGTTCAACAAGCTGCGCCCGCGGATCGAGGTACAGGTCCTGACCGGCCAGGAGCTGATCCCGATCGGCTCCGGGCCGGACCGCGCCGATGTCGCGATACGCCACGGCTTAGGCGCCTGGCCTGGGCTCGAAGCGATTCCGCTGTTGCGGCCCCGCCTGCTTCCCGTCGGAAGCCCGCGCCTCTTGGCCGACGGACCATCAATCCGCTTCCCACCAGACTGCCTGCGCTATCCGCTATTGCACGACTCAATGGCCGCGGACTGGCGCCTATGGTTCCAGGCTGTCGGGGCCAACCACCATGACCCACGACTCACTCGAGGAACCCGCTTCTCGGACGCCACGTTGCTGGCCCTGGCGGCAATTTCAGGACAGGGGCTCGCCCTTCTGCGCGACACCTACGTGGCCGACGACCTTGCAGCCGGGCGACTTGCGATTGCGCTCAACGCCCCGTGGCCGGCCGAGTTCGCCTATTACGTCGTGACACGTCCTGGCCACTCTGCGCTGACCGAGGATTTCAGGAATTGGCTCCTCAAGGAAGCCGCGGCCGAGGGCGAAAGCAAGATTGCGCGAGGCGTAACAGGACGGGGCAATCTTGCGAGGTAGGCGACCGCTCCTGTTATGCCCGGAACGCTGTCGAGCACGATGAAACTCTTCCCGTTGTCTTGAACGGCTGAGGTCGGGGAGAGGACGCATGTTATCCGGCGCCCGGCCCGGAATTTATCACACGCCCTAAATGCCGCGGAATCTCGCTGCCCGTTTCTCATGGAATGCCGCCACCCCTTCGCGAAAGTCCTCGGACGACCGCAGACGGCTATAACAATGGCCCTCCAGCTCGATTGCGATCGACAGCAACGCATCCTCAGTATCGTTCAGCAACTTCTTGGCCGTCCGCTGGGCCAGCGGCGAAAAGCCAACCAACTCCTTGACCAACGCATCGGTGGCCGCCTCCAGTCGGTCGTCCTCCACCACTTCCGTCGCGATCCCCCAGTCGTAAGCCTGCTGCGCCGAAATCCGCCGCGAGCGCATCACGATGTCCTTGGTCCGGGTGATGCCGACAATCTTCTGCAGTCGCGCCGAGCCACCCGAGCCGGGAATCTGCCCCAACTTCTGCTCCGGTAGCGCGTATTGCCCGGTTGTCGAAATCAGCCGGAAATCGCAGGCGAGCGACAACTCGAACCCAACGCCGAAGCAATAGCCGCGAGCGGCGGCGATCACCGGCTTTGCACACCGCGCCGGTGCCGCGATATTCCACGCCAGCCGCGAGACATGCTCCGGTGTCGCCTCCAGGAAGCCCTTGATGTAACCACCCGAGGAAAAGTGCTCGCCCGTTGCGCGCAGCACGATCACCCGGACCCGCTCGTCCGTATCCAGCGTCTCGAATGCCGCGCGGAGCTGATCGCGTTGCGCCATGGTGATAATGTTGAAGGGCGGGCGGTCGAGGATGATATCGCCACGCTGCGCCTCCACGTCGATTTCGACACGGAAACCGTCAAGGCCGGGATCGATGTCGCTCACCGTGCGATGTCCTGTGCCGGGGTGGAATTTTCGAACTCAGGCCGGTAATCGCCCTCCACCAACTTGCGGCGCAGCAATTTCCCCACCGCGGATTTCGGCAACTCATCGACGAACACGATCCGTCGGGGCCGCTTGTAATTCGCCAGCCCGGAGGCGCGGCAGAATTCATCCAGTTCAGCCGCATCCACCCGCCGCGATCGCTTGATGAAAGCGGTAATCACCATGCCAAGCCGCTCGTCAGGCAGCCCGACCACCGCGACCTCGGCCACGGCCGGATGCAGCGACAGGCAGCGTTCGATCTCCACCGGCGAGACGTTCTCGCCTCCGGTGATGATCATGTCATCCACCCGCCCGGTGACAAACAGCTCGCCGTCCGCATCGAAGTAACCGGTATCGCCGGTGAAGTACCAACCGCCGCGCAGCGCCCGGGCATCAGCATCGGGTCGACGCCAATAGCCCTCGAACGCCTCATCGCCGCGGGCCAGTGCGACGATCTCCCCTTCCTTGCCCGCAGCCGCGATCTCATCCGCCGATCCAGCGCCCAATTTCACCACCCTGATCATCTGATTGATCCCGGCGCGTCCCGCGCAGCCCGGCTTCGCGGTCGCCTGGTCGTTGATCGTGAATGTATAGATCTCCGAGCTACCATAGTGATTGACGAACAGCTCAGGCTGGAACGCCGCGTCCAGCTTCCGAAGCAGCCCGTCCGTCATGGGTGCTCCGGCAAACCCCATCTTCCGCACCGAGCCGACATCCGTCCCGGCGAATGCCGCATTCGCCAGCATATCGTGATAAAGCGTCGGCACCAGGTAAAGGCAGGTAACCCGTTCCCGCTCGATCATCGACAGCGCCGCCTCCGCGTCGAAGCGCGGCAGACACACAAACACACCGCCGATCAGCGACATGGCGAGCAGCGATCGCACGCCCATCGTGTGATAAAGCGGCATCACCCCCAGCGTGCGCTCGCCTCGCGCGTAAAGATTTTGCGCGACGTGGGCGACCGCCGCCGCCCGCTCGGCACTGTGGCGGCGAGGCACACCCTTGGGCCGCGACGTCGTCCCCGACGTATACAGCATCAACGACCACGCCTCCGCTCCGACGCGCGGCGACGCATCGGGTGCGGCACAAGCCACCATCTCGTCGAACGCAACCTCGCCCGCGCTGGCGGGACCGATACAGATCCGCGGCACCATCGCCGCCCTGGCCGACCAACCCACAGCCCCAGCCGAAACCGGCTCATAAACAACCCCGACGGCGTCTGCATCATCCAGGCAAAAGTCGATCTCCTCGGCCTTCATCCGCCAGTTCAGGGGTGTCGCAATGATCCCGGCGAACTGGCAGGCCCAATGCAACGTCGCCGCTTCCCAGCGGTTCTGCAGCACCGTCACGAGATGGTCTTCCGCCTTCAGCCCGAGCCGATCCAGCCCCGCAACGACGGCCGATATTCTCTTGAACCAGGCGGCGTAGGTCAGGCGCGTCTCGCCATCGACAATCGCCATAGCCTTTGGATCACGCGCCACGCTGGCAAGAAAGCTCGTGCCGAGATCAAGCATCGCCGCCCTCCTGTTCAATCCGCCGCTGCGCCGCCAACGCCGCGCGCAGGATCGGCACATAGCCCGTGCATCGGCAGAGATGGCCGGCCAGGCACAGCCGAATCTCCTCTTCCGAGGCATGCGGCTTGTCGCGCAGCAATGCGCTCAACGACATAAGGATGCCAGGCGTACAGAAGCCGCATTGCAAGCCAAAGTGGTCGCGGAAGCACTCCTGCAGGACCGACAGACGGTAGGGTGCCGGCGCCAGCCCCTCGACGGTTCGCACGTCGTTGCCCTGCACCTGCACCGCCAGCATCAAACAGGCAAGTGCCGGCTCGCCGTCGATCTGCACAGTGCAGGCGCCGCAGACACCGTGCTCGCAGCCGACATGCGTGCCGGTGGCGCCGAGTACATGACGCAGGAAGTCAGTCAGCAGCATCCGGGGCTCCGCCTCGCCCGAGACCGCGGCGCCATTCAGCGTCAAGCTCACGCTATACCGGCGACTGGCGCTCAGCCGCGGCATCTCATCGCCTCGTCGATAGTGGCGCGGCCGAGCCGCCGCACCAGCTCACGCCGATAGCGTGCGGTCGCGTGCAGATCGTCACGCGCGTCCAAGCCCCAGGCAAAGCGGTCCAACGCCTCACCCAGATCGGTCGCCGGCAGATCGCGGACAAGCGGACGATCGGCCACCCCGCCGACCGCGAGCCTGACGCTGGAGCGATCAGCCACGGCGGCGCAGCCGACAATCGCAAAGTCGCCATGGCGCCGTGCCACTTCGCGAAACGCGTAGCCGACACCCGCACGTGCAGCCGGCACGGAAACCGCCTCGATCACCTCGTCATCGCCACGCACCGTCGTCATCATGCCGGTGAAGAACTCCGCCGCCGCAATGCGACGCGTCCGCCGACGCGAGCGCAACCGGATCTCGCCGCCGAGCGCCACCAGTACCAGCGGAATCTCCGCGCTGGGATCGGCGTGCGCAACCGAACCGCAAATCGTCCCGCGGCTGCGGGTCTGCATGTGCCCGACCCATCGCAGCGCCGCCGCCAGCAACGGCTGGCGCCGCACCAGATCGGCGCGGCGCTCCAGTGCCGCCTGCCGTACCGCCGCACCGATACGCAGCGAGGCGCCGTCATCGACCACGCGGTTCCATTCGGCGACGCCCATGATGTCCACCAGCACCGAGGGCCGCGCCAGACGCATATTGAGCATCGGCAGCAGAGACTGGCCCCCGGCAAGGACACGCGCCGATGGTCCTTCCCGGTGCAGAACCTCCAGCACCTCGTCGCGCGTCTCGGCGCGGACGTAATCGAACGCCGCCGGCTTCACCAACGCACTCCCAGCCAGCGTCGCAGCATGGCCCAAAGTCCACCGGCACGGCGTCCGCCGGCCTGCGCGGCAAGAGCGGCAAAAAACTGGGCGATGACCGCCCGCGTCGCGCCGTCCAGCAGACGCCCGCCGATCGAGGCGATCTTTCCGCCGATTGCCGCCTCGTAACGATAGGTGATGATCGTCCGACCGGGCGTCTCCTCGCGCAGCGTCACGCGCCCGGTACCTCGGCCAAAGCCAAGCGCGCCCTCCGCCGAGCCGGTCAGCTTCAGCGAAGCAGCCGGCTCCAGTTCGCACAACTCGACCTCCGCCCGATAGCGGCCTTTCACCGGACCGATTCCCAGCGTCACCTCGGCGCGGAAATGCCGATCCGAAAGTTTCTCGATCCCCGCAGCGCCCGGCACCGTCGCCATTAGGACATCTGGGTCGAGCAACATTGTCCAAATTCGGGCGGCCGACACATCGACAATTGCCTCACCCTCGCCGAACAGCCGCCGCGTGCCCGCCGCCGCCTCCCCTGCCCTGCTCGCTTGAACGGGCTCCGGTCCGTACAAGCGATCGGAAAGTCGCGCTGGTGCAATCGGCAGCGTAACGTCGGTGAGTCCGAGCGCGTCGGCCACTGCGTTGGCGATGCAGACGGGAGTCGACATGCACTGCCCCTCGCCGACACCTTTGGCACCCAACGGCGTGAACGGCGACCAAGTCTCGCGGTGCAGGATGATCGGCGCCGGCACCTCCATGATCGTCGGAATCAGGTAATCGGCCAGGGTGCCGGCCAAAACTTCGCCTTCCGGACCGTAGCTGCGCTCTTCCAGGGTCGCCGCCCCCAGGGCGTGGGCGAAGGCGCCGGTAACCTGCCCCTCCACCATGCCGGGATGCAGGATGCGGCCGCAATCATGCATCGTCACGTAACGGTCAAACCGTAGCTCGCCTGTCGTGCGGTCCACTTCCACTGCGCAGATGTCGAAAATAAACCCGTAACAAAGCGAACTGTTCACCTCATCCGCGTCGGTCGGTGCGGTGAGCTGCGGCGACGTCCAGAACACCGTCTCCCGCAGTGCCGGCTCGGCATCCGCCGGCAACGTCCCCGGAGCCCAATGGCTCGCCCCGGCGAGGCGGGTGAACGAGATCGCGTTCTCCGGATTGCCGCGCGCCTGCACCCGTCCATTGTCGAAGACCAGTTCGGCTGTTGCCACATTGAGCTGCGAGGCCGCAATACGCGCCAGACGCCCACGCAGCCGAGTGGCGGCGAGATGCGTGGCGCCGGCCACGGCCGGTGCAAAGCGGCTCGAATAATTGCCCGAGGCGATCGACCAAGCGTCCTTCGCCGTATCCACCTCGGTGACCACGCGCACGTCCTGCGGCTGAACCCCGAGCGTATCGGCCACCACTTGCGCCAGCACTGTGCGGTGCCCCTGCCCCTGCGGCACCGAGGCCACATGCACGGTGACGGCGCCCATCGGATCCAGGCTGATCGTCGCGGTCGCCTGGGCACCGTTCTTGGGTCCGGCGCGGCGGCGTTCCTCCGGCGTCAGAACCGTCGTGATGTACCCCATGTTGGATACGCTTGGCTCGACGACAGCCGCATAGCCGATCCCGTACAGCCGTCCCTCGGCGCGTGCCGCGTCACGCCGGCGGCGCAGCTCTTCGAGCCCACCCTGCTCGATAGCTTCATCCACCGCCGCCGGATAATCGCCAGAATCGAGCAGGGCTCCGGTTGCGGTTCGATAAGGAAAGCTTGTTACCGGTACCAGATTTCGGCGGGTCACGTCGAGCGGATCAAGGCCCAGCTCGTTCGCGATTCGCTGGACCAGCCGTTCCAACGCAAAATAAACCTGCGGCCCGCCGAAGCCACGATTGAGCCCGGTTGGGGTCTTGTTGGTCAGAACAACCCGGTTGCGGATCGACACGTGACGGATGTCATAGGCACCCGTCATGTTGCCGTGCATGCGATAGAGCGTGGCGGGCTCAGGCGCTCGCAAATGTGCGCCGCAATCCTCGATCTGATCCCACGCCAACGCCAATATCCGACCGTCGGCTGTCACCGCCGCCTCGAGCCGGGTGAACCGATTGGTGGCGCACGCGGCGGCGGTCAGATGCTCCAGCCGGTCCTCGATCCATTTCACCGGCCGCCCGGCGACGCGAGCAGCGGCGGCGATCAGCACGATATAGGGAAAGACGCCTTGCTTGACGCCAAAACTGCCGCCGGACTCAGGCGGCGTGCGCAGCCGCAGCCGATTGCCCGGCACTTTCAACGCGCGAGCCAGGACTGCGTGGATGCTGAACGGACCCTGGAAATTTGCCATCACGTCATAGGCATCGAGACCTGGATCGTATTCGGCAATCACCCCATAGGTCTCGATCGGCGTGCAGGAATTGCGCGGATAAGCAGCCTCGATCGCAATGCGATGCGCCGCGTTGGCGAACGCCCTCTCCGGATCGCCGTAGCGAAAGGAACGATCGCTGACGGCATTGCTGCGCAGCCCGGCATGCAGCACGGGCGCGCCGGCTTCGAGCGCTGCACAGGGATCGACCACCGCGGGCAGCGGTCGGTAGCGGACCTCGATCAGATCCGCCGCATCCTCGGCGACATAGCGGTCGCGCGCCACCACCACGGCGACCGGTTCCCCCACATAGCGAACGCGGTCGGTCGCAATCGGCCAGCACTCGATCGGCGCCTTCACGCCGACCAGCAGGCTCGTCGTAAGGCACTGGATGTCATTGCCGGTCAGCACAGCCGCCACGCCAGCCAGAACGCTCGCGCGACCAGTTTCGATCGCCTCGATCTCCGCATGGGCGTGCGGCGAGCGCAGGATCGCGGCATGCAACGTGCCAGGCGGAACGCCAAGGTCGTCGATGTAACGACCTCGTCCTGTCAGAAGGGCCGCGTCCTCGACACGCGGCAATGACCGGCCGATCCACGGCCGAGACGGGATGTCGCTGCTCACATCCACCACCGGCACGCGATACCCAGGGTCAGCTCGGTGCGGCTCCCACCGCCCGGATCATGAGCGTCTAATTGCCGGAAGACACGGATGCCTTCTGGTGTGCATCCTCGGCAAACGTCGAGTGCCCGATGTGATACTTGGTCTCGAGGTCGAGGATCGTACCATCCTTCGCCCATTTCTTGACAATGTCAGACAGGTAGGCAGCCCATTCCGGCTGATCCTTGCGCACAGCAAGACCCCAGGGCTGCACTTCCTGCGACTTGAGCGGCATCTCGTATTCGTTCCACTCGGACTCCAGCAGGTAACCCTCGATCGCGGTGTCATCAAACAGGAGCCCCACACATCGTCCCTCTTTCAGAGCCGTCAGGGCCTCGGCGGTACCGGCGAAGGCAGTGACTTGAAGCCGGAAGTTCTTCGTCGCTTCATAGTTATAGTAAGCCCCCTGGATACCGCACGCCAGCTTGCCTTTCAGCTCAGCCCACGACTTCAGGTTCATCGATTTTGGCACCATGATGTTGTACCCGGCGGCGTAGTAGTAGGGCCGCACGATATCGACCGCCGCCCTACGCTCCATCGTGCTATTCATCGTGGCGATAATGAGATCGATCTTGCCCTGCTGGAGTAACTGGATGCGATTCGAAGCAGTCACCGGCACGAGTTCCAATTTCACGCCCAGGCTCTTGGCCACGTCCGCGGCCAGCGCGGGTTCGATCCCTTCGATCTCGCCGGAAGGTGAACGGAATCCGAACGGGGGATAATCCACCTTCACGCCGACGATCAGCGTACCGCGCTGCTTGATGGCGGCGAGGTCATCAGCATTTGCCTGTCGTCCCCCGAGAGCAAGCAAACCGGTGGCGAGAAGAATCCCCACCAGCAGGTGCAGGAAACGATTGCCAACTTTCATGCCTGTACTCCTGGGCAGGCCTGATAAGGCGGCCGGCACCGGTACGGGTAGCCAATATTCGCCGCGATCGGCCCCGAAGGCGGGCCGCCGCTCATCAACATGCTTCCCGCCCGGTCCCGAGCATTATCACGGTAACCGGGCCTGGCGGGAATAGACAAGACTGACGGGTCGAAGCCGCCGACCCATGGTCTTACGAGTCTTGAGGGCTTGTGCTTTTGGGGTGAAGCCAAGGGTGCGCCATCTTTACAAGGAAAGGCATGGCGGCCCAGGTGAGGATGACAACGACGCCGGCTGCAACGAGAGCCGCCTCAAGGACTTGAGGAACGTTCCGTCCTAGCGCCGGCGCAACGATAGCCCGCATGAACATACTGGCGAGCCATACCGCGACCCAGGTCAACAAGGCCATTTTCCAACGCGGCGGCATTGGCTCCTTGCTATCGCGAAACCAGGCTTCGAGCCCGTACACCTGCCGGCGTGCACTCTCACCTTCGACCATCGGTTCGATGCGGGCCAGCCAATCCTTGAAAAGAGCCGTCTGATAAAAGGCGTCGCGGTCGGCGGCGCTGGCAAAACTTCGCAGGATCCCATATTCGGTCGAAGCCGAGCCGGGCGGCGGATAAAGGCATCGCACTCCCCTCGCTCCGGGCTCGGCCAGGGACTGATGCGCAAAATCCCCTAGAGCGCGCTCGAATTCCGCGACGTGCGGTTTCCGAACGCGCAGGGTGATTGCGATATCAATCGGTCCGTCCAACTCCGAGCCCCAACAGCTCAAGGGCGTTCAGCCGGCTGATCTTGCTGCGATCGCCCTCGCTGATCGGCAGGCTGTCAAACCAGTCCGACTGCTCTTGCGCGGTTTCGTAAGGGTAATCGACAGAAAACAGCAGCCGA
>Ga0335074_10002144_pt1 | contig 26863 bp, 23 predicted proteins | sample Lox_Sample_23_FD_206715 | JGI IMG/M metagenome (GOLD analysis project Ga0335074, IMG submission 206715) | Soil microbial communities from Loxahatchee National Wildlife Refuge, Florida, United States - Lox_Sample_2.3 | ecosystem: Environmental > Terrestrial > Soil > Wetlands | place: USA...
GCCTCAGTACCTACAGCCGCCGGCGGCTGACCCAGGCGGAGCGGCCGGACGTCGACCGGATCGAGCACCTGCCGCCCGCTCTCGCGCTGCGGCAGCGGCCGCCGATTCCGGGCCCGCGCAGCACCGTCGGGACCATGTCCGAGGTCCTCAATGTCCTCCGGCTGATGATGTCGCGGCTGGGCTCGCACCGTTGCCCGAACGGTCACTGCGTGCCCCCATCGGTCGCGGCCTTCGCCGAGGAGATCACCTGTCCGGTCTGCGGCGCCCGCTTTGAGCACCCGAGCGCTGAGTCCTTTGCCTTCAACTCCTACGGCGCGTGCCCGGCCTGCCAGGGCCTGGGCGTGCGGTCTGAGGTCGACGAATCCACCCTCGTGCGTGATCCTGCCAAGACGATCGAGCAGGGGGCGGTGCTGCCGTGGAACTCCGGCGGGCGGCGACTGTCGATGTATGCGGCTGGGGAGCTCGGGGTGCGCCTCGACGTGCCTTACCAGTCGCTGACCGATCACGAGCGCGACATTGTCATGCACGGCGAGCCCGTCCGGCGGCAGGTGACCCTGCACTCAGGCCGGAACGAGCGGACAGTCCAGCTCACGGTCAACTATGACAATGCGGTCGCTGCGGTCGAGCGCTCGCTGCGCAGTGACAACGAGCGCACACGCCGGCTGGTCCGGCGGTTCGTCATCACCCGTGTCTGCTCTGTCTGTCATGGCACCCGGCTGCGGCCTGAGGCGCTGACATCCCAGCTCGGCGGGCGGAACATCGCCGAGATCAGCGCGCTGACGCTGGGGGCGCTGCAGGGGTTCACCGCTGGACTTGCTGCCGGGCTTCCGGCCGAGCTCAGCCGCGTCACGACCGGCCTGCTCGCCGAGCTGGCCGGGACGCTGACCCCGCTCCTCGCCGTCGGGCTGAGCTACCTCACCCTCGACCGGGCCGGCGCGACGCTGTCGACTGGTGAGCGGCAGCGAATCGAGCTCACCTCGACGGTGCGGGCGAGCACCACCGGCATGCTGTACGTGCTGGACGAGCCGTCGGTTGGCCTGCATCCGAGCAACGTCACCGGCCTGCGCACGATGATCTCCGCGCTGGCAGCGAACGGCAATACAGTCGTCGTCGTCGAGCACGAGCGGGATCTGATCCGCGGCGCGGACTGGGTCATCGAGCTCGGGCCCGGAGCCGGTGCCCAGGGCGGGCATGTGATCGCGGCGGGAAGCCCCGGCCAGATCGAAGCCGATCCTCGGTCGATCATCGGCCCGTTCCTGGCGGGCGCGCCCAGCGTTGCCCGTGCGAGGGCAGGCCGGGCGGCGGGCGGCGAGCAGCTCGCCATCGAGATCGGCGATCTCTATAACCTGCACGACGTCAAGGCCGAGTTTCCGGTGAACCAGATGACCGCGGTGGCCGGCCCGTCCGGAGCCGGCAAGACCGCCCTCGTGCTGGACAGCCTCATTCCCGCCGTGCGGGCGCGCCTGCTCGGCTCGCCGGAGCCGGGTCATGTCCGCAGCCTCACCCTGCAGGGCGTCCGGCAAGTTGTCCAGGTCGACGCCTCGCCGATCGGGCAGAACGCGCGGTCCACTCCGGCCACCTACTGTGGCGCTTTCGATCACATCCGGCAGCAGTTCGCCGCGACTGGGTATGCCCGGCGGCGCCGGTGGAAGGCCGGGCACTTCTCCTTCAATACCCGCGAGGGCCAGTGCCCGACCTGTCGCGGCCTCGGGCGCATCGAACTCGACGTCCAGTACCTGCCTGACATCGCGGTCGAGTGCCCCACCTGCCGCGGCGCCCGTTTCAACGACGCTGTCCTCGCGGTCCGGTTCGATGGCCTGACCATTGCTGACGTCCTCGGCCTGAGCGTGCAGGACGCCGTCGAGAGGTTCGCCGGGATCGCGCCAGCGGCAGCAGCCCTGCGGCCAGTCGGCGATGTCGGCCTCGGCTATCTGAAGCTCGGTGAGCCCACGCCGTCGCTATCCGGCGGCGAGTCGCAGCGGCTGAAGATCGCCTCCCGGCTGCGCAGCAGCCAGCGCGGCGCGCTCTACGTTTTCGACGAGCCATCCACCGGCCTGCACCCGCTGGACGTCGCGACGCTGGTGAGCGTGTTCGACCGCCTGCTTGACGCCGGGGCGACGATCATCGTCATCGACCACGATCTCGACTTGCTGGCGGCCGCCGACTACCTCATCGACATGGGACCGGGCGGCGGACCAGACGGCGGGCGCGTCCTGGCAGCCGGGACGCCAGGCGACGTCGCGCGTGCCGCCGGCAGCGTGACCGGGCCGTGGCTGGCTGACTATCTGAGCAGCGTCGCGCCTTAACTCGCGGGTCCCGGCTCGCCACGCGCGTCCCTGGGGCCTCGCACGGTGAGCAGCACGAGACCGGCAGTGATGACCAGACAGGCGCAGATTGCGCCGCCGCGGTCGTCCGGCGGCCGGGTAGGCCAGACCCACGGCGTGACCGAGCGGTGCGCCAGTGCGCCTTCGGTAATCAGCAGGAAGGCCATCGGCCCTACCCAGCCGAATGCACCGCCGAGGATCGCGGCGGATAGCAGGCCGATACCGGTCATGCCACCGAGGTCACGGAGGAGGGCAAGGGTTCCGCCGGGCAGGCCGCCGGCGGCCGCACCTGCGGCTAGGGCACCGAATGCCGCGCCGGTAAGGGCGACCACCGCACCCGCGCGCAGCCAGGGCAGGCACCGGCTGGCGGCTCGTTCTGACTCCCCGAACGGCCCGTAAGTGGTAACCGCGATGACGGCCGCGGCACCCGTCTGGACCGTCAGCGGGAGGAACAGCCGCGCCGCGGGGCCGCCGGCAATGCTCCAGTGCCAGTGCAGCGCTGCCCACTGAACGGCGCCGAGCCCCGCGAGCAGGGCCAGCGCCATCGGCGCGCGGCGGCTGACCAGGTACAGGCTGGCGAGCCGCCAGGCCGCGGCGGCCCGGTCTGATCGGGTCCCGGCTGCCGGCTGCGCAACGTGCCCTGGCTCGCGGCGGTGCAGATCCGCAGCGGTCATGGCAGGTCGGCCAGAGTGAGCCCGCCGGCGCGTACCGCGGCCAGATGAGCGACGAGCCAGGCGTGCCGGGCCGCAACTGGCAGGGCGTCGAGGCGGCGCGCGGCCGCGTAGACCGGCCCGGTTGTCCCTGGCGCGGGCTTCGGGAGGTTCTCGGCGGCGGCTATTGCCCGGGGCTGGGCGGCGAACGGAACGCCGGCGGCGTTCAGCAGCACTGCCTGGACGGCTTGCTGAACTGGGCTACCGACGCCGGCGCCCGCGCCGACGAAGGCGTGAGCGGTCAGCAGGCGCATCTCGTCGGCGAACTGAGTCGAGGCCACGGGTCCCCGGCAGAACCCGCACTGTCCTGGCAGGTTGAGCTGGCCGAGCGACATGCGGAGGGCCGGCGGGTGGCCGCCAAAAGTGATCGCCGGGGGACTGCTTGCGTTGTCCGCCGCGACCTGGCTTGCGCGCACCGGTGCGCCGGGCAGGCCAGACAGCTCGACCAGCAGCGGCGCGAGCGCGTCGCGCACGTCCGGCAGCCACCGGCGGTAGGCCGGGTTCAGGCACACCGGGAGCCCAGCCGCGCGATCGCAGCTAGGGGTGTAGGTAACTGCCTTGTCGCTCGCAGCGTCGTGCAGGGCGGGGATGACAATGCCGTGCGGTCCGAGCCGGGCAGTCGTGGTGAGCCCGACGGCTGTCCCCGCCAGCGCCACGCCGGCGATCGCGATCAGGGCGGCGGCGCGGCGCAGCCCCCGGCCTCCGGCCCGGGCGGGCAGGCCGGTCAGACCCAGCGCCGCGACGGCAAGCCCGGCCAGGAACATGATGCGGACGATCGGCACGTCGGGCATCCAGGGGTAGAAGATTCCGGCGTCGGTGAGCGGGTTGCCGAAGTTGCCATTGGAGTTGGTCGGCAGGATCTGCGCCCACCCGTTGACGTGGCTGAACCCGGTCTGCGACGAGGTCACCATGGCGAGGAACCCGCCGAATGCGGCGACCGGCGCTGCGAACCTGGTTGGCCAGTAGGCCCCGATGGCGAAGCCAGCGGCGCTGAATGCGGCCACGGCCATGGCGCCGACGGCAACCCACCACCATGGCGGCGCGCCGCCGACGCCCTGGCGGGCGTACATCGCGAACATGATGCCGACGAAGACCAGGTACGCCGCCACTGCCCAGATCGCGGTAGCAGCCCACGTGGTCAGCTGGGCCGCCCAGTGCGGCCGCGAGGTCGCGGTCACCAGGTCAGCCATGCCGCGGCGCCCGTCGCGAGATCCCATCCAGGCGGCCACGCCTGCCACGAAGGGCCCGAAATCGATGATCGTGTGCCCCTGGCCCATGTTCCAGAACGTGCGCAGCGAGTACAGCGGCGCCGTGCCGGTGCTCGGGCGGTAGGAGTCGAACCAGAACAGCGCGGCGATCAGTGGCAGGATCCACGGCATTGCGTTACGGCGCAGCTCGACCGACAGCAGCCGGGCGGCTCCGCGGGGGACCGCGCTGCTGACGCGCGGTGGCCGGTGCTGTGCTGGCGCGCTGGTGGTAGCGGCCATTACGCCGCCGCCGTCGGCGCGGACCTCGCGGCTGCGAGCACCGCGCTGTAGCCGCGCTCTAGCGGTGCATCCCCGGCCGCGCCGGTGCCCTCGCCTCGCCCAGCCAGCTCGTCAGGTGTGCCGTGGAAGACGATCTTCCCCGCGTTCATCAGCGCGACCTCGCCGCAGGCAGCGCCGACGTCTTCGACGAGATGAGTGGACACGATCACAGTGGCCCGCTGGCCGAGGTCGCGAAGCAGGGCGCGGAACGTCATCCGCTGCTCGGGGTCGAGCCCGGCTGTCGGCTCGTCCAGCAGGAGCAGTTCTGGCTCGTTGACGATCGCCTGTGCGATCCCGGCCCGGCGCAGCATGCCGCCTGAAAGGGAGCGCAGCTTCGCTCTCGCGCTGCCGCCGAGGTCTACCCGCTCGATCGCGGTCGCCACTGCCTGCGGCACCCGGTGCGGCGGCATTTCCTTCAGCAGCGCGAAGTACTCGACGAACTCAGCCACCGTGAAGCCCGGGTAGTAGCCGAGGTTCTGCGGCAGGTACCCGAGCCTGCGGCGGATCTCCCGCCGGGGCCCGTAGCCGCCCGGATCGCGACCCAGCAGCCGCAGCTGCCCGGAGCTTGGCGGGATCAGCGTGGCCAGCATCCGCAGCAGGGTGGTCTTGCCTGCGCCATTCGGGCCGAGCAGTCCGAATACCCCCGGACCGGTTTCCAGACTCACCCCGGCAACCGCCTGGACGCGGCCGAACCGCCTGGTCACATCGCTGATATCAACGTTCATGACGTTCCCTTCGGGAGGCGGGTGGCGAACCAGGCGATGGTGGCGCAAGCGACCGCGACTGCCAGGTAAGGCAGGACCAGGGCGGAACTCGCGACAGCGGTGATGACCTGGCCGGACGCCGAGCGGGCCGACAGGACCGTGACCGCCCAGGCGGCCAGGCCAGCAGTCACGCCGACGTTTGCGGAGCGGGTAACGGTCGCCGCGGCCAGCGCGAGCGCGCACACGGCGGTCATCGGGACGAGCCAGCCGAAGGTGATCGCGGCGGCCATGCCCGATGCTGCCGATGCAGCCAGACCCAGGACCGCGTTGACTGAGAACACGACCAGCACGCGGACTAGCAGCACCATCCGGTCACTGACGGCCATGCTCTGGGATAGCTCCCAGGCCGGGTCGATGCCCGGCCCGTACGCATAGGCGATGCCCGCGCCGGCGACCGCCGGAGCGAACAACGGAACGAACGGCATGCCGGTCCCGGCGGTGGCCAGGGCGCCGGCCGCCAGGACGACGACGCTGGCGACGACCGAGCCGAGCAGCAGCTTCGGAGTGGTCACCAGCGCGCGCGCGAGGCCTGGCGAGCGCAGCGCGCGGGCGGCCAGCCGTTCCACCAGTCCGGGGCGGCGGCGCCAGACCTCTGCGACCACTCCCAGCCAGACCCGGTGCAGATCGACATCACCCGGCCCCTGGCCCTGAGCTGGCCCCGGCACCGGCAGGTCATCGCGATCACCAGTCATGTCCTGGCTCAAGTTCACCGTCCGCCTCCGTCCCGCACCGGCTGCACCAGGACCGCGCGCATGAGCTGCCGGACCCGGTAGGCGCGGCTTTTGACCGTTCCCGCGGGGACTCCCATCAGCCCGGCCACCTCGGCGACCGAACGGTCCTCCACGTACATGAGCCGCCAGACCTGCCGCGTCAGGCTGCCCTCGGGCCCGAGCGCCCTGATGGCCTCGGCTAGCTCCGTCCGCCGGACGGCGGCCTCTGCCGGATCAGCTGCCTGCTCGGCGGCGGGCCTGACCGCCACAGCCAGCGGCAACGCAGCCGGACCACGGCGGCGCAGCCAGAGCGCCGCCTGCCGTCTGGTGATCGCCCAGAGCCAGCCGCCGGGCGAGCCCTCAGGCCGGTAACGCCGAGCTGCCCGCCAGATGGCGAGGAAGCTCTCCTGGAGCACGTCCTCAACCTCGGCGGCAGGCATGATGGTGCGCAGCCTGGCCGCGAGCCAGGGGGCGTGCCGTGCGAACAACTCGCGCAGGGCGCCATCGTCGCCGGCCGCCATTGCGGCGATCAGCTCGTCGTCATCCATTGCTCCTCTATTGCGTTCCGGCGCACAGAGGTTCACTGGCCCCGTCCGGTTTCGGCGGCTGCTTGTCACGGCACTGGGACGGTGACGGGGGCGATGGAGTCGCCCGGGCCGATCTGAGCGCAGCCAGTGCGGAAGGGCTGTTTCGCGAACCGCTGGGCCAGGAATGTCTGAGCCTGCGCAAAGAAGGGTGTTCCGGCCTGGTCGTGGTCAAGCCCGTGGTAGATGCGCAGCTCGACGGGGACCCCCCGCTGGCAGTAGATGTACGCGAGCTCCTGTACGTCCCTGGTGACGGTGACGCCGTCTCCGGCGGAGTCCGAGAGGCCGTTGCCAATGAACAGCGGCCCGCGCGGGGTGCCGCTTCGGCTCATGATGAGGTCATCCAGGATGCGGGCGAGGACCGGGATCTTGGCTATGTCCTGGTACCGGGGCTTGAACAGCTGCGCGCTTGGCAGACCCGTGAAGGTGCCGGAGCACCTGGTCTGATCGGCATTCGCGGCGGCGATGCCCGGCTGCGTGGAGTACCGGCTGAGGTCACGAGCGCCGAAGCCGCGGGCCAGGCCGTCCAGGTAGGCCGGGATCTGCCCGGTCCAGGCTGAGCCCGGCTCATCGATATAGGCGAGTACTGGCATGGCGGCCTCAGGCACGCCGAGCCAGTTCTCGGCTGCCCGGATGGCATCGAGGGTCTCGTACCCGCTCAACTGACCCACTCCGTAGGCGGCGTCCTCGCCTTCGTAGTCCGCCATGACCACCGTGTAGCCCGAGCTGACGTAGCTCCTGATGAAACCCGTCTCGCCGCCGGTGCCCGCCCTGAGCGTATAGCTGGGATCGCACTCCGCGCCCAGGGCGTCATAGGACGTCTGGTAGGAGAGCAGCCGGGCTGGCCTGGCGCCCGGTCTCGCGGGCGTGGCGGTCGTAGCCAGCCCGGCGGCGGTGCTGGCCGGGGCCGCGCCGGCGGTCGGCCTGGCTGGCTTTCCTCCGCAGGCAGCAGCGGCGATGGCCAGGACGAGGACTCCCGACGTGATCACGAGGACCCGGTGCCGCTGCGGTCGTCGGCTCGGCTCGGTGTTCATCACTGTTCTATTGCGATGCGGCGGCGACAGGTTCACCTACTCGGTTTCGCCGTCTGCGTGCTCGGGCACGGCCAGACTCAAGTAGTGTGTCTACAACTCTGTAGAAATTAGCTTTGCTGCCAGGCTCCCACGTCCCAACGCAGGTGGTTATGGACTCCTTTCTCACCCACGCCGGCTATGCCGCGATCATGCTGCTCGGCTTCCTGGAGGCCTGCTGCATCCCGATACCGTCCGAGATCACCTTCGGCTTTGGCGGCGTCCTTGCCTACGAGGGCCACCTGAACCTGGCTCTTGTCATCATCCTCGGCACGCTGGCCGAGCTGGTCGGCTCGTACGTCTCCTACACAGCCGGGCGAGTCGGCGAGCGCCCGGTGATCGAGCGGCTGGGCCGGTACCTCCTGGTCACCAGGGCCGATATGGACAGGGCCGAGAACTTCATGCGCAAGCGGGGAGCCTGGGCGATCCCGATCGGGCGGGCCTTGCCGTTCGTGCGTTCGTTTACCTCCGTGGCGGCCGGATTCGCCAGGGTCGGGGCACTGCGATTCGGGCTGCTCAGCCTTCTCGGCACTGCCGTGTACGCGACGATCATCGCCAGTGTCGGGTACGGCGTGGGCTCGGCCTGGAATCAGATCGCTAAAGACATCTCGCTGGCCGGCTGGGTCGTGGCCGTGCTGGTGGTCGCTGCGATCGCAGCATTCGCGGTCGTCCGCGTCCGGGCCCTGCGCCGGGAGGCCGCAGCGGCGCCGGTCGCCGTGCGGCAGGAGGAGCCTGACACCTCCCGCAGCGGGGCTCGCGACCCTGGCCGGCGCCCCTAGGAAGCGGCAGCAGCGGCCTGCGCGAACTCGATGAGGGCATGCAGGTCGCTGGCCACCTCGATAGCCGACAGGCACGAAACGGCCACCAGCGCGATAGCGACTGCCGCGAGCAGCACCCCGCGCTTCGGCGGCGGACCGAGGAGCGCTGCCACCCGGCGCGGGACCAGGCCCGTGCCGCCGCCGTGCAGCCGGGCGGGAAGGACGCCGAGTGCGGCGGCCCACGCGGGGCGCCGGCCGGCCCGGGCAGACGCTGCCAGAGCGGCTTTCGCGATCGTATGGGCCGCCAGTGGCCGGCTCCCGGCGGCCGCGGCAGCTCGCTCGTCGGCCCATCGCTCGACGCTGTAGCCGACTGCCGCGCAGAGCGGGCGCAGCAGCGGGTTCGCCGCCGCCGCGAGGCGCGCGGCAGCGGTGAAAAGGTAATGGCAGCCGCGGGCGTGCGCTCGCTCGTGGGCCAGCACGACCTCGCGCTCGGCCGGGCTGAGCAGGTCGAGCAGGCCCGAGGTCACCACGATCCTGCTCGGCCAGCCAGGGACCGTGTAAGCATCGACGCCGTCGTCGGCGACCACCACAGCCCCGTCAGGGCCTGCGAGCCGGCCAGTCTGGGGGAGCCGCCGGGACTGACGATGCGCCGACACGAGCGCGGCGACGCGCAGCCAGCATGCCCGTACCGCGGCGATGGCCGCGAACGAGAGCAGCGAGCCGGTGATGATCCCGAGCGGCAGCGAGGCGTGGTCACCGCGGTCCACCGCTCGCATCGACATGCCCCCGAGCGCGCCGACAACCGGCAGCCGCATCGCGGCGGCGAACGTGATCAGGCCGAGGGCGCCGCAGCTCGCCGCCGCGAGAGCGACCGCGCTGCTGGCCAGCAGCCAGGTCGCGGTGCGCGGGGGGAGCCGGTCGGCCAGCAGGCGTGCGGCCGGAGCAGCCAGCAGCGGCGCGCACAGGGGGAGACACACGAGGAGCAGCATGGCGTCGCGTCAGCCGTCCATGCCCCGTTCGCTGAGCATGCGACGCAGCAGTTCCTCGTCGGCATGCGACAGCTCAGACACGAACCGGGCAAGCACCACCTCCCGCTCGTCCTGGGCGTCGAGCACGCCTCGCATCCGGCGGGCGGCGAGGCCGGGCCCGTCGGCCACCGGAGCGTAGGAGTAAGCACGTCCGGCCTTCAGCCGGGTGAGGACGCCCTTGGCGTGCAGCCGCGACAGGATCGTGACGACTGTCGTGTACGCAAGGGCGCCGCCGAGGCGATCGCGCACCTCGCCGGGCGTGAGGGGCGAGTCCGCTGACTGCAGCACCGCGAGGGCGGCCGCCTCGAGCTCGCCCGCGGCGCGCCGGCTGGGCTGATGCTGGGGCGGGTCGTGCTGCATGGGCTGGAGCGCTCCTTCGGGCCGGAGACGACTGATTCTACGAGAGTGTAGGGGCAGAGCCGCCTCGGCTCGGGCATGATTCGGCCCGGCAGCCGCCGGGTAGGGCAAGAATGGTCAAAACCGGGCGCGACAAGCACGATCGGCCAGGCGATCTGAGGGGGCAGATGGCATGGGGATTGAGGTTGTCTCGCGGCTGAAGTTGCAGGGGCCGGAAGCCGTGCCGGTCTCGCTGACCATCAACGGACAGCAGCACCACCTGTCCATCGAACCGCGGGTGAGCTTGCTTGACGCGCTGCGCGAGCACCTCGGCCTGACCGGGTCGAAGAAGGGCTGCGATGAGGGCACCTGCGGCGCCTGCACCGTCTGGGTCGATGGCCGCCGCGTGCTGGCCTGCCTGACGCTGACGATGACGTGCGAGGGCCGGGAGATCACCACGATCGAAGGGCTGGGCACGGAGGATGATCTGCACCCGATGCAGGCCGCTTTCATCGCCAGGGACGCGTTTCAGTGCGGGTACTGCACACCCGGCCAGATCATGTCCGCCGTCGCCCTGCTCCGGGAGGGTCATGCCGGGGACGACACCGAGATCAGCGAGTGGATGAGCGGCAACATCTGCAGGTGCGCGGCCTACCCCAATATCCGCGCCGCGATCCGCGAGGTTCGCGACGCCGCGAGCGGCAGGTGAGGCCGATGCGTCCACTCAGCTATGCCAGGGCAACCGGCGTCGACAGCGCGATCGCGACGGTCCGCGACCACGAGGACGGCGCATTCCTGGCGGGCGGGACCACCGAGGTCGACCTGGTCCGGCAGGACGTGCTGCGTCCCGGACTGCTCGTCGACATCAATGACCTGCCGCTAGACCGGGTCGAGGACCTGCCTGGCGGCGGTCTGCGGATCGGGGCGCTGGCCCGGATGAGCGACGTCGCCGCCATGCCTGCCGTGGCAGCGCGCTACCCAGTCATCTCGCAGGCTTTGCTGCTGGGCGCCTCCGCGCAGTTGCGCAACATGGCGTCGCTGGGCGGCAACCTGTGCCAGCGCGTGCGGTGCAGTTACTTCCGCGACACCTCGTCCCGGTGCAACAAGCGCGATCCGGGTAGCGGATGCGCGGCGCTCAGCGGATTTAACCGCGGGCACGCGATCCTCGGCACGAGCGACCAGTGCATTGCCACTCATCCCTCCGACGTGGCCGTCGCGCTCGTGGCCGTGGACGCGATCGTGCACACCCGCGGGCCGGCCGGCGAGCGGTCGGTCCTGGCGGACGACTTCTTCCTGGTCCCCGGCGACACCCCGGACCGCGAGCATCCGCTCGACCACGGCGAGCTGATTACCTCGATCGAGGTGCCGCCAGCTCCGGTAGCGCGCACCTCGGTCTACGTGAAGGTTCGCGACCGCGAGTCGTACGAGTTTGCGCTCGTCTCGGTCGCAGCCGCGATGCGGATCAAGAGCGGCATTGTGGCTGAGATCCGGCTCGCGCTCGGCGGTGTCGCGACCAAGCCGTGGCGCGCGCGGGCCGCCGAGCAGAGTCTGCTTGGCCAGCCGGCCACTGCTGAGAGCTTCTCCGCCGCTGCCGTCCGGGAGCTCGCGGCCGCCAGGCCGCGGCCGCTGAACGCATTCAAGGTCGAACTCGCGCAGCGCGCTGTAGTGCGGGCGCTCGACACGCTTACCGCCGCGGACACGCCATGACCGGGGCCATCGGGCAGGAGATCAGGCGGGTGGAAGGTCCGGCGAAGGTAACCGGATCAGCGCACTACTCGGGTGAGATCCCGCTGCCCGACCTGGCGTTCGCCGAGATCGTCGGCGCTGGCGTCGCCAGCGGCCGGGTCACCGCGATCGACACCGCCGCGGCCGAGCGGGCCGGCGGTGTCGCCGGGGTGCTCACTCATCGCAACCTGCCGAAGGTGAACCGGGTGCCGTTGCTTCCCTCGCTGGTCGGCGGTCCGGCCCCCGGCGAGACGTTCTTCCCGATGCAGGACGACGTCGTTCACTACGCCGGCCAGCCGGTCGCCATCGTGGTCGCGGACAGCCTGGAGCGTGCCCAGTACGCCGCCCGGCTGATGCGAGTCAGCTATGCCGAGTCATCGTCGGTCACCACACTCGACCAGGGCCGTGATGCGTACGAACCGGACCGGCTGTTCGGCGGCCTGATGCCTGCCAGCTTTAGCCGCGGCGACGCCGCGGCCGGCCTTGCGGCCGCCGATCTGCGCATCGACGCGTCGTACCGGTTCGCAGCCAACCATCACAACGCGCTGGAACCGCTGACGACTACCGCGGCCTGGGACGGTGACCAGCTCACGCTCTACGACTCGTGCCAGGGCATCAAGGCGGTGCAGCTCACTGTGGCCGCGCTGCTGGGCATCTCACCATCGAAGATCCGGGTGCTGACGCAGTACACAGGCGGGGCGTTCGGCTCGAAGGCGATGGTCTGGCCGCATGTCACGCTGACAGCACTGGCTGCCCAGCACGTCCGCCGGCCGGTACGGCTTGCGCTGCCGCGCGGTCAGATGTTCACCTCGTGCGGGCACCGTGAAGAGCAGGAACAGCAGGTCCACATCGGCGCAACTCGCGACGGCAGGCTCACCGCGATCCGGCACCAGAAGATCTCCATCACGTCACCGTTCGATGACTGGGCCGAGCCGGCGTTCGGCGTCGCCTCGCAGCTGTACGCCTGCCCGAACTTCGATGGCAGTCACCGGCTGGTGCGCGGCAACACGATGACACCGACCTTCACCCGCGGTCCTGGCGAGACACTCGGTGTTTTCGCCCTCGAGTGCGCAGTCGACGAGCTCGCCGGTCAGCTCGGCGTGGACCCGATCGAGCTGCGGCTGCGGAATATCAGCGAAGTCGAGCCAACATCCGGGCACCCGTGGTCCAGCTACGGCCTGCGCGAGTGCTACCAGCGCGGCGCCCGCCGGTTCGGCTGGGCTGGCCGTAACCCGCGGCCGCGGTCACGACGTGAGGGCAACTGGCTCATCGGGACGGGGATGGCGACGGCCGGCTACCCGGTTGCTTTCTTCATGCACACCCAGCGGGCACGCGCGCACCTGTATGCCGATGGCAGCGCGATCGTGCAGACCGCCACGCAGGAGTTTGGCACCGGGACGGCGACGGTCATGACGCAGGTCGCGGCGGACGGCCTTGGCGTCGACCTGCAGGACGTGCGGTTCGAATTCGGCGACACCGACCTGCCGACGGCTGGCTCGCCGGTGGGATCCAACGGCGCCATGATGGTGAGCGCAGCCGTGCACAATGCCGCGACCGCCGTGCGGAGTCAGCTGATCGCGCTGGCGGTAAGCGACGGCCAGTCGCCGCTGCACGGCGTGGACCCCGGCCGGATCGTGGTGGCCAGCGGCCGGATGTCGCTGACAGACGACCGCAGGACCGGGGAGACCTACGGCGATCTGATGCGGCGCCATTTCATGGCCGACGCCGAGGCCATCGGCAGCTGGGATCCGCCGCCACCGGACACCCCGTACGGCTTGCTGACGTTCGGCGCCCAGTTCGCCAGGGTGGCCGTCGATGCTGACCTCGGGCTCATCAGGGTTCGGCAGCTCACCGGCGCGTTCGCGCCCGGCCGGGTGCTGAATCCGCTGACGGCGCGCAGCCAGCTGATGGGCGGCATGCTCTGGGGGATGAGTCAGGCGCTGCTCGAGGGCACCAGGATGGACAGCGGCGAGGGCCGGTGGGCGAACACCAGCCTCGGTGACTATCTCGTCCCGGTGAACGCCGACGCTCCGGATGTCGAGGTGGAGCTTGTCGAGGTCGAAGACCCGATTGCCGGGCCGCTCGGGGTGAAGGGCGTCGGTGAGGTAGGGCAGGTCGGTGTCGCGGCGGCGATCGCCAACGCGGTGTTCAACGCCACCGGCTACCGCGCACGCGAGCTGCCGATCGCCGTCGAGCACCTCCTGGCCGGCTGATCAGGCGAGCTTCGCGACCGTCAGCAGCACAGCCGAGTCCTGGAGTGCCAGCAGACTATGGGATGCATCGGGAACGATGAGCAGGTCGCCGTCCCGTCCCTCCCAGGACTGGTCGCCGGCCGTGAGCCGGACGCGGCCGCGAAGCACATGCACGGTAGCCTCGCCCGGATTCTCGTGCTCGGCCAGGGTCGCGTCCGCGGCGAGGGCGATCACGGTCTGCCGCAGGACCTTCTCGTGGCCGCCCATGACGGTCGATGCTGCCCGGCCGCCAGCCGCACCGGCCGCCTGGGCCAGCAGCTCACGGGCCTTCGCGTCGAGGGATATCTTCTGCATGCCGCACCTTTGTGATGTCCCGCGCCGTAACCGCCTGTCACCTCCGTACCCGGCCCTCTGGGTGGTAATCCGGAGCCGGGTGCGCTGAGCCGGCGTCAGTCGTCCGAACGTCGTACTCGCCCCGCGGCCGGGTCATCCTGCGGTCGCTCGATCTGGCTCCCGGTCGCAGGTACCGTGACATGCGATGACGACGATCCGATCCGCTGTGCCTCATGATCGTTCCCGCCCGCCGCCGAGGCCGGCTCCGGCCGCAGGGCGCCGGGAGTGGCGCGAGCGGCTGCGCGTGCTCCTCGACCCGCCTGAGACTGAACGCGATCCCGGTCCGCTCACGCGCCTGCTTGGGTCATGGCGGGCATTCGCCCGCACCCACGTGAAGGTCACTGACAGCGCCAAGGCATTCGCCGTCTGCGCGCTCGGCCTGAGCAGCGCCATACCGGGTCGCGACTGGAGATCGGCCGGGGTGCTGACGATCTTGCTGGCGCTGCCGCTGGTCTGGCGGCGAACCTTCCCGGTCACGGTGTTCCTCGTCATTGCCGCGGTGGCGTTCGTCCAGTGGATCGGTGACCTGCGGCTTTTCGCTGATGTAGCGCTGCTCGCGGCCCTCTATACCGTCGCCGCTGCCCGGCCCCGGCGGGCGGCCGTCGGCGCGGCTCTCATCCTCGAGGGCGGAGCCGTCCTGGCGGCCATCCGATGGGGACATTCGTCGCTTGCGACCTTCTCGTTCCTGTCCGGCCTCGTTGTGGCTGCGTTCGTGTCGGGCCTGTACGTCCGGGCGAGGCGCCTCTATGTGGCGAGCCTGGTCGAGCGCGCCGCCCGGCTGGAGTTCGAGCGAGACCAGCAGGCGCTGCTGGCCACCGCAGCCGAGCGGGCCAGGATCTCCCGCGAGATGCACGATGTGATGGCCCACAGCCTGGCAGTCGTGATTTCGCTGGCCAATGGTGCGGTGGCGAAGCTCGGCCGCGATCCTGAGCAGTCGCGGGAGGCGCTCGAGTCGATCTCCGAGCTCGGCCGGGAGGCTCTTGCCGACACCCGACGGATGCTGTCGGTCCTGCGGACCGAGGACGATCCCGCCGTCCGCGGACCGCAGCCGGGCATCGAGCAGGTCGCGGACCTCGTCGATCGTGCCGCCTCCACCGGCCTTGCGGCGACACTGTCTGTTCGCGGCGATCCGGTCCCGCTCGCGCCTGGCCTCGCACTCAGCGTCTACCGGATCATCCAGGAAGCGATCACCAACGCGGTCAAGCATGCCGAGGCTGCGACCACCGTCGCAGTCGAGCTCAGCTGGGCACCGTGCGCGCTCAAGATCGCGGTTACCGACGACGGCCGCGGCGGGCGAGGTTCCGGCTCGACGGGCGGCTTCGGCCTGGCCGGCCTGCGCGAGCGCGCGGCCCTTTACGGCGGCACGGCGACGGCCGGGCCCGTGCAGGAGGGCGGATGGACCGTCAGGGCACGGATCCCGATCATCAGCCAGGGCATGCCGTGACCGACGGCCAGCTAGCCGGCGACCCGATCTCGGTCGTCCTTGTCGACGATCAGCCGCTGATCCGCAAGGGCTTCCGCATGGTTCTCGAAGAGCAAGCCGGCCTTGTGGTGGTGGGCGAGGCGGCCGACGGTGCGGCCGCGCTCGATCTCGTCGGCCGCTGTCACCCTGACGTCGTCGTCATGGACGTCAGGATGCCCGGCATGGACGGAATCGAGGCGACGCGAGCGATCATCGCCGCCGAGCCGCACTCGCGCATCCTGATCCTGACGACATTCGACCTGGACGAGTACGCGTTCGGTGCGCTGCGTCTCGGCGCCAGCGGCTTCATCCTGAAGGACGTTTTGCCGGCTGAGCTGGTCCGGGCCATCCGGGCCGTCGCGGACGGCGACGCCGTCATCGCGCCGAGCGCGACCCGGCGCCTTCTCGACGCGTTCGGGCACCAGCTTCCCGACCCTCAGCCAGCGGGCGCCCCCTCGCACCCGGAGCTTGACCAGCTCACCGCCAGGGAGCGGGAGATCCTGATCGAGCTCGCTGGCGGCCTTTCCAACGCCGAGATCGCCAGCCGGCTCTTCGTCACAGAGGCAACGGTCAAGACGCATCTAGGGCGGGTGCTCGCCAAGCTCGGGCTGCGCGACCGCGTCCAGGCGGTGGTGTACGCCTACGAGGCCGGCCTGGTTGACCGGCGATCCAGGCAGTAAGGCCTGAGCGTCCAGGGCTGTCAGCCGGAGGCTCTCGGTGCCGCTCGCGAGCCGAGGCTCGTCACCCACTCGGCTGTGGTGATGACGGCAGCCTGGCGCGGAAACACCTTCTCCACCAGGACGCGATGGACCTCGTCGTCGCGGTCAGCGCAGGCGTCGGCCAGCACCGTCAGCCGGTAGTCGCGGTCGGCGGCCTCGCGGAGCGTCGAGAGCACGACGCCGCTGGTCGCGATGCCGGTGAGCACGAGGTGGTCGGCGTTCATGGAGCGCAGCAGCACCTCAAGGTCGCTGCCGGTGAAGGCGCTGACCCGTTTCTTCACCACGATTGGCTCGCCGGGCCGCGGCGCGACCGCGGGGTGGATCTGCGTCGACGGGCTCTCCTCGGCGAATCTGTCGCCCGCCGTGCTGACGACCGCGCTGAAAGTGCGGTTGGCCGGGCTGATCTCAGGGAAGCCGGAGCGGAACGCGACACGGACGAAGACGACCGGGATGCCGGTATCCCTGGCGGCGGCGAGCGCCTCCGCTGCTCGGTCCAGCAGGTCGGGGCCGACGCTCTCGGCCACGCTTTGCTGCACGTCCATGATGAGTAGCGCGCTGGTCATCTCGTCGTTGCTCCGTTCGCCGATCTCGAAGACGACTACATCGTCCCGGCTGGCACGGCAGAGCCGGCGGTCGGGGCCTAGTCGCGGCCTGCACGCCTATCCGTGTGCTGGAAGGGCGTCTAAATTGTGACCTTTTTGGTACTTGCTGCTGACATCTGCCGCTCGTAGCCTTTCCGGAAAGCTAATGGCTCATCAGCCGCTCGGGCAGCGCGGGAGCCTCAGAGATGGACAGGGTGCGGCCTGCCCTTGCGGCCAGCGAGCCGACATGGAGGTAGGTATGGTTCGATTCAGGCATCCGTGGTACTTATCCGCTGTCATTGCTGCTGGAGCGCTGGTCATTGCAGCCTGTGGCAGCAGCAGTCCCTCGTCCTCACATTCCAAGACGACCAACGGCGGCACTATCACCTACGCCCTCGATGAGGACGTGGCGGGCTTCAATGTGCTGCAGGCAGACGACAACGAGTTCGTCCTGGCCGAGATCATGGACCAGGTGTGGCCGACGGTGTTCCGCACGCAGCCGAACGCTACGGTTGCGCTCGACACCAACTTCGTGACCAGCGCCAAGGTCACCAACTCGAACCCGCAGACCATCGTCTACCAGATCAATCCGAAGGCGGTGTGGTCTGACGGGGTGCCGATCAGCGCCACTGATTTCATCTACAACTGGCAGTCCCAGAGCGGCAATCCGAAGTACAAGGATGTCGGCGGCAAGGCGTTCCTGCCGGCCGGTACCTCTGGCTACAACCAGATCAAGTCGGTCACGGGGTCAAACGGCGGCAAGACGGTAACCGTCGTGTTCGCCAAGCCGTTCGCCGACTGGAAGGCTCTGTTCGGTCCGCTGATCCCGGCGCACATCGCCGAGAAGTACGGATTCAACAACGGGTTCCAGACCTTCGGGCCCGCGGTGAAGGTGTCCGGCGGACCATACGAGATCCAGAGCTACACCAAGGGCGAAGACCTCGTCGAGGTTCCCAACCCGAAGTACTGGGGAGCGAAGCCGCATCTGTCGAAGATCGTCTTCCGGTTCATCCTGGACGACAACCAGGACGCATCGGCGATTCAGACCGGCGAGGCGGACATCGTGAACCCGGTGATCCCGTCGGTGGCCTACGCGGATTCCATCAAGGGCATCTCCAACTTCACGGCGTCGGTTCTGCCCGGCCTGGAGTTCCAGCACATCGACTTCAACGAGGCCAACCCGTACCTGGCCAAGCTGGCGATCAGGGAGGCCATCGCGCTCGGCACGAACCGGACGGAGATGGTCCAGCGGATCGTGACGCCGATCTTCTCCACCGTTAACCCGGCCGATGCGTCTAAGGCTCAGGTGCTCAACAACCGGATCTACATGCCGATCCAGCCGGAGTACTCCAACACCAGCGGCAGCATGGGCACGTTTGACCCGGCTAAGGCCAAGCAGCTCATCGCGGGAACTGGGATGACCATGGGTTCGGACGGTTACTACCACCCGAACTACGGCCCGGAGAAAGGCCAGGACTTCACCCTGTCGATCTCTACCACCAGCGGAGTGCCGGTGCGGCAGCAGATCGAGGAGCTGTTCCAGGCCGACATGAAGGCGATCGGTCTCAAGATCAACATTCAGAACTACGACGCGAACACGCTGTTCGGGACCGTGGGACCGAAGGGCGAGTTCGACATGATCCAGTTCGCCTGGGTCGGGTCGCCGTTCGAGTCCGGCAACGAGTCCATCTACTGCTCCTACACGAACGTCGCGAACTGCGGCGACAACTGGGATCACTACTCGGACCCGAAGGTCGACACGCTGTTCACCCAGGCGCTCTCGGATCTCAACCCGACCACGGACGCATCGCTGTACAACCAGATCGACGCGCTGCTGTGGAAGGACATGGCAACGCTGCCGCTCTTCGAGAATCCGGTCTACTACGGCTACTCGACCAAGTACGCCAACCTCATCCCGAACCCGACCAGCGTCGGCATTCCATGGAACGCACAGGACTGGGCCCTCAAGGCCTGACTCCGGCGCGTTGTTCTAGCTGATGCTGCCGTCCTCCGGCGGCTCGCGCAGGCGGGCCGCCGGACGACGGCGGAAAGGGTAATCGGATGGGCGCTTACATCATCCGCCGGCTAGGCGCCGGCCTCCTGGTCCTGGCCGTTGGCACATTCGGCCTCTATATCCTCGTGTCCCTCTCCGGGAACCCGCTCGCGAACCTCATGGCGAACCCGCACATCTCGCCCGCCACCATCCGGGCCGCCCAGATCGAGCTGCACTTAAACGAACCGCTGCTGGAGCGTTACTGGACCTGGCTCACCGGGATACTGCACGGCAACTTCGGGATCAGCACGCTCGGGCAGGCGGTCGGGCCACAACTCTGGCCGCGGATGTGGGTCACCCTGCAGATGGTGCTCCCGGCAGTCATCATCTCGATCGTGCTGGGGATAGGGCTCGGCGTCATGAGTGCCGTCCGCCAGTACAGCGTCCTCGACCACGTCTCCACCGCGTTCGCGTACATCTTCTATGCCACCCCGGTGTTCGTCATCGCGATCCTGCTCAAGGACTTCCTGGCGGTCAAGGTGGACAACGCCGTCGGGCATCCCGTGCTGTACACGATCGGGCAGAACAATCCGGGGACCACGGGGACGTGGAGCGTCTTTGTCGACGCTCTCGCGCACGACGTGCTGCCGATCCTCACCCTGGTGCTGATTACCTATGCCGCGTGGAGCCGTTATCAGCGAGCGTCCATGCTGGACGTGCTCAATGCCGACTACGTCAGGCTGGCCCGGGCGAAGGGGCTGTCCCGGCGTCGCGTCCTGTACGTGCACGCGCTCCGCAACGCTCTCATCCCGGTCACGACAGTGATCGCTCTCGACTTCGCCACCATCCTGGGCGGCGCGGTGATCACCGAGATCGTGTTCGGCTGGGAAGGGATGGGACGGTTCTTCTACGAGGGACTGACAGGTCCAGTCAGTCCTGACGTCAACGTCGTGATGGCCTACGTCACGATCATCGCCGCGCTGGTCATCATCTTTAACATCATCGCGGATATCGTCTACGGGCTGCTCGACCCGAGGATCCGTTATGCCTGAGCCACGCGAAACCGCCGCGTTCGATCCGCTCACCGGCGCGGCGCCGCTGCTGCCGTCCAGCCCATTGGGCCAGACTCTCGGCCAGCCGGCCGGCGTGCCGCACCCGCGCGGGCCGGAGAGTGCCGAGGAGCTGACGGACGTCGCTGGCCTGGCGGCCGCGGAGGCGGGTCTGAGTATCAAGGCCCGCAGCCAGTTCCAGATGGCGTACACCCGGTTCATCCATCACAAGATGGCGCTGATCGGCCTGTGCACGTTCGTCGCGATCCTGCTGTTCTCTACTATCGGGCCGCTGTTCTGGCACTACAACTACGCTCAGATCACCAGCCAGTTCGGCACCGGCCCGTCGCTGGCTCATCCATTCGGCACCGACACCATCGGCCACGACATGTTTGCCCAGGTCATGGCCGCGACGGCAACCTCGATCCAGACCGCCCTGGTGGTGGCCGGCATAGCGACCGTGCTCGGCACCCTGGTCGGCGCCGCCGCTGGCTACTACGGCAAGTGGGCCGACGCGCTGCTCATGCGGTTTACCGACCTGATCCTGATCGTGCCCGGCCTGGTGATCCTGCTCGTGCTCGCGAACACGGTCAGTAAGTCTTCCGGGAACTGGCTCTGGATTGCCCTGATCCTGGCCGCGCTGTTCTGGACCTACCTGGCGCGGCTGGTGCGCGGCGTCTTCCTGTCGCTGCGCGAGCGTGAGTTCATCGAGGCCCAGCACGCGATCGGCTCCAGCAGCGCTCGCATCATCCTGCGGCACATGATCCCCAACGCGATCGGGCCGATCATCGTGAACGCCACCCTGACCATCGCCAACGCGATCCTCGTTGAGGCGGCGCTCTCCTTCCTCGGGCTGGGCATCCAGCCGCCGCAGGTCTCTCTCGGTTTTCTGATCGCGCAGGCTGAGGGGGACGCGACAGTGCTGCCCTACCTGTTCTACTTCCCGGCCGCTTTCCTGATCGTGATCATCCTCGCGGTGAACTTCATCGGTGACGGCCTCCGGGACGCCCTTGACCCGCAGCAGCGAGTCCGCGCATGAACGAGGACATCATCACGGCCACCGACCTGTCGGTGACGTTCACCACCCACGAGGGTCCGGTACAGGCCGTCCGGCATCTGGACTTCCGGCTCGGCCAGGGCGAGACGCTAGGCATCGTCGGGGAGTCCGGATCGGGCAAGTCCACAGTCGCGCTGGCGATGCTGGGGCTGCTGTCCCGTAACGCCACCGTGACGGGCTCCATCAATACCCAGGGCCGGGAACTCATCGGGCTGTCTGAGGACAAGCTGTCGCAGGTCCGCGGCGAGACCATCGCCTTCGTCCCGCAGGACCCGCTGAGCTCGCTCAACCCGGCGTTCAGGGTCGGCTGGCAGGTTTCCGAGGCGATCTGGACGCGCGGCAAGGTGTCCAGGGAGGCAGCCGACAAGCGAGCGATCGAACTCCTCGATCTCGTGGGCATCCCGCAGGCAGCCCGGCGGGCGGAGAGCTACCCGCACGAGTTCTCCGGCGGCATGCGCCAGCGCGTGGTCATCGCGATGGCGATGGCCAACGACCCCAAGGTCATCATCGCCGACGAGCCGACGACGGCGCTCGACGTGACCATCCAGGCGCAGGTCCTGGAGGCGCTGAAAGCCGCCCGCGATCAGGCCCGGGCCTCGCTGATCCTGATCACGCACGATCTTGGCGTAGTCGCCGGCATGGCCGATCGCGTCATGGTCATGTACGCCGGCCGCGCAGTAGAGACTGGCCCGGCGGACGAGATCTACTACCGGTCACGGATGCCCTACACGCTGGGCCTGCTCGGCTCACTCCCGAGGCTGGACGCCGACAGCAGCGGACCGCTGCGCCCGATACCCGGCTCGCCGCCGTCGCTGCTTAACCTGCCGCCCGGCTGTTCGTTCGCCGTGCGGTGCCCGCTCGCCATCGACCGGTGCCTGCGCGAGGACCCGCCGCTGCGGGACGTGACCGCCGTCGACCATCAGGCTGCCTGCCACCGGTCGGGCGAGCTTGACGGGATCGGCACTCGGCTGTTCGCCGCCACCTGGACGGACACCGGCGATGGCGCGGCCGTCGGGATCGGCGTCGATCCGGCCGCAGCGCCCGCCGCCGGGCCGAACGGCGCTCCCGCGGGCCGGACCATCATGGAGGTCAGTGATCTCGTCAAGCATTTCCCGATTCGCGGCGGCCGGGTCATCCGGCACACGGTCGGCCAGGCGCATGCGGTCTGCCGTGTCTCGTTCGACCTCAGGGAGCGGGAGACGCTCGGCCTGGTCGGCGAGTCGGGCTGCGGCAAGACGACGACCGCACGCACGGTCCTGCAGCTGATCCAGGCGACCTCCGGATCGGTCCGCTACAACGGCACTGATCTCACCACCCTGAATCGCCGCCAGATGCGGCCGCTCCGCCAGGATGTCCAGGTCGTCTTCCAGGATCCGTACGCCTCCCTGGATCCCCGGATGCCGGTCGGCGAGATTGTTGCCGAGCCGTTGCGCGTGTACAACCGCTGGCAGCGGGGCGCAGGTCCGGAGCGGGTGGCGGAACTCTTCCAGCTGGTCGGACTGAACCCGGAGCATCGCAACCGGTATCCGCACGAGTTCTCGGGTGGCCAGCGCCAGCGGGTGGGCATCGCCCGTGCCCTGGCGCTGAACCCGAAGGTGATGGTTCTCGACGAGCCGGTCTCCGCGCTGGATGTCTCCATCCAGGCCGGTGTCGTCAACCTGCTCGAGGAACTCCAGGAGCGGCTAGGCCTGGCCTACCTGTTCATCGCGCACGACCTCTCGGTGGTCCGTCATATCTCCGACCACGTCGCGGTCATGTATCTCGGCAAGATCGTCGAGATGGGCACCAGGGCTCAGGTCTACAACAGCCCGTCTCATCCGTACACGCAGGCGCTGCTGTCCGCGGTACCGGTGCCGGATCCGGGGATTGAGCGAGAGCGCACGCGCATCCTGCTGACCGGAGACGTGCCGAGTGCCCTTGCTCCGCCAAGCGGGTGCCGGTTCCGGACCCGCTGCTGGAAGGCGCAGGAGATCTGCGCAGACGAGGAGCCGCAGCTCATCGACCGCGGGCAGGCCCATCCGGTAGCGTGCCACTTCGCCGAGAGCGTGCCGGTCGTCCCGGCGAGCACGTCCTGACGGCGGCGCGGTCAGGATTACCGCCGGCCAGCCGGTGCCGGCCCCTGGCGGCGGGGCACGAACTCGGCAGATGTCCGCGCCAGTGGCTGCCTTGTGGTGGAATCTGCTGATGTGACGATGCAGCACGGACCGTTGCTGGCGCTGGCCGGGGTGAGCCGCAGCTACGGTTCGCTGGCGGCGCTCGGGCGAGTCAGCCTGGACCTAGCGGCCGGGGAGTGCGTCGCCCTCCTGGGCGTGAACGGGTCAGGCAAGTCCACGCTGCTCCGGATCGCAGCCGGCCGGGACACGCCGTCGACCGGCCAGGTCACCTACTCCGGCCGCCCGCTGCGCGAGGACGCCCTCGTGGCCAGGACCGAGATCGCGGTGGCCGGGGACGTATCCAGCACCTATCCGGACCTGACTGTCCGGGAGCACCTGCTGCTTGTCGCGATCGCGCACGGAGCTGGCGAGGCCGCCCCCGGCCTGGTCGATGACGCGCTGGCTGAATGCCGGCTGACGGGCCACGGAGCAGCCCTGCCCGGCTCGCTATCCAGCGGGCAGCGGCAGGCCCTGCAGCTCGCCGCCCTGCTGGTCCGGCCGCGCCGGCTGCTGATCCTGGACGAGCCGGAGCAGCGGCTTGACCCCGGTGCCCGGCGCTGGCTGGCCGGGCTGCTCGCGCAGGAGAAGGCGCGGGGCGCGGCGGTGCTTCTGGCCACCCACCACGTCGAGCTCGCTGAATCGGTCGCTGACCAGGCGATCGTGCTGCTGGACGGCACGGTTGTCGCTCGCGGGACGCCGGCCGAGGCGCTGGCCGGACTCGGCTGACCGGGTCATCACGGTGAGCCGATGACGACCGTTCCGTCGGTGGCGGCCGAGCCGGACAGCACCGAGGAGACGCTCGGACTGCTCCGGGAGCTGCGCCAGCGGCCGGCCAGGCAGCGGGCCGCTAACCTCGCGTACTGGCTCTACCTGGCCGGCCTTGCGATCTTCAGCTACGGCGGCTGGCTGATCGCGACCCTCGTCCGGGCGCTGCGCCATCCGCCGCCGCCGACCTCGGACACGGCCGCGCTGCTGCGCGCTGCACCGGCCGGATTGTGCGCGCTCGCGCTCCTGCTGCTGGCGGCCCTCCTCTGGGATGCGCGCTGGCGCGGGCCGGTCAACGTCAGCCCGCCGACGGCGGACTGGCTGCTGGACACGCCGGTCAGCCGGGGGCGGCTGCTGCGGCCGCGGTACCGGCGCTCGGCCGTGCTGAACACGCTCGGCGGCGCGGCGGCCGGCCTCGTGCCTGCGGCGCTACTGCTGGCGGCCGGCCTTGGTGGCACGACGCTGCGGCACTCGGTGGCCCTTGTCGGCGTCACGATGCTCAGCACGGCGCTGCTGGCGGCCCTCGGCACCGGCGTCGCTGCGTGGACCGAAGCGCATCCGGCGGCGCGGCCGGCACTCACCGCACGATCCGCCGCTGGCCCGCTGGTCGCGGCGCTAGCCCTGGTCGCTGTGCTCGGGGCGGCAGTGCGGCTGCCGCCCGTGGTCGCCACCGTGCTGCTGTGGTCTGGACCCTGGGGCTGGGCGGCCCAGGGTCCGGTCGCTCTGGCGGGCGGCAGCGCCCCGCTCTGGCCAGTCGCCACGGCGGTGCTGGCGGCCGTGGCCATCGGCACGCTGCTCACGGGTCACCACGCCGCGGCGGGCATTCCGGCCGCCGCGCTGCGGCGGCACGCGCACACACTCGGCCACATGTCCGCCGCCATGCTGAATCTGGACGCTCGCCGCGTGACCACCACCTACCGGGACGCGAGCGGTGCGTACGGCCGGGTCAGGTTCGCGATCAGGCCGCCGCTGCGCCGCCAGCTCGTGCTGCCCTGGCGAGACCTGACCGCGCTGGTGCGCGCCCCGGCAAGGCTGGCCTGGTCGGCGCTGCTCGCGCTAGCCGCGGCGGGGCTCGGTGCACTGGCGGTGCGCTCACCGCATGCAGCGCTGCTGACCCTGACGGCGGCGCTCGTCGCTGGCTACCTAGCTGCGGCGGGCTTGTGCGAGGGCGCGCGGCTCGATGGCGACGACCCGCGGCGGTCTGACCAGCTGCCGTTCCGGTTCGACACGCTCACCTGGTGGCACGCCATCGTGCCAGCTCTGGTGCTGGCGGTGGTGGGGGGTGTACCGGCTGGTGTGCTCGCCGCCATCAGCGGTCATGGCGTGCTTATCCCGCTCATCGCGGCGACAATCGCTGTCCTGGTGGGCGGGGCGCTCGTGAACTCCTTCCGGGGGGACCTCGAGGGCGAGATGTTCGCGGGATTCGACACCCCGGTGGGGAACTCCTCGGGCGTCACCATCACCCTCTGGTACCTGACCGGTCCGCTGCTCGCAGTCGGCCCCGGGCTCATCCTGTGGTATGTCGCCATCAAGTCGGGTCGCGCCGGGCCCGCCATTACCGTCGCGGTGCTGTCCGTGGCGCTCGCCGCCTGGCTCGGCCGGATCGCGTCCGGGCGCGCGCGCGGCCTGCGCGCGCACTGACCCCGGCGATGTTAGGCCGCCGTCTCGCCGGGCAGAGAAACGCCGACATCCGCGAGGGAAAGGTGGACGGCCGCTGTGACCGCCGTAGTTCTATCGATAGTGCTAGGCCTGCTCATCATCGTCCTGGCGATCGGTATCCCGTACTGGCTAACCCACCGCCACATGCGCCCGCAGCACGATGCGGGCGAAGCGCAGGCATACCTGGAGGCGACTGACAGGACAGCCGAGCAGGTCGCGGCAGGCGAGCCGGGGCGCCCGCTGTCGGACGGCGGCCGGGCTGCGGCGAACTGGCAGGCAGCGCACGCGGGAGTAGATCCCGAGACCGGCGAGCCGGCGTCCGGAACAGCCAGCCGTGACTGGCCCGAAGGCACCGGCTAGTAACCGGTCGCAGCGAAGTCGCGCTGTACGCTCCCATTCGTGCGCGATATGTCCTGGCTTCGGGTCGCGGGCGACCGCATCCTGACGGAGGCCGACGAGCCGGTCCTGCTCCGCGGTGTCGGCATCGGCGGCTGGCTGAACATGGAGAACTTCATCACTGGCTATCCGTCCACCGAGTCGCTGCAGCGCGAGGCGATGAAGCAGGCGATGGGGGAGGAGGCGTACGAAGCCTTCTTCCGGGAGTTCACCGAGAGCTTCTACGGCGACGCGGATGCGCGCTACCTCGCGTCGCTAGGGGCCAACTGCGTGCGCCTGCCGGTGAATTACCGCCTGCTGGCCGACGGGACTGGGCTGGCTGGCACTGGGCCTATGCAGGTACGGCAGACCGGGCTCGCCCTGCTGGACCGGGCGGTCGCGACGTCCGCCGCGCACGGCCTGTACACAATCCTCGACCTGCACGCGCTGCCGGGCGCGCAGAACGCGCACTGGCATAGCGACAACCCGACGCACCGGGCCGGGTTCTGGGAGCAGCCGGTGTTCCAGGATCAGGTGGTGGCGCTCTGGGAGGCCGTTGCCCGGCACTTCGCCGGCAACCCGGCGGTGGCCGGGTACAACCCGGTCAACGAGCCCGCCGATCCGTCCGGCGCGGTGATCGGCCCGTTCTACGCGCGCCTGGCCAGCGTGATCCGCGGCGCGGACCTCCGGCACATCCTCTTCCTCGACGGGAACCGGTACGGCACCGACTTCTCCGCGGTCGGCGAGGTACTGCCGAACACCGTCTATGCGGCGCATGACTATGCACTGCCAGGAATCGCGGCAGGGAGCAGCTATCCCGGCACCACCCGCGGCGAGTGGTTCGACCGGGGCGTGGTAGAGCAGACGTTCGCCAGCCGGACCGAGTTCATGCGGCAGACCGGCACGCCCGTCTGGATCGGCGAGTTCGGA
>Ga0335074_10002145_pt1 | contig 26861 bp, 24 predicted proteins | sample Lox_Sample_23_FD_206715 | JGI IMG/M metagenome (GOLD analysis project Ga0335074, IMG submission 206715) | Soil microbial communities from Loxahatchee National Wildlife Refuge, Florida, United States - Lox_Sample_2.3 | ecosystem: Environmental > Terrestrial > Soil > Wetlands | place: USA...
ACCCTGGAGTAGCAGGTGTTGATCACCAGCGCCGCGCCGAGGTAACCGGCGGCGAGGCTGTCGAGGATGCCCACCCAGCCAGCGGCCTTGAGCACGTCGCCTGCCCAGGCGGAGGCACCGCCGAATTCGGAGACGACAGTCAGCGCCAGCACCACGAACGCCAGCGTGAACGGCATCACGGCTGCGAACGCGATAGTCCGCGCGCCGATCGCGAAGATCGCGGTGAAGATCGCCCACATGATGAACCACGCGGCTAGGACGTGGTTGGTGTTGTTAGGCCCGGCCTGGGCGTAGAGCGGGCCGTAGAAGAATTTGTAGAAGATCCCGGTGCTGAACAGGAATCCTGCGTAGCCGAGCCCGAACGTGCCGCCAAACAGCTCACCCGCCCGGTACTCCCATATTCCGCCGATGAACAGGCCGATCGTGCCGATCCCGAGCAGCGTGGCAATCAGCATGCCGGCCGCTGCCGCCGGCAGCATCCCGGTGTCAAGGATCCCGAGCATGCCGACGGCAAACGCGAACGCGAACGCTGACAGCGGAACCCCGGGGGCGGTGGCGGGGAAGAAATGCCCGGCCCCGGTCGGGAATGGCGAGGTGGACGTGACTGGCGTGGCTGTTGCCACCGCTGCGCTGGCGGTGTCGTCTTGTGCGGTCATGGTGCGCTCCCTAGTGACCCGGTGCCTGAACGTGCTGGTACGCCATCTGGGCGCAGTGGAACCCCTGGCTGAAAAGACGAGGGAGAAGATCTCGCGCGCACGATTTGCTCGTCGCGGCAGGAGGCGCAGCACGCGGTAACAGCTGGTCCGCTCTTTCTGGCAGCGCCTGCAGCATCAGTGGCCTCCGACACCACGCGGCCCGTCAGCACCAAGACAGGCTGACAGTCCGGCTTGAGCACATGCTAAAGAATTGTTAACACGGGCGATATAGCCTTTAGCCAGCGTTTTTCCGTGGTACGGCAGAGTAAGCGCCGCCGACCTGGCCCTATCATCGGCCCATGGACCTGGCGGACCGCATGGCCCGGCTCAGCACCGAGTCAGCCTTTGAGGTGCTCGCCCAGGCACAGGCCCTGGAAGCCGGCGGACACAAGATCATCCACCTGGAGATCGGCGAGCCCGACTTCCCCACGGCCAGCCACATCGTCGAGGCCGCCGTCGAAGCCCTGCACGCCGGGCACACTCACTACGTGCCAGCGCCCGGCATACCGCCGCTGCGCGCGGCCGTGGTCGAGTTCCTGCAGCGCCATGACCGCCTGCCCGCGGGCGTCACCCCGGACCGCGTGATCGTGACACCAGGCGCCAAGCCGATCATGTTCTTCACGATCATGGCCTTGTGCGGCCCAGGCGACGAGGTCCTCTACCCCGACCCGGGGTTCCCGATGTACGAGTCGATCGCTGCCTTCAGCGACGCGGTTCCCGTCCCGGTCCCACTGCGCGAGCGCAACGGCTTCCGCATCGACACCGACGAGCTTGAGAGCCTGATCACCAGCCGGTCGAAGCTGCTGATCATCAACTCACCGCATAATCCGTGCGGCAGCGCGCTCACCCGCGAGGACTGCGAGGCGATCGCCAGCCTCGCGCTGCGCCACGACCTGACGGTGCTCTCCGACGAGGTGTACTGGGCGATCCGCTACGACGACGAGAAGCACGCCAGCGTGCTCGGCATCGACGGCATGGCCGACCGCACGGTCCTGCTCGACGGCTGGTCGAAGACGTTCGCGATGACCGGCTGGCGGCTCGGGTTCGGCGTCTTCCCGCCCGCGTTTGTCGAGCCGGTCACCCGGCTCCTCGTCAACTCGGTGTCGTGTACCTCCGCGTTCAGCCAGTATGCGGCCATCGCCGCACTGCAGGGTCCGTGGGAGCCGGTCGGGCAGATGGTGGCCGAGTTCCGCCGCCGCCGCGACGTCATCGTTGAGGGCCTGAACGCGCTCCCCGGCGTCACCTGCCAGCAGCCGCCTGGTGCGTTTTACGCCTTCCCCAACATCACAGGCACTGGCCTGACAGCCACGCAGCTTCAGCAGTGGCTGCTGACCGACGTCGGTGTCGCCGCGCTGGCCGGGACGGCGTTCGGCCCGGCCGGCGAGGGTTTCCTGCGTTTCTCCTACGCCAACTCGGTCGGGAATATCCGCGCGGCTCTTAACGCCATACGGACGGGGCTAAGTTAGCCAGGGTGGTGCCTGGCGAACGTTCAAAGCCTTCTGTATTGAAGGAATTTCTGAACGCCATCCCAGGTTGCCGGACAACATGACGGATGCTCAGACACGCGAAGACGTTCAGTTCTGGTTCGACCCGCTCTGCCCGTGGGCGTGGATCACCTCACGCTGGATCCTCGAGGTCGAGAAGGTGCGGCCGGTCCGCGCGGACTGGCGCATCATGTCGCTCGCCTACCTGAACCTGGTCCAGCACGAGGGCAAGAACCTCAGCGAGGAGTACCTCGAGCGGATGGCCAAGGCCTGGGGGCCGATCCGCGTTGTCGCCGCAGCAGCGGAGGAGAAGGGTCCGGACATTCTCGGCCCGCTGTACACCGCGATCGGCACCCGGCTGCACAACCAGGGCCGCCGCGAGGACCCTGAGGTCATCCCCGAGGCCCTGGCCGAGGTCGGGCTGCCTGCTTCGCTGGCTGCCGCAGCCGACAGCGACGAATTCGACGAGAAGATCAAGGCCTCGCACAACGAGGCGTTCGATCAGGTCGGGCTGGACGTGGGTACGCCGGTGATCCGGATCCGTGGCAACACGATCTTCGGCCCGGTCATCACGCCCGCGCCCAAGGGCGAGGCTGCCGGGAAGCTGTGGGACGGCGTCGCGCTCGTCACAGCGGCTGACGGCTTCTTCGAGCTCAAGCGCACCCGCGACCAGAAGCCGTCGTTCGACTGACGGCCGGCTGGGCATTCAGGCTCAGTATCCAGACTCGGCATCCAGGCTGGGCATTCAGGCTGCGGGCAGACAGGACCCGCCATTTCGCGTAAAGATGTTACATTGGCTTGCTTCGTCCCGGATAATTGATTCTGCCCAAGGGGGGGCGCTATCTGGGGGGCATCTTGAGCCAGGATTCAGTCTGGGAACGCTACCGTCCGCCGCCTGAGCCACCTGAACCGTCTGGTCCGTTGCCGCGGGCACGGCGACGTCGCCGCCTGGCGGCCGTCATCGTGACGGTGGTGGTACTGGCTGTGGCGGCCACCTTGGCCATCGGCTTTCTCAGGTCACGTGGCGGCCCGGTCGCCTTAACGGATAACGGCTCGGCCATCCAGGGCGTGAACAGCGGCGTGACCTCGGTCGCGTTCAGCCCCGACGGCACGGCCCTGGCCGCTGGCGACGCCGACGGCAGCGTCTACCTCTGGGACATCAGCACTCATCAGCTGACCGCTACGCTGGCTGACTCGCTGGTCAGCGGGAGCACCTCGTCGGTCGCGTTCAGCCCGGACGGCACGACGATCGCCGCAGGCAACACCGACGGCAGCGTCTACCTCTGGGACGTCAGCACCCACCGCCTGATCGCCACCCTGACCGACTCGCCGTCCACAGGGAGCGTCACGTCGGTCGCGTTCAGCCCGAGCGGCAGCACCCTGGCGGCCGGCAACGGCGACGGCAGCGTCTCGCTGTGGGATATCGCGACGAAGACGCGGATGTTCAGGCTGGACAGCGCAAGCTCCGAGCAGATCGGGGCGCTGGCGTTCGGCCCCGGCAACACCCTGGCCGTCGGCGACGGGGACGGCCAGGTCTACCTCTGGGATACGGCCACCGGCCAGCTGAACACCACACTGGGTGATCAGCAGTCTGGCGGCATCTCGTCGGTCGCGTTCAGCCCGGACGGAAAAACGGTGGCCGCTTCCGACGGCTTCAGCACCGGGCTGACCCAGCTGTGGGATCTTGCCACCAAACAGGCGACGGGCAGCATCACGCCGCCCGGCCTCGCCGTTGTGCTGTCGATTGCGTTCAGCCCGGACGGCAAAAGCCTGGCCATGGGCGACTCGAACGGCCGAGCCTATCTGTGGAACGTCGGCTCGCCCCTGACCTCCCCCAGCACCACCCTGACCGACCCCAACGGCAAGGCAGTGAACTGCGTCGCGTTCAGCCCGGACGGCAGGACCCTGGCCACAGCAGACGGAAACGACACGACCTACCTCTGGAGCGTGCCTTGACGCGGTTTTCCCGAAAGCTCCGCCGGAGACAGTGAGCTTTTCGTCATACTTTTGGCAGTAGCCGAAACTGGCTACGGGGGGGCCATATGGATTCGGTCTGGGAGCGTTACCACCCGCCGATCGAGCCGCCCGCGCCGTTGCCGGCGCCACGGCGGCCGCGACGGTGGCGCCTGATCATTGCCGTCGGGGCGGCAGGGGTTGTGGTCGTCGCAGCCGCGCTCGTTGTCGTACTCGGCGTGCTGCGGCCTGGCGGCGGCGGCGCTGCCGCTGCGCTCAGTGACCCGAACTCCGGCTCAACCTTCGGCGGGGTCACAGGTGGCGTCACGTCCGACGCGTTCAGCCCGGACGGCACGACGATCGCCGCCGGCGACGCTGACGGCTACGTCTACCTGTGGAGCGCCGCCACCCACCAGCTGACCGCCACCCTGTCCGCTTCCCCTGGGACCGGGAACGTCGTGTCGGTCGCGATCAGCCCCGATGGCAGGACCCTGGCCGCCGGCGACTCCGACGGCGACGTTTACCTATGGAACCTGGCCACTCACCGGCTGACCGCCACGCTGGCCGCCTCGCCAGGCACCGGGAACGTCGCGTCGGTCACTTTCAGCCCCAATGGCCAGACCCTGGCCGCCGGCGACTTCAACGGCAACGTCTACCTGTACAACGCCGCCACCCACCAGCTAACCGCCACCCTGACAGCCGCGGTTTCCCTCCAGGTATCGGACATCGTGTTCAGCCCCGACGGCAAACTGATCGCCGACGCCGATGGCGGCGGCGACGTCCACGTGTGGAGCACAGCCACTGACCGGCTCATCACGACCCTCGGCGGTCAGCCCGGCGGGGGGCTTTCCGCGGTGGCGTTCAGCCCGGACGGCCAGACGGTCGCCTTTGCCGACGGCTTCGGCGGCGGCGTGATCGAGCTGTGGGCTGTCAGCCCAGCGCGCATGGTCGCCACCATCACTCCGCCCGGACTCGAAGCCGTGTCGTCGCTCGCGTTCAGCCCCGACGGCAAGACGCTGGCCACCGGGGATGATGACGGCCAGACGTACTTGTGGAGCGTTGACTCGTCGATGTCCTCGCCCACCGCCACGCTGACCGACCCGGCCAGCAAGGGCGTCAACTGGGTCACGTTCAGCCCGAATGGGGCGACGCTCGCCACCGCCGACAGCGACGACACGACCTATCTGTGGAACATGCCCTGACCAGCGGCCCGCCGTGGCAGGCTGACCCTGACCAGCCCTTACGCGCAGGAGCCTGGAATGACAATGGGGGGACCGCCGACCGGACTCGCGACGGTCGGGCACATCGTGGTGCTGATGCTGGAGAACCGGTCGTTCGACCACATGCTCGGTTACCTGTATTCCGATTCTCAGAACGTTTCCCCGGCCGGAGACCCGTTCGAGGGACTGACCGGATCGGAGTCGTGTTTAGGCTCTGACGGCCAGCCGGTGAGTGTGTACCAGATCACGCCGGACACCACTGACGCGTACTTCATGCCAGGCGCCGACCCGGCCGAGGGCTACGCGGCCACCAACAGCCAGTGTTTTGGGTCTTCCGCCGCTCCCGCCTCCGGCACCGTCGCGCCGATGGCCGGGTTCGTGACCAGCTATGCCCAGGCGATAGCCGGTCAGCCGCAGGGCAGCTATGTAGTACCCGGAACTGCGGAAAGCTGGATCATGGCCTGCCACACGCCGCAGACCTTGCCGGTGCTGTCCGCGCTGGCCAGCGGGTTCGCGGTCTGCGACTACTGGTTCGGCTCCGCACCGACGATGACGATGCCGAACCGGACGTTCACCCATGCCGGGACCAGCCTGGGCCACATGAACGACAAGGCGAAGACGTACCCCTGCGGCTCGATCTTCGGCGCGCTGACGAGCGCGAGTGTCCCGTGGAAGATCTATGGCTACTCCGCCACGCCCATGACCAAGCTCGACTTCCCCGATACGTCCTCGGCCCCGGCCTCCTGCTCCGGCCTGTTCACCGACTTCCAGGCCGACGCCGCGGCCGGGACCCTGCCCGGGTACGCGTTCCTGGAACCGTCGTGGAGCTCAACCGGCAACAACCAGCACCCGAACTACAACGTCGCGCTGGGCGAGCAGCTTCTGCTCGACACCTACCGCGCAGTGCGCAGCGGGCCAGCCTGGGACTCCACGCTGCTGATCATCACCTATGACGAGCACGGCGGCTGCTACGACCACGTGCCGCCGCCGTGGGGCGCCGAACCGCCAGACAGCACCCCGGGTGAATACGGCTTCGACTTCACCCGGTTCGGGCCGCGCGTCCCCACGGTCCTGGTTTCCCCGCTGATCCCGGCGGGGACCGTGTACCGGGTCCCGGCCGGCTCGACCCCGTTCGACCACACCAGCATCCTGGCCACCATCGAGCACCGGTTCGGCATCCAGCCGCTGACCAAACGCGACGCCGCAGCACCGGACGTCGGCGCGGCGCTGACGCTGGCCACGCCGCGCACCGACGACCCGCTGTCCGCGGTCACCGCACCGGCTCCGCCGGCGACCCCAGCCGCCATGGCCGCCGCGGTGTCCCATCTGCAGCAGGTCCAGGCCTCAGTGGTGGCCGAGCACGCTGGTCACCCGGCCGCTGAGCTCCAGGGGCTGCACACCAACGCCGACTACCAGCGCTACATCAGCGCCAACAGCTGAGTTACCTGCCGGGGGTGTCCACCGGCGGCAGGTCCTCAACCTGCTGCTTGGTGATGCTCAGGCGGATGCCGTCGTCGAGCCGGGCGACGGCGCCGAACGGGATAGCTACCTCCTTGTGGCCCCACAGGTGCCCTTCCCTGAGCAGCACGTGGGTGATCGCGTGCGTGCGCGGGTCAATGCGCAGCCCGCGCAACTGCCCGATGTCGCCGTCGGTGGCATGCACGTGATCGCCGCGGTGCTCTTCGACATCGCCGTCAGGAACGATGTCGACGGTCTCGGTCGCCCCAGACCGCAGGAAGTCGCTGCCCTGTTCCACGTCCGGCCAGCCAGCGCCGCGCCAGCCAGGCGGGAGCACCTGCACCGGGGCGTCGTGGCCAGGCACGAACTCAGCGAGGGTCTCCTCGGCCGGGTCAAGGTTCCGGAACTGCTCTTGCGTGCAGGAAAGCCGGATCTCATCCGTCGCCACGTCGACGCTGTCCATCGGGACCAGGCGGGCGAGCCCCTCCCGGCCAGCCGGTTCGACCACGAGATGGGTGACCGTGTGCGCGGCGGGATCGACGACCACGCTGCGCACCTCGCCGTGGAACCCGTCGCTGCTGATCGCGTCGCTGCCGATCTCAATCGTTGTCACTGGCAAGCTCCCGTTCCTCGGTCTCCAGCCGTGGCCGGCTCTTGTACTTCAGGCCCACCAGGCTCAGCAGTAGCGCAAGCGTCACTGCGTTGGTGACGATGATGGCGGTGTCCGCGGTAAGACAGCCATAAACTACCCAGCCGGTGACCCCCGTGCCGAACACGGCCAGGTAGGCCGAGGAGATCCCCTCCACCCGGCGGAGCCGCCAGGTGCGGATGAGCTGGGGCAGCCAGGCGGCTGTCGTGAGTGTCCCGGCGATGAAGCCGAGCGGTGCGGCGCCCATTCAGCGCACCACGCGTGGTGCCGTGGGGCGGATGGCCAGGATGGCCTGGAGCGGGTCCAGCTGGACCGGGCCGCGGATGTCGGCCGGCACTCCGCCGGCCGCACTGGTGTCAAAGCAGGTTCGCCAGCTACCGTCGGCATCGAGCAGCGTCACTGGGTGCTCGGACAGGTTGGCGGCGGCGAGCACGTCACCGCGCCTGAACGCGACCAGCGGGCCGGCTTCGAGCCACTCAGCCGGCCCTTGGGCGGCGGCAGCGAGTTCCCGCCGCGCGGCCAGCAGCCGGCGGGTCACCGACAGCGGCGACGCCGGGTCATCGGTCTGCGCGGCCGCTGTCTCGGCCGCGGACCGGCCGCCAAACGGCATCCACGCCTGCTCCGCTGAGGTGAAGCCGAGCCCCGGGCCAGGCTCCCACGGCATGGGTGTGCGGCAGCCAACGCGGCTCAAGCCTCCGCCGAGGGCCAGCGGGTCGTCATCGTGTTCCATCGGGACGATGCCGTCGGCCAGCCCTAGCTCCTCGCCCTGGTAGAGGAACAGCGGGCCGGGCAGCGCCGCCAGCAGCACGCTGAGTGCCAGCCAGCGGCGCCAGCCGAGCTGGCCGCCTCCGTAACGGGTCACACTGCGCGGCCGGTCGTGGCTCGACTGCACCCAGGACAGGCTGGGCGAGGCCGTGGCTGCCGCCGCGATCATCGGGCCGAACGCCTCAGCGTCCCAGCCAGCTTCGACGAGGCCGAAAAAGAACGCGGAGTGCAGCCCTTGGCCATCCACGTAGGCGGCGAGCCGCAGCGGGTCGGTGATGTACACCTCACCAACCAGCAGCGCCCGGTACTGATCAGCGATCGCCCGCCAGCGCCGGTGGATGTCGATCGCCGCTGGCAGCGCCAAGTCGTGCCGATGGTCCTGCCGGAGCCACGCCGCGACGGCCCCGTGGCCGCGAGGTACCTCGGCCTCGGCCAGCAGCGGGTTGTCCGGCAGCCCAGACTGCTTCGCCAGGCAGTGCGCGGTGTCGATGCGGAACCCGTCGAGGCCACGGTCGAGCCAGAACCGGATGATCGCGTCGACCTCGTCAGCGACCGCTGGGTTCTCCCAGTTCAGGTCGGGCTGGCACGGGGTGAACAGGTGGAGGTAGTACTGCCCGGTCTGCTCGTCGTAGGTCCAGGCCGGGCCGCCAAAGTGAGACAGCCAGTTGTTCGGCGGGCCGCCGTCGGGCCGGGGATCGCGCCAGATGTAGTAGTCCCGGTATGGGTCCTGCCGGGAGCTGCGGGATCGGGCGAACCAGGGATGGCCGTCGCTGGTGTGGTTGACGACCAGGTCGGCGATGACGGACAGGCCGCGGCGGTGCGCCTCCGCGAGGAGCCGGTCGAGGTCGGCCATCGTGCCGAAGCGTCCGTCCACCCCGCGGTAGTCGGCGATGTCGTAGCCGTGGTCACGCATGGGCGTGGGGAAGAACGGCGTCAGCCACAGCACGTCCACACCCAGGTCATGGAGGTAGTCGAGGCGGCTGGTGACCCCGGCCAGGTCGCCCCAGCCATCGCCGTTGCCGTCCTGAAATGAGGGCAGGTATATCTCGTAGCCGACCGACCCCGGCCAGGAAGTGCCGATGTGCCTGCCCGACGTGGCCGCCCTTCCGTCCAGCAGCGCTTGCCCGCTTCCGAGTTCCACTAGCCCTCCTCATCGCCGCTCGATTATTATCCTCGTGATCCGAGTATAAGGAGGTGATGACAGCGTGCCGAGCCATTATCCAAACGGCGCGCGTGAGCAGCGCTGGCAGAGCGCGCTGGCCCTTATCGGCGAGATGCGCCGGGACCCGGGCGTCACGCGGGCGGAGGCCGCCCGGCGTCTGGGCATGAGCAGCGGGCTGGCCAGCGATGTAGTTGCGCGGCTGCGGGGTCTCGCGCTGATGGACGAGACCCCCGCTGTGGCCCTCGGACGTGGCCGGCCGACGCGGGTGCTGTCCCGCCACGACGAGGGACCTGTCGTACTCGCGCTCGACATCCGCCAGGGTGGGTGGCGCTCGGCCTATGCCGGTCTCGATGGGGAGCCGCACTCTGTTAGCTCAGAACCGTACCTGTCGGCAGAGCCGTATGCAGACCCCGAACACGCGATCACGCGGCTGCGGGGCGCCGTCCGCGCCGCCCAGCGCCGCTTCGGCCACCGGCTGCGGGTGGTGTCGGTGGCCATCGCGGCCACGGTGCAGCGCGGCCGCGTCGTGGAGTCGGCCACTCTCGGCTGGAGAGCAGTCGACCTGGAGGATGTCCTTCCTGTGCGCGAGCTGCCCCTGCTGGTGGGCAACGACGCCACACTGGCCGGACTGGCCGAGGCGCGCAGCGGTGCGGCGCGCGCCACCGAGCTGTCACTGCACCTGTCGGTCGAGGTGGGCATCGGCGGCGTGCTCGTGGCCGGCGGGACGCCGATGACAGGATCGAGCGGCGCGGCCGGCGAGTTCGGGCACCTGCCGTTCGGCGATCCCGCGCTCCAGTGCCCGTGCGGTGCCCGTGGCTGCTGGGACCTTGAGGTCGACGGGCGGGCGCTCGCCCGCCACCTGGGCGAGCCGGCTCCGCGGGACCCCTACGGTTATGCGCTCGATGTCCTGGGCCGCGTGGGTCACGATCCGAGCGCCAGGTCAGCGGTCGACCTGGTAGCTGGCGCGCTCGGGCGCGGTGTGGCCGGGCTCGTCAACGCCCACGACCCGCAGGTCGTGACGCTCGGTGGCCTGGGCGGGCTGCTCGTCGCCGCGGCCGAGGGCGGGTTCGACCACGCCTACCGCGCCGGGCTGATGCGCTTCCGCCGCGAGGCACCGCCAGCCGTCGTGCCCGCTACCTACAGCCAGGACGGTGCGCCGCGCGGCGCCCTCGCCGCCGGGCTCGATCTCATACTCACCGAACGCGGCCTGGATGCCTGGTGCGCCGCAGTACTGTGAGTGTCTGGGTAACTGAACCATGAGCGATGAGACCTCAGCGCTGCTGCGCTCACTTGACAACCAGCGGCGGCACGTCCTAAGGATCGTCGAGGGCCTAGCCGACGATGATCTCCGGCGGCCGGTGCTGCCGACCGGCTGGACATGCCTGAGTCTTGTCCAGCACTTGGCCCTCGACATCGAGGAATTCTGGTTCTGGAACGTGGCAGCCGGCCAGACGACCCCGCCGGGTTCCCGGGTTGCCGACGCCTGGCAAGTAGCGGCCGACGTCCCGGTCGGCGAGGTGCTTGACCGCTATCGCCAGGAGACCGAGCGGGCCACCGGCATCATCAAAGCAACGCCGCTTGACGCGCCGCCGAGGTGGTGGCCGGAAGGCGTGTTCGGCACCTGGCGGCTCGAGGACCTGCGCCAGATCGTGCTGCACGTGATCACCGAGACTGCCTGTCACGCCGGGCACCTGGACGCGGCGCGCGAGCTCATCGACGGGCGCACCTGGTCCGTGGTGAGCAAGTAACACGATCCGGGCCGGCCGTCCCGAGCACGGTTGTTGTCTGGCGGCCTGCGCATCGGCTTGAGCCGCAGCACAGCTGAAATCAGTACGAATGCTCGTACTACCTGTCACGCGCGATGCGGATCTCGCGGGACCACATCACTTATAGCTGAAGAATTAGTACGTGCTATCGTACGGTTTTGTGGAAGCAGTCGCTGACCATGAACCAAGCGATGAGCTGCTGCGCATCGCTATGGGGCTGCGCCGGGGCACGATGCGCCTGGCCCGCCGGCTGCGGATGGAGCGCCCGGAGGCCGGACCGCCGCTGCAGGAGCTCAGCGTGCTGGGGCACCTGAACCGGCGTGGCCCGATGACCCCGGGCGAGATCGCGGCGGCGGAGCGGGTCCAGCCACAGACGCTGACCCGGACGCTGGCGGCCCTGGAAGACAAGCGGGAGATCCGGCGCCAGGCCGACACAGCGGACCGCCGGCGGTCGGTGCTGTCGATCACCGACGCGGGCCTGCGGGCTCTGCTGGGCGACCTGCGCCAGCGCGACAGCTGGCTCTGCCTGGCGATGGCCGAGGAACTCACGCCAGCCGAGCGCGGGCTGCTGCACCTGGCCGCAGAGCTGATGGAACGCCTGGCCGAATCCAGCGCGACCGCCTTGCGGTCGCCCGGAGGCCTGCCGGCACCGGCACCAGCACCAGCGGCGGACCGCGCACCGGCGCCGAGGACCGGGCATGCCAGCCTCGGATAGCGCGCCTGTGCTGCTGTGCGTGCGGCGCCTGGACGGCAACCCGATCCTGCACCGCGACAGCGCACCCGGTGTCGGCCGGAACATCAACGGGCCTTCGCTGATCGCGGCGCCACCGTGGCTGGAGCAGCCGCTCGGCCGGTACTACCTCTACTTCGCTCACCACCGGGGGACGTTCATCCGGCTGGCAACCGCCGACCGGCTTGACGGCCCGTGGTCGGTGTACCAGCCCGGGACGCTCAACCTCGCTGAGTCACACTTCCCCACCGACGGCCGCCGCCCGCACATCGCCTCCCCCGACGTCCACGTCGACCCGGCGACGCGGACCGTGCGGATGTACTACCACGGCCTGGACACCGTTACCCGGGTCCAGCACACGCGCGTCGCCACCTCCGCTGACGGCATTCACTTCGAGGCCCGCCCCGAACTGCTCGGGCGGCCGTATTTCCGGGTGTTCGCCCACGGCGGCTGGTGGTATGCGGTCGCCAGAGCCGGCCTCCTTTACCGCTCGGCCGACGGGCTTGGCTGCTTCGAGCGCGGGCAGCGGCTGCTGGACCGGGACGCGCGGCACACGGCGCTGCTGGTACGCGGCGACGAACTGCTGGTGTTCTGGTCCCGGATCGGCGACACCCCCGAGCGCATCCTCTGCTCGCGGGTCCAGCTCAGCGGCGACTGGGGTTCCTGGCACGCTGGTCCGGCCACCGAGGTCGTCGAGCCCGAGTACCCCTGGGAGGGCGCCGGCCAGCCCCTCGAAGCCTCGGTGCAAGGCTGGGTGGACGAGCCGGTCCGCCAGCTCCGCGATCCGGCCATCTTCTCCGAGGACGATCACACCTACCTGCTGTACTCCGTGGCTGGCGAATCCGGCATCGCGATCGCCGAGCTGGAGACACCAGACCCGGCCACCGCTGATACGACCCGGCCACGTGGCCACCCCTTGGCCCGCTGGCGTGCGCGCGTCCGCAAGCACCTGGCCGACCCGGGGCTGCAGCGCCTGGGACAGGCGTCGGCCACGATGGCCGCCACCCTCGCCAGCTTCGGCACCGCGCTGGCGCTTGAGCACGCCGCCCACCTGTCGACCAGTGTCCTGGTCCTGGCGGTGGCCCTGACGCTGTCGATGGGGCGCGTCAGCTCGCGGCCCGAGCACCGCACCGGGCCGTCGCGCCTGCTGAACCTGGCGGTGCTCCCCCTGGTCGCCGTGGCCGCGAGCGAGGTCGGCCGCTGGATGCTGCAGCACCCGGACCTCGGCGACGCACTGTTCGTGCTGGCTGTGACCCTGACCATCTGGGTACGGCGGTTCGGCCCGCTGGCCTCCCGGCTGGCCGGCCTGGCCACGCTCCCGTTCATCTCCATGCTCATCGTCCCGGCGCCCGTGATCGCCGCGCCCGGATCAGGGTCGTCCGGCGACCAGCGCTGGTGGCCCGCACTGATCGCGATCGTCGCCCTGGCCTGGGTCACCGCCTCCCAGCTCATAGCTACACGCACCGGCCTGATCCCGCCAGCCCCGCGCCAAAGAGGCGCCCCGGCGGCGCAAAACAAGCAGAGCGCCGGAAAAACACTTGCTAGTACCCGGATGGCGGCGCAGATGGCTGTGGCGCTTGGCGCCGCCTTTGCCGTGGGGCGCAGCCTGTTCCCGAGCCACTGGACCTGGGTGGTGCTGACCGCGTTCATCGTCTGCAGCGGCAACCGCGGTCGCGGCGACGTCGTCCACAAGGCGGTCATGCGGCTGCTCGGCGCGAGCGTGGGCACTGTGGCGGCCACCGCACTGACCGGCGCACTCCCGGTCGGCAACCTCTGGTCGATCGTCGCCATCTTCGCCGTACTCAGCGTGGCCCTGTGGCTGCGCCCGCTGAACTACGCCTACTGGGCAGCCGGCATGACCTCGGCGCTGGCGCTGCTCTACGGCTACTACGGCGAGCGCGGCGCCGGGCTACTCACCAGCCGGCTGGAAGCGATAGTGATCGGTGCCGCGCTCGGCGTAGCCGCTTCCTGGTTCCTGCTGCCGGTCCGGACCACCGATGTCATCCGCGGCGACGCCGCCCGGGCACTGGCGGCGCTCGGCGACTACGTGGCGGGCGCCAGCGCCGATCCGGCCAGCCTGGCTGCCCACCAGGCCCGGTTCCAGCAGGCAGTAGAGAAGCTGGAGCGGGCCGGAGCCACCCTGTGGCTGGTCACCCGCCTGATGCCGTCGCGCTGGCGGACCGGACCCGCAGCCTACGTTCCGGCGATCGAGGCGTTGCGCCGGTCCGCGGCAGTCCTGCCCGCGGTGACCACGCAGCTAACGGGCGCTGAGCGCAGCGGCAGCGAGCCCGGCACTGCCGAGATGCCCCCGCTCATCGAAGACATCACTGCTTTGCGCCGTGGCATCGGCGCCAGAACTATCCCGGACCCGGACGCGTGGGCGCGGCTGCCCCAGGCCATCACCGACCTTCCGGCCGCGCTGAGCCAGCCGCCGGCACCGGCGGCGGTGACGGCGACGGCGACGGCGACGGCCAGTGATCGGCTGTGGTCGTCGACCGAGCGGGTCCTCAGCTACGTCAACCGGGCTCACGGCCTCAGCTACCAGCTCAATTCCCGCCTGGGCGGCACGGGCCCGTCCTGCGTCTACCTGCTGGACGGTCCCGGCGGTTGCCGCGCCGTGCTGAAGTGGATCCGCGACCCGGGCTGTGCGCCGCAGGTGCAGTACGCCGCGCCGCTGATCGCCGCGGCCCGGGCGGCCGGGTGGCCCGCACCGGTCTGGCTCGCCTCCGGCACCACCCCGAGCAGCTTCCCCTACCAGATCCAGGAACACGCGCCCGGCACCCCCGCGGAACGCGTCACCACTCAGCTAGTGCGTGCCGTCCTGCCGGTGATCGAGCACCAGGCCGGGCTGGCCCCGGCTGCCGGGCATGACTGGTCAGCCGACGACCAGCGGATCGTGTCCGGCGGCGAGCCTGATCCCGCTGGGACCCTGGCCGCGTTCTCACCTGACGGCGCGGCGTTCGTAGCCACGGTCCGCGCATGGACAGACCAGTTCGGGCTGGTCACCCTGCCCGCCGGTGACCTGGTACACGGCGACCTCGGACCCGGCAACGTCCTCATGGACGACGGCCAGGTCACCGCGCTCACCGGCTGCGAGGCACTCGGCCGGGGCAGCAGGCTCCATGACCTAGCCAGCCTGGCTGTTCACGCACTGCTCTGGGACGGCGAGCCTGAGGCCCTCGACGAACTGCTCGGTTACGCCGCCGATCATGCCTGCCCCGGCGAATTCGAGGTCAGCCTGGCCGCCTGCCTCCTGACCGTGCTCGCCGACGGCATCGCCCACGTCCCGGAGAACGGAAGCCGACTGATCAGCGAGGCCACTACCGCGCTCGCCCGCCTGGCTGTCCCGCGCAGCTCTACGGGCCAGCAAGCCATCCCAGCCGCGTCCGACTAGACCGTGGGGGATATCCCCCCTCTGCAGTTGGGTGGCATCCGGCTGCCGGTGACCGCCGCATCTTCGTAGCGTCACTGCTGACGCACGAGCGCACCCCTGGAGATGCCCACATGATCGAGGCCCGCGGTCTCACCAAACGCTACGAATCAACGGTCGCCGTCGACGACCTGAACTTCACGGTCCGGCCCGGCGTGGTGACCGGGTTCCTCGGCCCGAACGGGGCCGGCAAGACCACCACCATGCGGCTGATCCTTGGCCTGGATTATCCGACGGCCGGGACGGTCACCATCGACGGCAAGCGGTACCAGCAGGCACCGAAACCGATGCATGCGGTAGGCGCACTGCTCGACGCCAAGGCTGTGCACGGCGGCCGCAGCGCCCGTAACCACCTGCTGTGCCTGGCCCAGACCAATGACATCCCGCGGCGGCGGGTGAACGAGGTGCTCGGCCTCGTCGGGCTGACCGACGTGGCCAGGAAGCGGTCCAAGAAGTTCTCGCTCGGCATGAGCCAGAGGCTCGGCATCGCCGCGGCGCTGCTCGGTGATCCGGACGTCCTGATGTTCGACGAGCCGGTGAACGGGCTTGATCCCGAGGGCATCCTGTGGATCCGGAACCTGATGAAGTCGCTGGCCGCCGAGGGCCGGACGGTGTTCGTTTCCAGCCATCTGATGTCGGAGATGGAGCACACGGCTGACCACGTAATCGTGATCGGCCGCGGCCGGCTGATCGCGGATTGCAGCATGGCCGAGTTCATATCCCGCAACTCCGTCCAGTCCGTCCAGGTACGGACGCCCGAGCCTGGCGCTCTCGCCCGGGCGCTCACGGCCGCTGGAGCCCGCGTCAGCGACAGCAGCGACGGCCAGCTCGACGTGCGCGGGCTGGACGAGACGCAGGTCAGCGAGATCGCCTTCGCCAACAGCATTCGCCTGCACCACCTGGCCCTGTCCCAGGCGTCGCTGGAGCAGGCGTTCATGGAACTGACGAACGACAGCGTCGAGTACCGAGCAGGGCTGCCTGACGGCCAGCCTGCGCGCACCGGAACGGAGTCCTGACATGGCGACGGTAACGACGAACCAGACCCGTCCCCGGGCCGTGCCAGCGGACGGCCACCGGGCCGGGTTCAGGGGCACGCTGCGATCGGAACTCACCAAGTTCCTGTCGGTCCGCTCCACCTACTGGACGCTGATCCTGCTGGTGCTGGTCAGCATCGCCTGGAGCATCGCGTTCTGCGCGGGCACGGCGGCGCACTGGACGCCGGGCCAGGAGGCTGGCTTCGACCCGACGCAGTCGAGCGTGGTCGGGATGGCTCAGCTCGGCCAGCTCGTGATCATCGTGCTCGGCACGCTCTTGATCACGTCGGAGTACTCGACCGGGATGATCCGCACCTCGCTGACCGTCATGCCCAGGCGCACTGTGCTGTACGGCGCTAAGGTCGCAGTGTTCGCGGCGGCTGCTCTGATCGTCGCGCTGCCGACCGGCTTCGCGTGCTTCTTCATCGGGCAGGCCCTGCTGGTCCGGACACACGTGACCGCTACTCTGTCCCAGCCCGGCGTGGTGCGGGCCGTGATCGGCGCCGGCCTCTACGTCGTGCTCTGCGGCCTGTTCGCCTACGGTCTCGGCGCGATCCTGCTCCGCAACCGGGACGCCTAGAGCATGATCACACAGGCTGTGCGGCAGCAGGCTGAGGCGCCGCGAGGTGCGTACGCTGAGCCTGTGCCTGACATGGGCTCATGGCGTGGCTGGCTGGGCTGCCGTCCGTGGCAGGCCGACGGTCTGCTGGCAGCGGCATTGCTGGCGGTCACCGCACCGCAGTTGGCCGCCGGGAGTGCCAGCCCGGGCATGGTGAGCGCCTACGTGGCGATCAGCATGCTGCTCCTCGCTACTGTGGTCGCGCGCCGCCGGTACCCGGTCGCGGCGTTCACGGTGGCCGCGTTCATCGCGGCCATGCAAGTGGCTTTGGGTATCCGGCCGGGATCCAGCGCCGAGGTCTTCTTTCTCCAGCCCAGCAACGCCGACCTGGCGATCCTGGTGCTGCTGTACAGCCTGGCGGCCTGCCGGCCCCGCCAGGTGTCCATCATCGGGCTGGTGGTCTGCCTGCTGGAGTCGGCCGCGGCTATTGCCCGCTGGGCGCCGGCGCACAGCGCTTACGCCGGAGAGGCGGTACTCGGTGCGGCCATCGGCCTCGGCGGCCTGACGCTGACCGCGTGGGTGCTCGGGGATTCGGTGGCCTACCGCTACCGGCGGGCCTATACCGCCTCGGTCGAGGAACGCGCAGCCCAGATGGAAGCAGAACGCGATGCCCAGGCGCGCATCGCCGCGGCAGCCGAGCGCGCCCGCGACCTCGAGGAAAAGCGCGCCCGCGCGGTGGATGAGTCGGCGGCCCGGCTGCGGCGGATCGAGCGGGACCTGCATGACGGGGCCCAGGTCAGGCTGGCCGCGCTGGCGATGACCCTCGGCGAAGTCAAGGAGAGCCTTGAGCAGGGCGGCGCGGGCGGCGACAGCGACCGCATCCACGGGCTGGTCGCCGCCGCTCACGCTAACGCCAAGCAGACCCTCACCGAGCTGCGCGATCTCGCTCGGGGCATTCACCCGCCGGTACTCGACCGCGGCCTGGGCGCGGCCCTGGCCGCGCTGGCGGACACAAGCCCGGTTCCGGTCACGGTCAGCGTGCGCACGCAGGCGCGGCCCTCCCCGGCCATCGAGGCCATCGCCTATTTCTGCGCGGCTGAACTGCTGGCGAACGTGGCCAAGCACAGCGGAGCGAGCCACGCCGATATCGGCCTCACCGGCCATGCCGGCACGCTGCTGATGACCGTGACCGACGACGGCGCCGGCGGGGCGTTCAGCGCTCCGGGCGGGGGGCTTGCCGGGCTGCTGGAGCGCGTGCAGACGGTCGACGGGCAGCTTGCCATCGACAGCCCGCCGGGCGGCCCGACCGCGATCGCGATAGAGCTCCCAGGGCATGCCTGATGACCGAGAAGATGCCTGAATCCCCGCCGCAGCGCCTGCGCATCGTCATCGCTGAGGACGCGGCGATCATGCGGGACGGGCTCACCCAGACGCTCGCCCGCCGCGGCCACGACGTCGTGGCCGCGGTGGGCGACGCCGGCGCGCTGCGCCAGGCGGTCGAGACGCACCGGCCCGATGTCGCCATCATCGACGTGCGCATGCCGCCCACGCATACCGACGAGGGGCTGCGGGCCGCGAAGTCGATCCGGGAAAGCAATCCCCGGACCGGCGTGCTGGTCTTTTCTCAGTACATCGAGAGCCAGTCGGCTGCCGATCTTTTCGCCGGGACTCCCGAAGGCGTGGGCTACCTGCTGAAGGACCGCGTGGCCGACGTCAGCGAGTTCATTGACGCGATCATGCGGGTGGCTCAGGGCGGCACCGTTCTGGACCCCGAGGTCGTCCGCCATCTGCTGGGCGCCAGCCGCCGCGCAAGCGCCCTGGCCGCCCTCACCCCCAGGGAACGTGAGGTGCTCGCGCTCGTGGCCCAGGGCCGTTCCAACGCCGCCATCGCGGCAGCTTTCACGATCTCTCCTGGCGTGGTGGAAAAGCATGTCGCCAGCATCTTCGCCAAGCTCGGCCTGGCCCCGTCCGACAACGACAACCGCCGGGTCCTCGCCGCGCTCAAGTACCTGGAATCATGACCCGCATGCCGAAGGTGCTCCGCGGCGATCGTGGTCACACCGATGGGGCGGCACAGGTCTGGGCGGAAGCGACAGCGGCCCGTGACGGTGATGCTGAGGTGGCGCCGCTTGCGCTCTCCCGCCCCATCATCGCGAGCGTGGTCGAGCGGCCGCGCGCTGTCCTCGTTCTGGCTATTGATGAAGGTGATCAGGTAGTGGCGTTCGCCGTCGCGGCTCCGGTGCCGGACGGCTCATCCTCGCCGGCCACGACGGCCGAGGTGGAGTACGTCGGGGTCAGCCCCAGGCACTGGGGGCAGGGCCTGGCCCGCAGCGTGCTGCGGCTGCTGTGCGCCGAACTGGCCACTGACGGGTTCACGGACGCGCAGCTTCTGGTCTACGTCAGCAACCACCGCGCGGCCAAGCTTTACGAGGAGCTCGGCTGGCAGCCGGCGGGAGAACCGCGGCCGCACAGGCGAACCGGGAAACCAGAGCAGCGATACCATCTCACGCTGCCGGGATGACCTCGCGCGAACCGGGAGCCGCCAGCTGCCGCAACTGCGCCCAGTCGACTCGAACCTTGGGCGGTCGTATACCTGGCCTGTCTCTCGGCACTCGTACCCGCAGGGCGGCGGGACGGATCATGCAGCGGACCGGCGTCGGCATCAGCACCGCCTCGCCGTCAACGCCGACGGGGATCTCGGGTTCATCGGCGTCGATGACGACGTCGTGCGCGGACAGGACTCTGAGGCCGGCCCAGTGCGAGCCGCGCACCAGGCCGGCTGCCTGTCGCGCGTTCGCCACGCTGACGCTGACGACGCCGAGCGATCCGGTGTCAAGCCGGCACCGGCGGCCCAGGCCTGCTATGTCGCCGGTCTCGTACGGATTGTTCGAGACAAGCACAGCCTGTGGATCTTCAAGCGACACGTCCCCGGCTCGCACCTCGAGCGACGCACCACGGTGATGGCTGAGCAAGTCCGGCATCATGTCGAGTGTCGAGCCGAGCTTGTCATCCCGGTACGCGGGGCTCTGGACGACCTCGGCGTAGGCGCCGAATGACGCGTTGTTGACGAAAGTCTTCGCGCCGACAACACCGAGGTCCACGTGCAGGTCGACCCCGTTAGCGAGGGCGTCAAGGCAGGCAGCCGGATCGTCACGGTCAAGGCCCAGGTCGAGAGCGAAATGGTTGCGCGTGCCCGCGCTGATGACGAGAAACGGAAGTCCGTTATCAGCAGCTACCTCAGCCACCAGCGCCTGGGTCCCGTCTCCCCCGGCCACGCCGAGCAGGTCGGCGCCGCGTGCCACCGCGGCCCGGGCCACCGCGCGGACATCCACCAGTTCGTGCCCGTCCATCAGGAAGACCTCGGCTCCGAGTCGCTCTGCCTTCTCCTTCAGGCCGAACTTCGCCACCTTCCCGCCACCGGACAGCGGATTCATGATCAGGAACGGATGAGCCGCCCGTGACGGCACCGGGAACTCGGCCATGACCCAGACGGCACTGTCAGGCGCGAGCGCAGCACCAGCGACCGTACCTGCGAGCAGCCACGCCCCAGCCGACACGAGGGCCACCCAGAGCAAGCCCGCGAAGGCGAACACGACGATCACGGCGACAGGCGACGCGACCAGCAGTGCGAGCGCCAGCCAGCGGCGCACTCCCCGGCCGGCCAGGAACCAGAACGCGGCGGCCAGGCTCACCGCCGCGCTGGCCAAACCGACAGCAAGCATCGCCACGCTGCGCCGCCCGGCGAACACGACCAGGACCGTCACGCTCGCGGCCGCGATAAGCAGGCTCAGCCGCGCGAGCCAGGCCCGGGAACTGCTGTTCCTGCGGCTTTCGGATGCCGGCACTGCTCATCTCCGCCTGCGCGGCAAGGCCTCTGCTGTAAGACCTCGGCTGTAAGGCGTCACGATCCTCGGCCGTTGCCACCGGCGCGTCATCCGCCCGGGGTGAATTGCCCGGCTTCCCCGGTTCATCGCCGCGAGGAAACTGCGGGCGGCCACTTCGCCGAATTACTTGCCCGAAATATCGGGCCTTAGTAGGTTATCGCCGTCAAGCCCGTGGTGAGCCCCGCTGTCCAGCACGGCGGCGACTCTGACACCTGGGTTCTTACTCATCTATGTAAGGCGATGTCCTTATGAGTACACGCTCGTCACGTGCTGCCCTGGTGTCCACCGGTACCTGCGCGCTGCTCCTCAGCCTCGCCATTCCCGCCCTGGCAACCACGGCCCCGCCTGCGACTCCCGCCCGGCCCGCCATCCCTGTCACCTCGCCATCGTTGCGGGCAGCGATGCCGAGCCCGGACGCCCCGCACAGCGCGGCTGTTGTGCCCGGCATTACCGGCGCAGCGGCGAGGGAGAACGATCCACCGCTCTCGGCCAGCCAGCGATTCGCCCAGCTCAGCGTAGGGAATCGGGGGACCGCCGGGCAGGCGGCCGCCAGCGCGGCGGCACCGAAGGCGCGCTCCACAGCGGCCACCCCGACAGGACTGAACTCATGGACCGGCCAGTTTCACGGGTACTGGGGCGTCGATCCTGACCAGACCATCTACGGTGTCCAGGCGACGCAGAGCCTGAACCCGGGCCTGGTCGCGCCGTCGGCCACATCCGACTTCATTTACGCCCCCACCCTCGACCCGAGCGGCATCGACACGATCGAGATGTCGACCATCTACGACAGCGGCGGGAACTACGTGGGCGCCTGGGACTGGGGCGCGGCCTCCCCCGGCTTCGCCAAGACCGCAGCCATTAACTCCACCTTCCTGGCCACCTACGCCACGCAGGTCAACGGCCAGTACTTTTACTCGGTCCAGAACGTGCAGACCGACCCCACCACGAATACCTGGACCGCGTACCTGTACAACTACACGACCGATTCGTGGGACACGTTCTACAGCAGCTCAAACACCGGCAAGCTGAGCAACAGCGGCGGCGGCTGGGACATGGACGAGGTTTACACCACCTACAACTCATCGACCGGAGAAGGTAATTACTGCACGCTCAGCCAGGGTGACGTCTTCGAGAGCACCGGGCTGCAGTACCAGCTCAGCAGTGGCGGCGCCTGGACCCCGGCGACGACCAGTAACTCGACCACCAACCTGGCCTATCCCAGGGGCTCGGACCTCGGGTGCACTGACCTCGGTTACACAATTCCGACCCAGAACAGCGCCTTCGCCGTCACCAACGGCACCCACTCCGCGGACGAGATTGTCGGCAGCGGATCCCAGCGTTGCGTGGACACCAACCAGGCGGATTTCACCAACGGCACCAAGGAGCAGCTCTGGGACTGCAATGGCGGCCCCGGCCAGACCTGGACCTACAACGCTGACGGTGAGCTCACCGTGGACGGCGGGAAGTACTGCCTGGACGCCTCCGGCTATGGCACCGCAAACGGCACCAAGCTCCAGCTCTGGACCTGCAACGGCACCACGAACCAGGAGTGGAGTTTCAGCGTCAACGATGCGCTGGTGGGAATCGGCTCCGGGAAGTGCGTGGACGCCACGGGGTACGGCACAGCTGACGGCACGCAACTGCAGCTCTACACCTGCGACGACACCTCCAACCAGCAATGGTCATGGTCCTGACGGCTGACGCCGTCGGCTGCATGCCGATTGCTGGGTGAAGCGGGGACGCCGCGGAGATGTGGGATACGACGCTGCTCGTGGAGCACGAGCTGCCGGTTGACGCTGCTGTGGACCAGGTGTGGACGCTGGCGCGAAGCCCGGCGGCGCTGTCGGCCATATCGGGCCGGTTCGGATTCGACGTGCCTGCTCAGATCGCAGGAACTGACCGGCTTTGCTGTCTGCTCACCGATGGCGAAACCGTAACCGCCGCCGTGCACGATGTCCGGCAGGAAATCGCCGGGCAGACGATCTGCTGGCAGGCACGCAGCACCGAGCCAGCGGGGAAACAGACCCTCACGTTAACTGCCCTTCCGCAGCAGCGTGGGTCCACGCTGCGCCTGTCGGTCAGCGATGTCGTCCCAAGGAGTCAGGCGGTCAAACCCGAGGCGTACTGGCAGACCCTGGTCAGTGCCTGGGCTGATTCGCTCCGGGACATCGCCGAGGGCCGGGCGCCATGGCCGTCGCGGGAGATACCCGCAGGAATGCTGGAGAAATGTTCAGCGCCCCGGCCACTGAGGAATCCAGTGAAGGTATCAGCCGCGGCGGTGATCCATGCGCCAACCGCTGCTGTGTGGGAGACAGTATGCGCGCCGGAATCCCTGCGGCTCATGAATCCAGGGAGCGTGGCGTATGCGGGTCATGTGCCGGGGACACCGGAGCGGAAGCCGGGGTACATGCAGTACGTCATATACCACCATCCGGACAAGCGTTTCACCGTGAACCTCAGCGTTATCATGGATCTTGTTGAAGGGGCCAGCGCTGTTAGCCAGGGGGTCGCTCCGCCGCACGTCAACGTCCATCACGTCATCACTCCCGCCGCTGACGGGAGCCGCCTGGAACTGGAATGCCGGTGGCCAGGCCCAGCGCCGAGAAGCGTGGCGGCCGACGCGGAAAGGCAATTGCAGGAAACAGTGGAAGGCTATAAAGCGCTCATCGAAAAGCCAGCCTGACCGGGGCGGAGGGGGCGGGCGGCAGTGCGGCCGCCCGCGAAACCGGCATGATCGGGAAGCAAGCGTGCCGTTATGACCGGGCGCATGCCAGGCTGTTCCCCTGCGACCCAGCCGAAACGAGGCATGCTCATGAGCCAGGCAGTTCCGCCCGGGGATCCACGCATCATCTCGTACCTGACCCTGCGGCAAGCCGTCGGTTACCTGGGGTTGCTGCTGCCGTTCGCGCTGGCCGCCGGGAACTGGCTGATCTTCTCCGGCGGCTTAAGAGGGTCCATCAGCGGCTACTACTACACCGGAATGCGAGGCGTCCTCGTTGGCGGACTGTGCGTCATCGGCGCCTTTCTGCTCGCGTATCACGGATACGACCGGTGGGACAGCTGGTTCACTAACGCGGCCGGGATCGGCGCGATCGGCGCGGGCCTGTTCCCTACTCCCCCGGTGCATCCCTCTACCCGCGCCACCATCGCCGGATACTGCCATTTCGCCTTCGCCAGCGTGATGTTCAGCGCGCTGATCGTCATGGCGCTGTGGCTGTTCCGTAAGACCGACCCGGCCTCCGAGCCCACCCGGGTCAAGCGACTGCGTAACCGGGTCTACCTGGTATGCGGGATCGTCATGCTGGTGTCCCTGTCGCTGGCGGGCATCGTCTCGCTTCCCTTTGCCACGGCGCTCAATTCCGCCAACCCAGTCTTCTGGCTGGAAACGGTTGCGATCGTCGCGTTCGGCATTTCCTGGCTGGTGAAGGGCCAGGCGATCCTGCGCGACCAGGAGCCGACGGCCGAAGCTGCCCGACTTCCCGTGGCAGGCCAGTTACCCGGAGCAGTCGCTGTGGTCATGCAGCTGTGGTCACGCAGCTGTGGTCAAGGCCCGGCTTGGTCGAGGAGCTGGCGCAGGGCCCTGGTATAGCGCTCGAGCGCAGCCCGGCCCTCGTGCGTCAGGTAGACCGCTGTCCGGTTCCGGTCGTCGCTTTCCAGCTTGACGGTCGCCACATACCTGGCGTCCTCCAGCTTGCGCAGGTGCGTGATCAGGTTGCCCGGAGTCAGGTCGAGCAGCTGCTGCAGCCGGGTGAACGACAGGTGGTCGCCGTCGCGCAGGGTGGACAGCGTCACCGTAATGCGCAGCCGGACCGGCGCGTGGATGACCGGGTCCAGGTCCGCATCGGTCATGCCCTGCTCGGCCGGGTCCGCCAGGCCAGCCAGCCAGCGGTCAGCAGAAACGCGCCGCCACCCGCCACCGCGTCAGTCAGCAGCGAGCCGACCGGCCCGGCCCAAGCACCCGCTGCCGCGACCAGCAGCAGCCACATTCCCATCCCGAACATCACCCAGTCCAGCCACATCGCCGAAGTCAGCAGGTAGATCAGCCCGACCAGCAGCAGCGGCCCGGTCGCGCCGAGTATGCCCGTCACCTTCGGGCCGGCGCCGAAGTGCCAGACGGCTCCGATGATCACGAACAGGCTAGCGAACCCTGCAGGCCAGGCGGCCCCAAAGACCGCCCCCTGTCGGGTCGACACCCCGCCGATGCCCTTGGTCGCCCGGGCGGCGCTAATCGCAGTGACGGCACCGGCCGCCGCGAGCCCGACCCCGAGGATCGCCGCCGCCCAGCCGGCCGCGCCGCGAAACGGGTGCTGCCCAAGCACCGACAGCCACATCGCGCCGCACCCGAACAGCCAGGCCACGCCCCAGGTCGCGTAGATCAGCGGAAAGTTCGCCGTCATCCGCGCCCGCGCGTGGTGCGCGCTCTGCCGTAGCAACTCAGCTGCCGCGCTCGGGTCCATCGTGTCCTCGTCCCGCATTGCGCGTCCTCCTCTGTCCGCCTTATCCGGTTACCCACCGCTTTGAAGCGCAAAGTTAGCTGACTTTGTAGTTCAAAGTCAAGCTGTCTGCGGCTCTAAGGCTCTGGCGCCGGACACCGGCCGGACCTACCTGACCGACGCCCCGAAGAGCTGGCAGGCATGCTCGCTGGTTACGCAGCCACGCCTGGCTTGCCGCCACGCCCCCGGGTAACAGCCCCGACGCGGCGGGCTGAGGGCATGTGCGCTGGGCGGTCGTGGCAGTCATCAGGCGTTAGGCGAGTGCGGACTTCATCAGCTCGGCGATCTTCTTCCCGACTGCGGGGCTCCACTTCGGTATCGCGTACGACACCGGCCAGATCTCACCGTCGTCGAGGCGCGCGGCGTCCTGGAACTCCAGGGTTGAGTAGCGCATACCGAACTTGCCCGAGTTCTTGAACGCGACGACGATCTTGCCATCCGCGCCTGCGTAAGCGGGCATTCCGTACCAGGTCTTCGGCGACAGTCCCGGGGCCGCCTCAGTCACTGTCACGTGCACGCGCTCGGCAAGCCCACGGTCCTCCGGTGTCATCTTCGCGATCGCGTCCAGCAGCGCCTGCAGGTCATCGGCCTGCCTAGCACCCTTCTTGCCCTCGGCACGCAACTCCGCGGCACGCGCCTTCATCGCGGCGTGTTCCGCGGCGCTGAAACCACCAGATCCGGTCTCTGCAGTCTTCGCGGGCATTTCCAGGCCTCCGTTCTGACGATCAGGGTTTCAGGTGATACCCCTACCTGCCTGAAGGAAGGCTAAAGCCCGGTCACGCCGCAAAGCTTCTCGGTTCCTGACCGATCTGAGCAGCCTGTGAGCGCTCAGCTCTGGCTGTCGACAAACGCCTGAATGCCAGCGGAGCTGGCCTCGACATCCTCGCCGCCGACGGCGCAATCGCCGCCCGTCGGACACGACACCGAGTAGACCGCGGAGTTGGTGGAGGCGCTGACGGCAGGAGTGCCGGGAACCTGGATCGCGTCGCCCCAGCTGCCGTCCACCTCGCTGTCCACGAACGCTACGGTTTGGGTGCCGCCGATGAAGGAGCTGTACAAGCCGCCGGCGGTGCAGTTGCCCGCCGACGCGCACGACACCGAGCCGACCGAGGCGTTGCCGCCAGTGTTGAGGCCCGCGCTGCCGGGCACCTCGATCGCGTCACCCCACGTGCCATCCACCTCATCGGCCACGAACGCCTGCGAATCGCCGGAGCTATCCGTGTAGTCACCGCCGGCGGCGCAGTTGCCCGCCGACCCGCACGACACCGAGGCGGTCCGAGCGTTAAGGCCGGTATTGAGGGCGGCGGAACCGGGGACCTCGGTCGCGTCACCCCAGGATGGGCCTTCCGCCGTGTAATACCCCGACAGGTCAGCGATCAGGTTGACGCTGCCCGTGCTGTTGTAGAAGTCGACCTTCCCGTCGGCGCCGACCGGCACCACCACCAGGTTCGCGATCGTCTCCCCCGCGGTGAAGTTCAGGTCCGACGTCACCGGCCGCGTCCCCCCGTCGGGATACACCGTCACAAAGCTGCTCGCCGTCGGACCAGTCGCGGTCACGTTCAGCACCACCGCCGTCACC
>Ga0335074_10002146_pt1 | contig 26860 bp, 22 predicted proteins | sample Lox_Sample_23_FD_206715 | JGI IMG/M metagenome (GOLD analysis project Ga0335074, IMG submission 206715) | Soil microbial communities from Loxahatchee National Wildlife Refuge, Florida, United States - Lox_Sample_2.3 | ecosystem: Environmental > Terrestrial > Soil > Wetlands | place: USA...
CTCTGCTCGAAAAGCTGTGCAAAACTTTCTGTCATACTCTCTGTCGAAATACTGGCGACCTCGTGCTCCTGCGGCGGGCCAGGCAGATGCAAATACGGCGCGCGCCTCATGCTGCGCACCGACCAGGAAAAAACCTTCAGCGAGATCGGTTGCCCGGGCTCAGGGCTTCACGCCCGCAACCCCCACAGCGACCGCCGGGCTCCAAGCTCCAGCACACGGCCGACGACCTCCTCGATCGGCAGACCCGTCGAGTCGATCACCTCCGCGTCGGGGGCGGGGATCAGGGGCGCCACCGCCCGCGTCGAATCCCTCGCGTCCCGCTCGGTGATCTCGCGCGAAAGGGCGGAAAGGCTAACACCGGACCCCTTTTCCTTCAACTGCTTATAGCGCCGCAGCGCCCGCTCGGCGGCGCTGGCCGTCAGGTAGATCTTGAGAAGGGCGCCCGGAAAGACGACCGTCCCCATGTCACGCCCGTCGGCTACCAGCCCCGGGGGGCGCGCAAAGGCGCGCTGGCGCTCCAGGAGCGCCGTACGGACCGGCGGCCAGGCCGCCACCCGTGAGGCCCCCTGGCCGGCGGCCTCGGTACGAATGGCCTGGGTGACGTCCCGGCCCTGCAACAGGACCTGCTCGCTGCCGTCCGGGCCCACGCCGAAGGCCACCTCCATGCCGGCGGCGAGCCGCGCGTGGCCCTCCACATCGCCAGAGTCGAGCCCCCGGTCGAGGCCGGCGTAGGCGACCAGCCTGTAAAGGGCTCCGCTGTCCAAAAGGTGCCAGCCCGCACGCTGCGCCACCGCGCGGCTGATCGTGCCTTTTCCCGAGCCGCTCGGCCCGTCGACCGTCACGACTGGGGCCGCGTCGGTCATCCGATCTCGATTCGCAGGCCCGCGGAACGGGCGATCTCCGGGAAGCCCGGAAAAGAGGTCGCAACGTTCGCGACATCGCGGATCTCGATGGCGCCGCGCGCGGCGAGCCCGGCGACCGCGAACGCCATGGCGATGCGGTGATCGCCGTGACTCTCGATCGTGCCGCCGCCCAGGACCGAGCCGCCGCGGAGCCAGAGGCCATCGTCGAGAAGCTGGTTCTCGACCCCGAGCACGCTCAGGCCCTGCGCCATGGCGGCGAGCCGGTCGCTCTCCTTGATACGCAGCTCCAGCGCCCCCCGGACCAGCGTCTCCCCGTCCGCAACGGCCGCCGCGATGAAGAACACCGGAAACTCGTCGATCGAGAGCGGCACCAGGGATTCGGGCACGCGGATCCCCTTCAGCCGGCTCTTGCGCACCTCGATGTCGGCGATCGGCTCACCGCCGGCGTCCGCCTCCTGACGCAGCGCGTGCACCCGGATGTCCGCCCCCATGAGCCGAAGCATCTCGAGCAGCCCGGTACGGGTCGGGTTGACGCCGACGTTGCGCAGCAGGAGGCCGTGCTCGGCCGCGAGACAGCCGGCAACCAGAAAGAAGGCCGCGGAGGAGAAGTCCGCCGGCACGGCCACCGGCCGGCCGCTGAGGCGCTGCCCTCCCTCGACTGCGACCGTCGCCCCTTCCCGCAGAACCTCGACGCCAAAAGCACTCAGCATGCGCTCCGTGTGGTCGCGGGACGGCGCCGGCTCCGTCACCCGTGTCCGGCCGAAGGCCCTGAGGCCGGCGAGCAGCACGGCCGATTTGACCTGGGCGCTCGCAACCGGCAGGGCGTAGTCGAGTGCGCGCAGCTTGGGCGTGCCATGGATCAGGACCGGCGGCCGGCCCTCCCGGGTGGTTATGTCAGCACCCATGAGACGCAGCGGCACCGCCACCCGCTCCATCGGCCGGCGCATGAGCGACTCGTCGCCGATCAGGGTGGAGTCGAATGTTTGGGGTGCGAGGAGACCCATGAAAAGCCGCATCGCGGTGCCGGCATTGCCCATGTCCAGCGGCGCGCCCGCTGCGGTCAGCCCTTCCATGCCCCGGCCGCTGACACGCACGCGTTGCGGCTCCGGCCGCTCGATACCCACGCCGAGCGCCTGTAGTGCGCGCAGCGTCGCGAGACAGTCCTCGCCGGCGAGGAAGCCAGTGATCTCCGTCTCGCCCTCGGCGATACCGCCGAGCATCAGCGCCCGATGGGAGATCGACTTGTCGCCGGGCACCGTGAGCTCGCCCGCGATCTCGCCGCCCGGCTGCACCCGATAGCGTGCGCCTGTGCTGGATGCCGTCATACCGACACTCTACAGCACTGCGCGCGGGTAGGACCCGAGCACGCGAAAAAGCGAGGAGCGGCGCTTGAGCGCCTCGAGCGCACGGGCCACGTGCGGCTCTTCGGCATGCCCCTCGATGTCGATGAAGAAGATGTAGTCCCATTTGCGCCGGTGGGAGGGGCGCGATTCGATGCGCGTCATGCTGACGCGGTGGCGCGCGAGAGGCTCGAGCAGCCGATGGAGCGCCCCGGGCGAATCGGTGTGCGAGACCGACACGAGCAGCGTCGTGCGGTCCTGGCCGCTGGCGGCGAGGAGCTTGCGCCCGAGCACGAGGAAGCGCGTGGTGTTGTCGGCGCGATCCTCGATCTCCGCCGCCAGGACCTTCAGGCCATAGACCTCCGCCGCCGTCTCCCCCGCGATGGCAGCCGTGCCGCGCTCGTCGCGCGCGCGGCGGGCGGCCTCCCCGTTGCTCGATGCGGGCACGAGCTCGACGCTCGGCAGGTGCTCCTGCAGCCAGCCGCGGCACTGCGCCAGCGACTGCGGGTGCGAGCAGATGCGCACGATGCGGCCGAGGCCGCCCATGTTGCCCATGAGGTAGTGACGGATGCGCAGCTCCACCTCACCGCAGATCCGAAGCGGCGAGGCGATGAAGCGGTCGAGCGTGTGGTTGACCGTGCCCTCGGTGGAATTCTCGATCGGCACCACGCCGAAGTCCGCCGCGGCGGATTCCACCTCGTGGAAGACTTCATCGATCGAGCCCAGGGGCAGCGCGCGCACCGAGTGTCCGAAGTGCGTCAGCACCGCGGTCTGGCTGAAGGTGGCCTCGGGACCGAGGTAGGCGACCTTGAGAGGCTCCTGCTGCGCCAGGCAGGCGGACATGATCTCGCGGAAGAGGCGGACGACCTCCTCGTCGCGCAGCGGCCCGTGGTTGCGCTCCCGCGCCCGCCGCAGCACCTGCGCCTCGCGCTCCGGGCGGTAGAAATCGACCGTGTGCCCGTCGCGGCTCTTGGAGATGCCGACGAGCTGCGCCAGCTTGGCGCGCTCGTTGATCAGGCGGTGGATCTGCTCGTCGACGCTGTCGATGCGTGCGCGGACGGCCTCGAGCTTCACGGTGTTCGGCGAGGCGGAGGTCGTGCTCGCCCCGCGCCGACGAGAGGTCTTCTTGGCGGCCATGGCGGCGGAATCAGACGAGCCGCGCCGAGAGAACGCCGGCAATGCCGCGGATCCGTGCCAGCAACTCCTCGCCGACGGCGCCGTCGGCGTCGATGAGCGTGTAGGCGTACTCGCCCCGTGACTTGTTGAGAAGATCCGCGATGTTGATCCTCGCCTCGGCGAGGCAGGTCGAGATCTGGCCGACCATGTTGGGGACGTTGCTGTTGGCTATGGCGAGGCGCGTGGTGCCGGGCACGCGCGACAGCACCGCCTCCGGGTAGTTGACGCTGTTGCGGATGTTGCCGTTCTCCAGGAAGTCGCGCACCTGGTCGGCCGCCATGATGGCGCAGTTCTCCTCGGCCTCGCCGGTCGAGGCGCCGAGGTGCGGCAGGGTGACGATCTTCGGGTGATCCTTGAGGAGATTGGTGGGGAAGTCGCAGACGTAGCCGTGCAGGCGCCCGGCATCGAGCGCCGCCACGACGGCCGGATCCTCGACGATGCCGGCGCGCGAGAAGTTGAGGAGCACCCCGCCCTTCTTCATCAGCCGCAGACGCGGCTCGTTGACGAGCCTTCGGGTCTGATCGTTGAGCGGCACGTGCACGGTGATCACATCGGAGCGGGCGAACAGATCATCGAGCGAGAGCGCCTGCTCGACGCTCGAGGAGAGCTGCCAGGCGCGCTGCACCGTGATCTGCGGGTCGTAGCCGAGGACGCTCATGCCGAGCGCCTCGGCGGAGTTGGCCACCTCGACGCCGACCGCCCCGAGACCGACGACCCCGAGCGTGCGTCCGGGAAGCTCGAAGCCGACGAAGGCCTTCTTGCCCTTCTCGACCGCCTCGTCGATCGCCTGGTCGTCCCCGCTCAGGGAGCGCGCGAAGGCCCAGGCCTGACAGACGTTGCGCACGGCCAGGAAGAGGCTCGCGAGCACGAGTTCCTTGACCGCGTTGGCGTTGGCGCCCGGGGCGTTGAAGACGGGGATGCCGCGGCGGCTCAGTTCCGCGACCGGGATGTTGTTGACGCCAGCCCCCGCGCGGCCGACGGCGCGGACGGTGTCGGGGATGGCGGTGCCGTGCATGTCGGCCGAGCGCACCAGGATGGCATCCGGACGCTCCAGGCCCGATGCGACCTCGTAGCGATCGCGCGGCAGGCGCTCCAGCCCGCGGGCGCTGATGCTGTTGAGAGTCAGAATGCGGTACTTCATACTACCCGTGGCGGCGCGCAAAATCCTTCATGAAGGCGACCAGCGCCTGCACGCCCTCGAGAGGCACGGCGTTGTAGATGCTCGCGCGCATGCCGCCCACCGAGCGGTGGCCCTCGAGGCTCACGAGCCCGGCGGTCTTCGCCTCGGTGAGGAAGGTTTGCTCGAGCTGCGGCCGCGCCAGCGTGAACGGCACGTTCATCCAGGAGCGGCAGGACTTCGCCACCGGGTTGCGGAAGAAACCGGACTCGTCGATGGTGCGGTAGAGCAGCTCGGCCTTCGCGCGGTTGCGCGCCGCCATCGCCTCGACACCGCCCTGTGCCCGCACCCATTTGAGGACGAGCCCGGCGACATACCAGCCGAAAGTCGGCGGTGTGTTGAGCATCGAGCCGTCCGCGGCCATCGCCTGGTAGTCCCACACGGACGGAGTAACCGGGCGAGCCTTGCCCAGGAGATCCTCGCGTACGATCACGACGCAGAGACCGGAGGGGCCAATGTTCTTCTGCGCACCCGCGTAGATCAGGCCGAACTTCGAGACATCGATCGGCCGGGAGAGAATGGTCGAAGACATATCCGCGACGAGCGGCACCCCGGCACCCGCCTGCGGCACGTAGGGAAACTCCACGCCGCCGATCGTCTCATTCGGTGTGTAGTGCAGGTACGCAGCTCCGGGAGTCAGCGCCAGGCTCCCTTGATCGGGCACGGTGGTGTAGTTGGATGCGGCCTCATCGGCCGCGACGTTGGCCTTCACCTGCAGGCGCTTCGCCTCACCGATCGCCTTCTTCGACCAGGCGCCGGTATTCAGGTAATCGGCCACGGCGCCGGGCGCCGTCAGATTCATCGGGATGGCGGCGAACTGGCCGGTCGCGCCTCCCTGGAGGAAGAGCACCTTGTAAGCGGACGGAATCGAAAGCAGCGAGCGCAGCGTGCTCTCCGCCTCCTCCGCCACGGCCGTGAAGGCCTTGCTGCGATGGCTGACCTCCATGACCGACATGCCGCTGCCGCGCCAGTCGGTGAGCTCGTCACGGGCCTGCTCGAGAACTTCCAGCGGCAGCGCCGCCGGTCCTGACGCGAAATTGTATACGCGCACGGATGGCTTCCGGGTTCGGGTAAAAAAGGGACCAGGGAGTAAGCGATACTAGCAAGCGTCCATTGGGGCGTCAGAACTTTTGGGTATATCGAGCGGCCCTGGCCCCCTATGCCTCAGGCTGGCGGCCGGTCGCTCTCGCCGGGCTCGCTGTCTTCCGCCGGCTCGCCCTCGAGGCTCTCGATGCGCTCAATGCCAACCAGGCGCTCGCCCTCGGAGAGGCGGATGAGCCGCACGCCCTGGGTGTTGCGACCGAGCTCGGACACCTCGTCCACCCCGGTGCGCACCAGCGTGCCGGTCGAGCTGATCAGCATGATCTCCTGGCCGGGCAGCACCTGCAGCGCCGCTACCGTCGTGCCGTTGCGGTCAGAGGTCTGCATGGCGATGACGCCCTGACCTCCGCGTCCATGCATGGGGAAGTCGTCGACGGGCGTGCGCTTGCCATAGCCCGAGGCGGAGGCCGTGAGCACTGCGCCGCTGCCCTCGCCATTGCCCCCGTTCTGACCGACCACGATGAGCGCGATGACTTCCTGGCCGTCCCCGAGCTTGATGCCGCGTACACCCGCGGCCTCGCGCCCCATGGGGCGAACCTCGCCTTCGGCGAAGCGGATGGCCTTGCCGCCGCTCGAGACCAACATGATCTCACGCTCCCCGTCCGTGATCGCAACGCCGACGAGCCTGTCGTCGTCGTGCAGGTCGACCGCGATGATGCCGCTCGGGCGTGGGCGTGAAAACGCCGTGAGCGGCGTCTTCTTCACCGTACCCTGGCTGGTCGCCATGAAGATGTAGTGTTGCTCGTCATACTGTTTGACGGGCAACAGCGCGTTGATCTTCTCTCCCGGCTCGAGGGGCAGCAGGTTCACCATGGGCTTGCCGAGGGAGCTGCGCCCCGCCTGCGGCAGCTCGTAGACCTTGAGCCAGTAGACCTTGCCGCGGCTCGAGAAGCAGAGCACGGTGTCATGGGTGTGGGCGACGAAGAGCTTCTCCACGAAGTCCTCGTCCTTGACGGCGGTGGCCGCCTTGCCGCGGCCGCCGCGGCGCTGCGTCTGGTACTCCGAGAGCGGCTGGGATTTGGCATACCCGGTGTGAGAGAGCGTCACCACCACGTCCTGCGGCTCGATGAGATCCTCGGTGCTGAGATCGAGGTGCTCGCGGTTGATCTCCGTGCGCCGGGCATCGCCATAGGCGTCGCGAATCTCGATGAGCTCGTCGCGGATCACCTGGGTGAGGCGCTCCGGACGCGCCAGGATGTCGCCCAGGTCCGCGATGCGCGTCAGCAACTCCTGGTACTCGGCGATGATCTTGTCCTGCTCGAGGCCGGTGAGGCGGTGCAGGCGCATGTCGAGTATGGCCTGGGCCTGCGCCTCCGACAGCCGGTATTGCCCGTTGGGGCCGTTGGTGAGGCCGGTGCCCGCGGCGAGTCCGTTGGGTCGCGTCGACACCGCGCCCGCGCGCTCGAGCAGCCCGGTGACGGCCCCCGGCGGCCAGGCGCGGCCGATGAGGGCCGCGCGCGCCTCGGCGGGCGCCGCAGCCGCCTTGATGAGGGCGATCACCTCGTCGATGTTGGCGAGCGCCACCGCCAGGCCCTCGAGGATGTGGGCACGCTCACGGGCCTTGGCGAGATCGAAGATGGTGCGGCGAGTGACCACCTCGCGCCGGTGGCGGATGAAGGCATCCAGCATGTCCTTCAGGGACATCAGCTTCGGCTGCCCGTCCTGCAGCGCCACCATGTTCATGCCGAACACCGTCTCCATCGGCGTCTGCGCATAGAGGTTGTTGAGAACGATCTCGCTCACCTCGCCGCGCTTCAGCTCGATGACGATGCGCATGCCGTCCTTGTCCGACTCATCCCGCAGGCCGTCGCCGGCAATGCCTTCGATCTGCTTCTCGCGCACGAGCTGCGCGATGCGCTCGATCAGCCGTGCCTTGTTGACCTGGTACGGCAGTTCCGTCACGACGATGGCCTGGCGATCACCCTTGCCGACCTCCTCGATGCTCACCCGGGCGCGCACCGAGAGCCGGCCCCGGCCGGTGCGGTAGGCCGTGGCGATCTCCTGCGCGCCGTTGATGATGCCGCCCGTCGGAAAGTCGGGTCCCGGCACGTGCTGCATCAGCGCCGCGAGCGGCAGCGTCGGATCGTCGAGGAGCGCGAGGCACGCGCCCACGATCTCCGTGAGGTTGTGCGGCGGGATGTTGGTCGCCATGCCGACCGCGATGCCGGTCTGGCCGTTGACGAGCAGGTGCGGGATCTTCGTCGGCAGGACCGAGGGCTCGAGCTCCGACTCGTCGTAATTCGGCGTGAAATCGACCGTTTCCTTGTCGATGTCGGCGAGCAGCTCGTGCGCGATGCGCGACATGCGCACCTCGGTGTAGCGCATGGCCGCCGGCATGTCCCCGTCGACGGAGCCGAAATTGCCCTGACCGTCGACCAGCAGGTAGCGCAGCGAGAAGGGCTGCGCCATGCGGACGATGGTGTCGTACACCGCCGTATCGCCGTGCGGGTGGTACTTGCCGATCACGTCGCCCACCACGCGCGCGGACTTCTTGTAGGCCTTGTTCCAGTCGTTGCCGAGCTCCCGCATGGCGAAGAGCACGCGCCGGTGCACGGGCTTCAGGCCATCGCGGACGTCGGGCAGCGCGCGCCCGACTATGACGCTCATGGCATAGTCGAGGTAGGACTGCCGCATCTCGTCTTCGAGGCTGACCGGCAGGATTTCTCGGGCGATCTCGGACATCCGGGAATGTTAGCATATAGGGATCATGCACACGTCCATGGAGCTGCCGCCCAATGCCGATCGCGGCGAGCTGTCGAAATTCGACGCGCTGGCGCACCGCTTCTGGGACCCGCGCGGCGAGTTCCGCCCGCTGCATCTGCTGAACCCGGTGCGGCTCGGGTTCGTCGCAGAGCATGCGAGCCTCGGCGGCGCGCGCGCGCTCGATGTCGGCTGCGGCGGCGGCCTGCTCAGCGAGGCGCTGTCGCGCAAAGGCGCCAGGGTTACCGGAATCGACCTCGCCCCCGGCATGGTCGAGGTGGCGCGGCTGCACGCGGCCGAGGAAGGCTTGGAAGTCGACTACCGCGTGGCCGCGGCGGAGGAGCTCGCCGCGAGCAGCGTGCAGAGCTTCGATGTCATCACCTGCATGGAGATGCTGGAGCACGTGCCGCAGCCGCAGCAGATGCTCGCGACACTCGCCTCGCTCGTGCGCCCCGGCGGCTCGGTGTTCGTCTCGACGCTCAACCGCAATCTCAAAAGCTTCCTGCTGGCGATAGTCGGCGCCGAGTACGTGCTCAAGCTTCTGCCGCGCGGCACGCACGAATACGACCGCCTCATCCGCCCCTCGGAACTGGCGCGCTGGGCGCGCAGCGCCGGCCTCGTGCCCCGGGCCATTGCCGGTATCGAGGTCAATCCCTACACCGAGAGCTGCCGTCTGACACGCGATCCTTCAGTCAACTATCTCGTGCACCTCGAGCGGGTGCAGGAGTAGCCCGTTCATGCTGCTGGTGCCCATGCTGTCGATGTCGATAGCGGCAGCCTCGCTCCTGGTCGGCATAGCGCTCGGGTTCCTCCTGGGGCAGCTGCGCGCCGTGCGGCGCATCGAGTCGTTGCGCGTCGAGCTCGAGAGCGCACGGGTGCGCCTCGAGGCCGGGGCGCGCCAGGAAGCCGAGCGCATCGCCTTCCTCGAGCAGTCCGAGGCGCGGCTGCGCGCCTCCTTCGACTCGCTCGCCGGAGAGACGCTGCGCGCCAACAGCGAGCTCTTCCTGCGGCTCGCACGCGAAGCGCTCGGACGCGACCAGGCGGTCGCGCAGAGCAGTCTCAAGGAGCGCGAGACCGCCATCGCGCAGCTCATCGAGCCGATGCGCGCTGCGCTCGAGCGCAGCGAGCAGCAGGCGCAGGCGCTCGAGCGGGAGAGGCACGAGGCCTACACCGCGCTGCGCACTCAGATCGAATCGCTCGCAAGCGGTCAGACGCAGCTGCAGCGCGAGACGCGCAATCTCGTCACCGCGCTGCGGCGCCCGGAAGTGCGCGGGCGCTGGGGCGAGCTCACGCTGCGGCGGCTCGTCGAGCTCGCCGGGCTCAGCGAGCACTGCGATTTCACGGAGCAGCTGCATCTGTTCGGCCAGGAGGGGGCGCTGCGGCCGGACCTGGTGGTACACATGCCGGACTCTCGCGACCTGGTCGTCGATGTGAAGACGCCGCTCGATGCGTATCTCGAGGCGCTCGAGGCGCCAACCGATGAGGAGCGGCAACAGGCGTTGAAGAAGCATGCGCAGCAGGTCGAAGCCCGCGTGCGGCAGCTCGCCTCCAAGGCCTACTGGGCGCAGTTCGAGCAAAGTCCGGAGTTCGCGGTGCTGTTCCTGCCCGGCGATCAATTCCTGTCGGCGGCGCTCGCCGAGCGACCGGACCTGCTCGACACGGCGCTCAAGCAGCACATCATCATCGCCACGCCCTCCACCCTGATCGCGTTGTTGAAAACCATCGCCTACGGCTGGCGTCAGTCCGCGGTCACGGAGAACGCCAAGCTGATCCGCGAGCTCGGTCAGGAGCTTTATCGCAGGCTCGGAGCCTTCACGGGTCACCTCGAGCGACTCGGTGCGCGGCTCGGCGCCGCCGTCGACGCCTACAACGCATCGGTGGGCTCGCTGGAGCGCCAGGTGTTGCCGCAGGCGCGGCGGTTCCCCGATCTCGGGGTCACCACCGATGCGGCGCTGCCCGAGCTCGGGGCCATCGAGCAACCGGTGCGTCCCGTCGCTCCCGCCGAGCCGAGCGATGTCCGAGAAACCTGAGGCCGACACCCCGCGCTTTCTCGCCTGGCTCTACTCGACGCCCGCCCAACAGCCGGTGCTCGCCGCGTTGTGCGCGATCGAGCGCGAGGTGGGCGCGAGCCTGCGGCCAGGGGTCGATCACCAGGTAGCGCACACGCGCCTCGAGTGGTGGCGTGAGGAGTGCGCGCGCTGCGCCGCGGGCCGGCCCGTGCACCCGCTGACACGCGAGCTGCGGATCCATCTGGAGCGGCTCGCGCCCGCGGCGCGAGTCGACTCCGTCCTCGCGGGGCTCTCGGGGCTCACCGATGTCGCCACCTGGGATCTCGCCAGCGCCCCCTTCGAGCGCCGCGCGGAGCTCACGGCCTACTGCCGCCGTTGGGCGGCGGCCATGGTCGCTCCCCTCGGCGCTGCCGAAGTCGACTGGACCGACTTCGGCACGGCGCTGTGCGAGCTGGAGCTCCTCGGTCAGCTCGCGCGGGATGCCCGCTCCGGCAAGGTGCGCATTCCGCTCGATGAGCTCGAGCAGGCGGCGGTGGCGCCGCAGGCCTTGGCGACACCGCCGTGGCCGCCAGGACTGGCCGGCATCCTCCACGGGCGTCATCAGGCTCTGCGGCGGCAGCTCGCGGCGGCGATCGCGGCACTCGCGCCTGCCATCCAACAGAGCGGCCGCGGGCTCCTCGTCTGGGCCGCGCTCGCCTGGCAGGCATCGCAGCGGGCGCAGCGCGCGCTGCCGCGCGCGCCCGCCGCATCAATCGCGAGCGCGGCCGCGGCGAACTGGCGCGCCTGGCGGGCGGCGAGGGCCGCGTCGGCGGGGCGGTTGCAGTTGGGTTGAGGGCTTTGGGAGCGGCCCTGGGCCGCTTGCCGACTTGCTTTCGCACGGCGCCGGTAGCAACGCCTCTATCTCCTCGCGCGTCAGCTCGCGGAAGTGTCCACGCGCGAGTGAGCGCTCCAACGCGAGGGTACCGAGCCGCGTGCGCAGCACCCGGCTGACGATCGCACCCTGGCGCTCGAAGAGCTGCCGTACGTCCTTGCCGCTCGCGCCGCGCGCGGTGATGGCATACCAGCGGTTGGCGCCCTCGCCGCCGGCGCTGACGCAGCCGAGCACTGCCAACTTCTCACCGCTGTCGAGCACGCCGCCGAGGACGCCCTCGATCTGCTGCTCGGTGAGCTCGCCCCGGACTCTGACGCTCAGCTCGCTCGAGAGCGCGTGCACGGCGCGCTGCAGACGCGCAGCGAGCTCACCGTCGCCGCACACGACCTCGAGGCCGCCGTCGATACGAGGCATGGGGCTGACCATGATGAATCGCCGCCCCGCGCGCTTCGGCAGGCGCGCCAGAAGCGGCACTGCATCCGGCGCGTCGGCGGGCGGAGCATCCAGGCTCTCGCCCGGCGAGCGGTGATAGAGGTAGGCGCGGCCACCCGACTGCGGCGCGCGCTGGCGGATCACCCGGCCATCGAGCCGTACTTCATCGTCGGGACTGACGCGGACCCCGAGAGAGGCGGCCTGCCCGTTGACGGTGAGGCGCCCGGCCCTGATCCACTCCTCCGCCTCGCGGCGGGAGGCGAGTCCGGCGCGGGCGAGAACCTTCTGCAGCCGCTCGGGCTCGCCGCGCTGATGGGGCATCGGAGTCAGTCGGCGCCGTCGCGGGGCGCGGCGACGAGCTCGTGGGAGTCGCCGCCTTCGGCGGACAGCTCGCCTCCCTCCTCGCCCTCCTCCTCCTCGCCCGGCGGCTCGGCGATCGCTGTCGGCGGTGCCTCCGGCTCCGCCACGGCCGGCGCCGCGGCGCCCAATGCGAGCTGCAGATTGATGTCGCCCACGGCCTTGAGCTCCGAGAGCGGCGGCAGCTCATCGAGGCTCCTCAAGCCGAAGTAATCGAGGAACTCCCGCGTCGTGCCGAGCAGCTCCGGCCGGCCGGGAACCTCGCGGTGACCGACGACCCGCACCCAGCTGCGCTCGAGCAGCGTCCTCACGATGTTGGGATTGACGGCGACGCCGCGCACCGCCTCGATCTCCCCGCGCGTGATCGGCTGGCGATAGGCGATCAGCGCGAGCGTCTCGAGGAGCGCCCGCGAGTAACGCACCGGACGCTCCGGCCAGAGGCGCGAGACCTCGGCCGCGAGCTCGCGCCGCACCTGGATGCGCACGCCGCTCGCGGTCTCCTTGAGCTCGATGCCGCGCGCGCCGTACTCGGCGGCGAGCGCATCGATCGCGGCGCGCAGCTGCTCGCTCGAGGGCCGCGCATTCTCGTCGAAGAGTTGGATCAGCTCCGCCGGCGGCACCGGTCGGCCCGCGGCGAGCAGCGCCGCCTCGATCACGTTGCGCAGATAGTGCTCGTTCATTCGCTTGTCGCGTCCTCCTCGCCTGAGTCCGTCCCGGGAGCGCGCTCCGCGGCCGCGGGCTCACCGCTCGCGCCCGGCTCCTCGTTGTCGGCGACCACCCGGAGCCTGCGCGCCGGGGTCGCGCCTCTGACGTGCAGCGGCGCGTACGGCTCCGCCTGCACGATGTCGATCAGCCCCTCGCGCACGAGCTCGAGTATCGCCATGAAGGTGACGGTCACCCCCATGCGTCCCTCCTCCGGGCGAAAGAGGCGCACGAACTCGACGAAGCTCGCGCTCTCGAGCGCGGCGAGAATATCGCCCATGCGCTCGCGCACGGAGAGCCGCTCGCGCTGGATGTGATGGTGCGCGAACATCTCCGCGCGCACGACCACTTCCTGGAAGGCGACCAGCATCTCCTGCAGCGTGATCTGGGGCAGCGCTCGGGTCACCTGCCGGTCCTTGAGCTCCGCCGAGGTCGCCCAGACGTCGCGCTCCAGCCGCGGCAACGCATCGATCCCCTCGGCGGCACGCTTGAAGCGCTCGTACTCCTGCAGGCGCCGCACCAGCTCCGCGCGCGGATCCTCCTCGACGCCATCGGCCGTCAGCTTCGGCCGCGGCAGGAGCATGCGCGATTTGATCTCCGCGAGGGTGGCCGCCATTACCAGGTACTCGCCCGCGAGCTCGAGCTGCAGGTCCTGCATCAGCTCGATGTAGCGCATGTACTGGCGCGTGATCTCCGCGAGCGGGATGTCGAGGATGTCGAGGTTCTGCCGCCGGATGAGGTAGAGCAGCAGATCGAGCGGACCCTCGAACGCCTCGAGGAATACCTCGAGCGCCTGCGGCGGAATGTAGAGATCGCGCGGCAGCTCGGTGATCGGCTCGCCGTTCACGACCGCAAAGGGCATCTCCACCTGCTCCGGAGGTGGCTCGCTCTGATGAGGCTCCGGGCCCGGATTGGATACGACGATGGTCAATTCCGGCTTCGACATGCTTCAGCCCGTCCGCAGGTGCATCGCACGGCGCACTTCTTCCATGGTCTCGCGCGCGGCCTCGCGCGCCTTCTCGCCGCCCTCGGCGACTATTTCGCGCAGCAACTCCGGATTCTCGACGTACTCCTGCGCACGCCGGCGCATCTCGGTCACCTCGGCGACGATCTTGTCGATCACCGGCTGCTTGCAGTCGAGACAGCCGATGCCGGCCGAGCGGCAGCCTTCCGCAGCCCAGTTGCGGGTGGTCTCGTCGGAGTAGATCTTGTGCAGGTCCCACACCGGACACTTGTCGGGATCTCCGGGATCGGTGCGGCGCACCCGCGCCGGATCGGTCTGCATGGCGCGCAGCTTCTTCGTGACCGACTCCGGCTCCTCGCGCATCTCGATGGTGTTGCCGTAGGACTTCGACATCTTGCGGCCGTCGATCCCGGGCACCCTGGGGGTCTCCGTCAGCAGCACCTGCGGCTCCGGCAGGATGGTGACACCGGTGCCCTCGAGGTATCCGAGCAGGCGCTCGCGGTCGGCCACGGTGACGCGGTTGTTGCTCTGCACCAGCGCGCGCGCCCGCTCGAGCGCGTCGCGCTCGCCCTGCTCCTGATAGCGGCGCCGCAGTTGCCGGTAGAGCGTCGTGTTGCGCCCGCCCAGGCTCTTGACGGCCCGCTCCGCCTTCTCCTGGAAGTCAGGCTCCCGGCCGTAGAAATGGTTGAACCGGCGCGCGACCTCGCGCGTCAGCTCGACGTGCGCGACCTGGTCCTCGCCGACCGGCACGTGCGCCGCGCGATAGACGAGGATGTCGGCGGCTTGCAACATCGGATAGCCGAGGAAGCCGTAAGTGGTGAGATCCTTCTCCTTCAGCTGCTCGAGCTGGTCCTTGTAGGTCGGCACGCGCTCCAGCCAGCCGAGCGGCGTGATCATGGAGAGCAGCAGGTGCAGCTCCGCATGCTCCAGCACGTGCGACTGGATGAAGAGCGTCGCGACGCCGGGATTCAAGCCCGCGGCCAGCCAGTCGATCAGGACCTCGCGCACGAATTCGGGCAGGTGCGTGGTGTCTTCGTAGCCGGTGGTGAGCATGTGCCAGTCGACGACGGCGAAGAAGCACTCGTACCGGTACTGCAGCTGCACCCAGTTGCGCAGTGCGCCGTGGTAGTTGCCGAGGTGCAGCCGTCCGGTCGGCCGCATGCCCGAGAGCACGCGCCCCCCCGAAGCCGCAGCGCTCAGCGCGAGGTTGGAATCTATCGACACTTTCGCTCGGCCATCCCCAAATCGTCAGTATACCGTTTCCCTTTCCCGGAGAACCTCCTCTGGCGTCAGCGGGTCGCAGAGGGACCCATGAACGGCGCCAGAGTCCCCTTACCTTCCCGCACCACCACGGGCGGAGCGACCGACAAGTCGACGACCGTCGTGGGCACGACGCCGCAGTCGCCGCCATCGAGCACAGCATCGATCTCGTGGTCGAGGCGCGCGTGGATCTCATGTCCCGACGTCAACGGAAGAGGGGCCGACTCGTCCGGCAGAATGAGCGTCGAGCTCATGAGTGGCTCGCCCAGCTCGCGCAGCAGCATGCGGGGTATCGGGTGGTCCGGAATGCGCACGCCGATGGTGCGGCGCTTCTCGTGCTGCAGGCGGCGCGGGGTCGCGCGCGAAGCCCGCAGAAGAAAGGTATACGGCCCCGGCAGGCACGTCTTCAGCAGCCGGAACTGCCAGGTGTCGAGGAGCGCGAAGCGCCCGACCTCGGCGAGGTCGGCGCAGACCAGCGTGAAATGGTGGTGCCGGTCCGCGCGGCGGATGCGCCGCACCCGCTCGAGCGCGCTCTTGTCGCCGAGGTGCCACCCGAGCGCGTAGCAGGAATCGGTCGGGTAGGCGATGACGCCCCCCTGGCGCACGATGTCCGCCGCCTGGCGGATGAGGCGTGCCTGGGGGGTGACGGGGTGTAATTCGAAGTAAATGGACATTTTAGATTATGATACGCGACCTTTTTTGGCCAGCCAGGACACCCATACGCGCACCCCCACCGCCGGCGAGATTCGCGCCGCCCTCGAGCAGGCGCTCACGCCTCAGTCCATCGAGGTGATCGATGACAGCGCCAGCCATGCCGGTCACGCGGGCGCCCGGGAAGGCGGCCATTACCGGGTGACGCTGGTGGCCTCGGCCTTCGCCGGTCGCGCGCAACTCGAGCGGCATCGGATGGTCTACTCGGCGGTCGCGCCGCTGATGGGCCACGGTATCCACGCCCTCAGCATCGTCGCGCACGCCCCCAACGAGTAGTGGCGCTGGTCTTCTGTCGCACTTTAATCGTCTCAACCCCAACCGAGAGCCCCATGAAGCATCTTAGGATCCTCTGCCTGACCGTCGCGCTGGTGGCGCTGGGCGCCTGCCAGCAGTTCAAGTCCTCCTCCACCGCGAGCCAGAGCAGCCCCGCCACCTCCTCACCGACTGTCGCGACCGTCGACGGTACGCCCATCAGCCGTGATCTCTATGAGTTCTACATCAAGGGGGTTACCGGCAAGACTTCGAGCGATCTCTCGCCGGAGCAGCGCTCCCAGGCGCTGGACAACCTGATCCGGGCGCAGTTGATCGCGCACGAGGCGCTGCAGGAAGGTCTGAACGAGCAGCCTGACACGGCGCAGCTCATGCAGATGGAGCGCCTCAACATCCTCGAGCAGGCGCTGTCGCAGAAATTCTTCGCCGGCAAGCAACCGACCGACGATCAGCTGAAGGCGGAATACGACGCAGAAGTCGCGAAGATGCCGACGACGGAGTACCACGCGCGGCACATCCTCGTCGCGACGCAGCCCTTCGCGGAGAAGATCATCGCGCGTCTGAAGGCCGGGGAGAAGTTCGAGGATCTCGCCAAGGCGGAGTCGATGGACTCCTCGAAGAACAACGGCGGTGACCTCGGCTGGTTCACGCTCGATCACATGGTGAAGCCGTTCGCCGACGCGGTGAACAGCCTGAAGGTCGGGCAGTACACCACCGAGCCGGTGCAGACGCAGTATGGCTGGCACATCATCCAGCTCCTCGGGACGCGGCCGGTCAGCCCGCCGCCTTTCGATCAGGTGAAGCAGCGGTTGACGCAGGTCGTCGAGGCAAAGGAGTTCCGCGACTACACGGATGGCCTCCTGAAGCAGGCGAAGGTCGAGACTTACCTCGATCCGCAGACCGACGGCCAGACGAGCGGCACCAGCGGCGCGCCGACACTTCCCAGCAGCCCTCCGAGCACCCCCGCCTCCGGCAACTAGGATGAAGCGCTGGATCCGGGCTCCTGCCCGGCCCAGCGCCGTTGAGCCAAAAAGCGTGGTTTTTGGCTCAACGTCCGCCACCTGCGGCGGCGGGGCACATCCGTGTGCCTGGACGCAAAGTTCTGCCGCTTCATGGCATCGGGGTCGACTGCCGGTCGATGGGCAACTAGAGCGCGCGACTCGCCTTGATCCTGCGGCCCAGGGACACACCCCTGGGCCGCAGGATCATTGCTCCCGCACGAGCTCCAGAAACGCTCCTTCGTCGAGCACCTGAACGCCGAGCTCCCGGGCTTTCTTGAGCTTGGAGCCGGCTTCGGGGCCGGCGACCACCAGGTCCGTCTTTGCCGAGACGCTGCCGCTCACCGCGGCGCCGAGTCGCTCGGCCAGCGCCTTGGCTTCATCGCGTGTCATCTGCTCCAGGCGGCCGGTGAAGACGATGGTTTTGCCCGCGATCGCTGACTCGGTCGCGGGGCGCTCGGCGTCGAGGATGCGAACCTCGCGGGCCAGGCGATCGACCATGCCGGTGTTGTGGGACTCGGAGAAGTAGGAAGTCAGGCTTTCGATGACGGTGTCGCCGATCTGGTCCATGGCATCCAGCTCCTGACGCGCGTCCGCGTCACCTTCGGCGAGATGGCGGCAGGCCTCGCGAAAGGCTCGGTAGGTGCCATAGCCGCGGGCGAGCGCGCGGGCCGTGGTCTCACCGACGTGTCGGATGCCCAGCGAGTAGATGAAGCGCTCCAGCGAGATCGTTTGGCGCGCCTTGATGGCCTCGAAGAGATTGCGGACGGACACCTCGCCGTATCCCTCTTCTTCCTCCAGCCGGATCTCCTTCGGATTGCGCTTCTCCAGCGTGAAGATGTCGGCCGGCTCCTTCACCCAGCCCTTCTCGAAGAACCAGGTGATCTGCTTCTCGCCCAGGCCCTCGATGTCGAAGGCGCGGCGGGAGACGAAGTGGCGCAGATGCTCGATACGCTGATGCGGACAGGCGAGCTCGCCGGAGCAGCGGGAAATGGCGCCTTCCTTGCCGGTGGCGGTCACCTCGCGCACCACCGCCGTCGCGAGCGGACAGGGACAGGTCTTGGGGAACTGAAACGGCGCAGCATGCCGGGGCCTGCGCTCGGGCACGACGCCGAGGACCTGAGGGATCACATCGCCGGCGCGCTGCACCGTCACGGTGTCGCCGATCCTGACGTCGAGCTCGCGAATGTAGTCCTCGTTGTGGAGGGTTGCGTTGGAGACGACGACCCCGCCCACGTTGACCGGCGCGAGCTTGGCGACGGGGGTGAGAGCGCCGGTCCTGCCGACCTGCAGCTCGATCGCATTCACGACGGTGGTGGCTTTCTGGGCGGGGAATTTATGCGCCAGCGCCCAGCGCGGATCGCGGCCGACGAAGCCGAGACGCCGTTGCCAGTCGAGGCGGTTCACTTTGTAGACCACGCCGTCGATGTCGTAGTCGAGCCGGGAGCGCTCGAGCTCGATGTCGTGATGGAAAGCGAGCAACTCCTCGACGGAGCGGCAGAGCTTGCTCAGAGGATTGGTGGGCAGCCCGCGCCGCTCGAACCACTGCAGCATGCCCCACTGCGTGTCGGCGGGCATCTCGCTCATCTCGCCCCAGGCGTAGGCGAGAAAGCGCAGCGGGCGCGAGGCGGTCACCTCGGGGTCGAGCTGGCGGAGCGAGCCGGCCGCGGAGTTGCGCGGATTGGCGAAGACGGTACGGCCGGCGGCGGACTGCTCCTCGTTGAGCTTGAGGAATGCGGCCCGTCCCATGTAGACCTCACCGCGGACCTCACAGACCTCGAGCGCTCGACGACCTCGCATCTTTGCGGGAATGTCGCGGACGCGGCGGACGTTGGCGGTGACGTCCTCCCCCTCCGTGCCGTCACCCCGGGTCGCGCCGCGCACCAACACACCGCGCTCGTAGCGCAGCGATAGTGACAGGCCGTCGATCTTCGGCTCGGCGGTGAGCTCGATCGGCTCGTCGGCACCGAGCTTCAGGAAGCGCCGCACGCGATCGATGAAACCGGCCACGTCCTCCGCGCTGAAGGCGTTCGCAAGCGACAGCATCGGCACGGCATGACGTACCTTGGGAAACTTGCCCGAGAGCGCGGTGCCGACACGCTGGGTAGGTGAGTCCGGCGTTACGAGCTCCGGATGCGCGCTCTCGAGAGTGCGCAGCTCGCCGAGGAGGGCATCGTAATCGGCGTCGGCGATCTCCGGCTCGTCCTGCTCGTAGTAGAGCCGGTTGTGATGGGCAATCTGCGCGCGCAGCTCGGCTACGCGCGCCGCTGCATCACGCGCCATGCGCGGCCGCGGGCGGCAGGGTGGCCACCTCGGCCCTGAGACTCTCGCGGATGCTCTGCACGCGCAAGGCAGTCAGCGGTGCGCCGCGCTCGTCCTGCAGCCCGCCCTCCAGCCGCTCGTTGAGATTGCGCGCCGCGGCGAGCAGATCCTCGAAGACCTGCTGCGGCGTCCTGCGGCCCGGGAGCACGGCAAAGAGGGTGAGTCCGCCGTAGCGCTGCGAGTCCATGGTCTCGAGGTCGAAGGAGCCGGGGCGGTTGAGGGAGGCCGCGCTCAGCAGCGCGTGATTCGTGTCGTCGGGCTTGTGGAAGATCGCGAACCTGCCGAGGAGGAACCCCTCTGCCGCGAGCGCGAGCCGCACCGTCCGGCCGGGGAAGCGCTCCGCATGCGGGGCGACGAGCCGCAGCGCCAGGATGCGGCGTGAGTCCTCGGGCGGCCACTCGACGATCACCTCGACGGGCGGGGCGCCACCCTCGTGTGCGGCGGGCTCGACGACTCTGACGGCGCCAACTCCCTCGGCGCCCGCGATCTCGGGCTCACCCCCCACCGCGAGCGGCGGGTCACTTGGGCTCGCAGCCGGGCCCGCTGCGGGCGCCGCCGTCGGCATGGCCGTGGCTGGCGGCTCCATCGGCGGCTCCATCGGCTCATTCGGCTCCATCGCCGCCGCCAGCTCCGGCAGCTCCCCGGTCGCGCTCGCCTCCGGCTCGGTCAGCTCCGGGTCGATCAGCTTCGGCTCCGGCGGCAGGTCGTCCCACGCGGTTTCGAGCTCGATGCGGTCCTCGGCGTCGCCAATGACGACCGTCGGCAACTCCTCGAGCGGCCCCGGCACGGTCGGCTCGACGTGCTCGTCGCGATCGCCGAGCCCACGCGCCTCCGCGGCATCGGCGAGAGCCATGTCCGACGATGCGGCATCGGAAAGGCCCTCCTCCCCGATCCACGGCTCCCCCGAGGCAGCCGGCTCGATGCTCGCTAGCCGCCGAGCATCGCCGTGCGACAGGCTCGCATCACGCAGGTGCGGCGCAAAGGCCTGACGCGGGCGCCGCCGCTCCCACCAGGAGAGAGCGGCGATGAACACGACTCCGAGAATGAGCAGTGTCCAGCGTAATTCCGACATTGGGGGCACCGAATGCTCAGACGGCGGCGAGCCTGACCGCCTCGTCGACGTCGACGGCCACGAGGCGCGATACCCCGGGCTCGTGCATGGTCACGCCGAGAAGCTGGGAAGCAAGCTCCATGGTCGCCTTGTTGTGAGTGATGAAGATGAACTGCACGCGGTTCGACATGTCGCGCACGATGTCGCAGAAGCGGCCGACGTTGTGCTCATCGAGCGGCGCGTCGACCTCATCCAGCAGGCAGAACGGGGCGGGGTTGAGATCGAAGATCGAGAACACGAGCGCCACCGCGGTGAGCGCCTTCTCGCCACCCGAGAGCAGGTGGATGCTGCTGTTCTTCTTGCCGGGCGGGCGCGCCATGACGGCGATGCCCGCATTCAACGGATCGTCGCCCACGAGCTCGAGATAGGCGTGGCCGCCGCCGAAGAGCCGCGGAAAGCGCTCCTTGAGGCCGGAGTTGATGCGCTCGAAGGTTTCGTCGAAGCGCGTGCGCGTTTCCTTGTCGATGCGCCGCATGGCCTCCTCCAGCGTGTCGAGCGCGGAGGTCAGGTCGGCGAACTGCCGGTCCAGGTACTCCTTGCGCTCGGTCTGCTCCTTGAGCTCGTCGATGGCGGCGAGGTTGACCTGGCCGAGCCTCTCGATGCCGGCCCGGGTCTCGGTGAGCCTCTCCTCCCAGGTCGGGATGGAGGCATCGGCGGCGAGACTCTGCTGCACTTCGGCGAGCTCGAAGCGAGTCTCGGCGAACTGCTCGGCGAGTCCCTCGCGCCGCACCCGGTTCTCCTGCGCGGCGAGCCGCGCCACTTCCATGGCCGCGCGGGCCTCGCCAACGCGACGCTCCGCGAGCACGCGCTGCTCATCGAGCGCGCGCAGCGCCACATCCGCTTCCTCCATGGCGCCGCGCGCCGCGGCGAGCTCCGCCTCGACCTCGAGCCGCCGGGCGAGCGACTCGTCGAGTCGCGCCTCGAGCTCCAGAATCGGGGCATCGCCGCCGGCGAGCTCCGCTTCCAACCCCTCGCGATGCCGCTCGAGCTGCGCCCGCTGCTCGATCGTACGCCCGAGGCTCACCCGTACCGAGGCTTCGGTCGAGCGGCGCGACTCGATGCGGATGAGCAGATCGCGCGCGCCGACCTGTGCCGCCTGAGCGCGCGCGCGCGCGCCGGCGAGCGCCTCGCGGCGCATCTCCCGCTCGCCCTCGAGATCCTCGCGCCGCAGGTTGAGATTCGAGCCGACCGCCAGTCCCTGCTCGAGCGTCTGACCGGCGCGGCCGAGACCCTCCTGGGTGGCGGCGATCTCGCGCGCGTGCTCGGCGGTGTCCGCCTCGATGCGCTGGCGGCGCAGCGCCGTTTCCTTGGCGCGCGCGCGCGCGGCCTCGAGCTGACCGGTGATGTCGGCATGGCGGCGATGCGCGGCCTGAATGCCGGACTGCGCCGCATCGCGCTCGGCCTCCGCCTGCGCCAGGCTCTCGCGCACGGCGGCGAGCCCGTCCTCCGCCTGGCCGACGTGCGCTTCCGCCGCCTCGACGGCGGCGCGCAGGCCTTTGAGGCGATGCTCGCGCTCGATCACGCCGAGATGGTGATCGACGCCGCGGCTGACCCGCAGCCAATCGCGGCCGAGCCACTCGCCGCCGCGTGTGATGACCGACTGGCCCGCCGCCAAAGCTGCGCGACGCTGCAGCGCCTCCGCCAGGGATTCCGCAGTCAGGACGCCCGCGAGCTGCGCCAGCACGGCTGCCGGCCCGGAGACCTTGCCTGCCAGCGCGGTGGCGACCGGCGCGCCCGAGTCGACGGCGTCGGCCGGGGCAGCGCCGTCTTCCACGAGCGCGACGCGGCCCCGTGCCAGTCGCTCGAGCGGTGTCGCGAGATCATCGAGGCGCTCGATGCAGACCGCCTCGAGGTAGTCGCCGAGCGCGGTCTCGACCGCCAGCTCCCAACCTGCCTCCACCTCCAATGTCTGGGCGACGCGCGTGCGGCCCGCCAGTCCGACCTCGCTCAGCCACTCCGTCGCCTGCCCGGCGCTCGCCGTCAGCGCGGCCTTCTGCACGGCTTCGAGCGAGGTGCACTCCTCGCGCGTGCGCTCGCGCGCACCGCGCGCCGCCTCGAGCGCCTCTTCCGCGGCCAGCTGTCCGGCGCGTGCGCTCTGCGCCCGCTCGAGCGCGAGGCGCAATGCATTGGCGAGCGACTCGCCCTCGGTGCGCGCCTGCGATTCCTGCGCGGTGAGCTCGGCGAGCAGCGCGCTCGACTCCTGCGCCTCGAGCGCCTCGCGCTCGAGGGTGAGCCGCTCCACCTGGCCCTGCAGCCGCCGCAGTTGGTTCTCGAGCTGCTCGATGCGCGCCCGCTCCACCTGCGTGGTGCGGTCGGCGGCGCCGAGCGCCTGGTTCAACTGCTCCCAACGCTCCTGCCAGCCGGCGAGCTCCCGCTCGGCCGACTCGAGCGCCTGCGCCGCGGCGGCCTCGGCGGCCTGGGCCCGCTCGAGCTCCGGCGTCGCGCCCGCGATCTCCTCGGCGAGCCCGGCGAGCTGGCGCTCGTCGCGCTCGATGTGCGCGCCGAGCTCCGACAGGGTCGCGCGCGTCTTCCCCAGGTCGGCGCGCTGGCGCTCGCGCAGCTCGCGCGTGTGTTGGATCGTCTGCTCGAGGCGCGAGATCTCCGCCCCGATCTCGTAATAGCGGCCCTGCACGGCGGACACGCGCTCGCCGGCGACGCCGTGATGGGTGCGCTGAGTCTCGATCGAGGCCTCGGCGGCGCGCTGATCGGCAAGCGCCGCCTGCATCTCGATCTCGCGGGCCCGCGTCGCGCTGTCGTGTACCTGCGCGCCGCTGTCGAGCTCCCTCAGGCGCAGCGCGAGCAGCTCCGCCGTGAGCCGCCGCTCCTCCTCCTTCAGAGTCTGATAGCGCCGCGCCGTCGCGGCCTGGCGCTGCAGATGGCGGATCTGCTTCTCCACCTCATCGCGCACATCCTGCAGGCGCTCGAGATTCTCGCGCGTCTCGGCGATGCGGCTCTCGGTCTCCTTGCGCCGCTCCTTGTAACGGGAGATGCCCGCGGCTTCCTCGACGAAGGCGCGCATGTCCTCGGCCTTCGCCTCGATGATCCGCGAGATCGTGCCCTGCTCGATGATGGCGTAGCTGCGCGAGCCGAGCCCCGTGCCGAGAAAGAGCTGGGTGATGTCCTTGCGCCGGCAGCGCGCACCGTTGATGTAGTAGCCGGAGGTGCCGTCGCGCGAGACCAGGCGCTTCAGCGAGATCTCGTTGTAGCTCGCGTAGGCGCCGCCGATCTTGCCGTCGGAGTTGTCGAACACGAGCTCCACCGAGGCGGCGCCGACCGGCTTTCTCGCCGACGAGCCGTTGAAGATGACATCCGCCATGTTGTCGCCGCGCAGATGCTTGGCCGACAGCTCCCCCATCACCCAGCGCACCGCGTCGATGACGTTGGATTTGCCGCAGCCGTTGGGGCCGACGACACCGGTGAGATTGCTGGGAAAGCTGACTTGCGTTGGATCGACGAAGGATTTGAAGCCGGCGAGCTTGATCTTGGTCAACCGCATCTACGCTGTCTTCCGCACTCTGATTCCCCCCAACTCACCCAACACCCCCGCCCCCCACTCGAGGCACAAGGATGTGCCCCGCCGCCGCAGGTGGCGGCGCTTTGGGCAAAAACCACGCTTTTTGCCCAAAGCAGCGCTGGGCCGGGCAGGATGCCCGGATCCAGCGCTTATAGTAGAGTAAATCGTCATGCCCTCACAGCCCACGAGCGAGCTCGAGACCTTCGCCAATCCGCGACCGGAGCACGATTACACGATCCGCATGCGGATCCCGGAATTCACCTGTCTCTGTCCGAAGACCGGACAGCCCGACTTCGCGACGCTCGAGCTCGAGTACGTGCCCGACCGGGCCTGCGTGGAGCTCAAATCCCTGAAGCTCTACATCTGGTCGTTTCGCGACCGCGGCGCCTTCCACGAGGCGGTGACCAACGAGATCGCCGACCACCTCGCCCAGACACTCGCGCCGCGGTTCCTGCGGCTACAGGCCCGCTTCAAGGTGCGCGGCGGCATCTATACCCGTGTGACGGTGGAGCGGCGGCAGGCCGGGTGGGCCCCGGCGCCCCCGGTCGCCGTTCCTTAAGAACTCCATAGACCTGCCTTCCTGCCACTGTACAGGCATCGGTACGCCGGTATAATCGCGCGTCCTTCACAAGGCTCATGCTTTTGAGGAGCGACGAATGCCGGCCAAGAAGCCCGCGCTAAAGTCCGCGAAGGGTAAGAAGGCGGCAACCTTGAGACCCGCGGCCAAGAAGCCCGCGGTGGCGACTCGCAGGCCGGCGGCCGAGCAGCGCGGCAGAGACGTCGAGCGCGCCAAAGTGGCGTCCGCCCACGCACACAAGTCGGCGGTAGCGCCGGCCAGGGCGCAGGCGCCCTCCGAGGACGCCTCGCCCATCACCCCCACGAATACGGAAGCAACCATAGAGATGCGCAAGGCCGCACATTCCACATCCCAGCCGACATCCCCGGCCGCGAAGCCGGCGGTCTCCGGTTCCCGCGACGACATTCACTTGCCGCCGGCCGTGACCGCTGCGCCCACCGATCCGGATGAGGCCGAAGGCGCGGAGCCCGGAAGCCTCCTCGCAGGTCCGCGCAACGTCCAGCCCTACATCGTCAAGCGCGGCGAACAGTACATGAGCAAGGAGCAGCTCGAGCACTTCCGCCAGATCCTCAACAGCTGGAAGCGCGATCTGATGGTCGAGGTCGACCGCACCGTCTCGCACATGAAGGACGAGGCGGCCAACTTCCCCGATCCCAACGACCGCGCCACCCAGGAGGAGGAATTCAGCCTGGAGCTGCGGACGCGCGATCGCGAGCGCAAGCTGATTCGCAAGATCGACGAGGCGCTGAAGCGCATCGAGGATGGCAGCTACGGATACTGCCTGGAGACCGGCGAGGAGATCGGCATCAAGCGCCTGGAGGCGCGGCCGGTCGCAACCCTGAGCATCGAGGCCCAGGAGCGGCGCGAGCGGCGCGAGCGGCAGTACGGCGACCGCGACGACCGATACCGGTAGGTACGTCGGGAGATTCGCTCCCTCTCCCACGGGGTCATTGCACCTCGGCTCGCTGTTGGCTGCCGTCGGCAGCTTCCTCGATGCCCGCAGCCAGGGCGGGCGCTGGCTCGTGCGCATGGAGGATCTCGACGGCGCGCGCGTAGTGCCGGGCAGCGCTGCCGAAATCCTGCAGACCCTCGAAGCTTTCGGACTGCTGTGGGATGGCGAGGTCGAATACCAAAGCCACCGCACTCATCTTTATGCCGGCGCGCTCGAGTCGCTGCGCGCGGCGAGCCTCACGTTCGAGTGCAGCTGCTCGCGGCGGGAGCTCAGCGCCGAGGATTCAGGTTATCCCGGCACCTGTCGCGAGGGACCCCGAAGGCCCGGCGACACTGCGACCCGCTTCAGGATCGACGACGCCGAGACGCTCGTCTTCGATGACCGCTTCCAGGGTCCGATTGCGCTCGCCATGGGCGAATTGGGAGATGTCATCGTGCGGCGCCGCGACGGCGTGTTCGCCTACCAACTCGCGGTGGTCGTCGACGATGCCCTGCAAGGCATCACGGACGTCGTGCGCGGCGCCGATCTCCTCGAGAGCACCGGGTGGCAGATCGCCCTGCAGCGCGCGTTGCACCTGCGCACGCCTCGCTACGCGCATTTGCCGCTGCTGCTCGAGCGCACGGGCGGGAAGCTCGCGAAATCCCGCCGCTCGGCGGCGCTCGATGCGGGTCTGGCAGGGGCCGAGCTGCTGCATGTGCTGCGGCTCCTGGCTCTCTCCCCTCCAGCAGACCTGGCGGGCGGCGCGACCCCGGCCACCCTGCTCGAATGGGCCACGCGTTGCTGGCCGGAGCGGCCGTTGCCGCTGTCGCGGGAATTCGTATGGCCGGAGCCCGGATCCAGCGCTTGATCGTAGTTGCCCACGATGTCATGAAGCGGCAGAAGTTTGCGTCCAGGCACACGGACGTGCCCCGCCGCCGCAGGTGGCGGAGGCAGCGGGCAAAAACCACGCTTTTTGCACGCTGCCGCGCTGGGCCGGGCAGGAGCCCGGATCCAGCGCTTCATCCTAACCAGCCTCGACGTCCCGCATGGAGAGGCGGATTCGGCCCTGACGGTCGACTTCCAGCACCTTCACCCGGATGACATCGCCTTCCTTGAGCTTGTCGCTCACACGCTCGACGCGCTCGTTGGAGATCTGGGAGATGTGCACCAGGCCGTCACGTCCGGGCAGGATGGTGACGAAGGCGCCGAAGTCCATCAGGCGGGCCACCTTGCCCTCGTAGATGCGACCGACTTCGACGTCGGCGGTGATGAGCTCGATGCGCCGCTGCGCCTCGCGGCCGGCGGTGCCGTTCACGGAAGCGATCTTCACCGTGCCGTCGCTCTCGATGTCGATGGTGGTGCCGGTCTCCTCGGTGATCTGACGTATCACCGCTCCGCCCTTGCCAATGACATCGCGGATCTTCTCCGGATCGATCTTCAGCGTGATGATGGACGGCGCCCACTCCGACATGCG
>Ga0335074_10002147_pt1 | contig 26859 bp, 25 predicted proteins | sample Lox_Sample_23_FD_206715 | JGI IMG/M metagenome (GOLD analysis project Ga0335074, IMG submission 206715) | Soil microbial communities from Loxahatchee National Wildlife Refuge, Florida, United States - Lox_Sample_2.3 | ecosystem: Environmental > Terrestrial > Soil > Wetlands | place: USA...
CGACGCGGTGTCCGGACTCGGGCACCCAGAACTCGGGCACCCAGAGCCCGGACATTGCGGGCCCGGACATTGCGGGCCCGGACACCCAGGGCCCAGTGAGCGGCCAGAACGGGCATAACACCCGCACAGTCAGCGATTCCGGCTATCGTGTGCAGTTACACCCCCCATGGTGGGTATAACTACACACGCTCATTCGATTAACCGTCCCAGCCATTTAGATGACACAGATGCACCCTCCGGGAGGCCAGGGCCGACAACCGGGTCTCCGCGAAGGCCAGAGTCCTTAACGTTAACGCGCGGGATTTCCCCTTCGTGAAGAGCTACCCCCTCAAGAACGAGGGGCAGCGCTTCATAAAGGGGCAACTCATCACGCTATTTCGGAGGATCCGCCGCTAAGACGCCCCCGCTACGGCGGCAGATGCCGATCATATCCGGCTTTATCTCGATTTGTTGGGCTCAGGCTGGGGGGCGGGGGCGGGCGGAGCGGCTGGCGGGCGGGCGGCGCTACATGGGCTGGGCGCGGCGGTAGACGACGCGGGTGAGGGCCTCGACGACGCGGGGGTCGAATTCGGAGGCCGTGTCCAGGCGGAGCCGGTGCACCGCTTCGGTGGCGCGGGCAGGGTCGAGCGAGCCGCCGACCAGATCGTCAAAGGCATTCGCCGCCTTGATGATCCGGCTGCTCACCGGCGGACCGGACAAGCCGCTGTGACCGGGCTTGCTGGCGGGGGCGAGGGCGTTCGGGTCCGGGACGAAGTCGACGTCGCGATAAGGCTCGTTCTGCCTGCGCACGATCTCGGCGACCGAGCCGAGCACCTTCGCCTGCTGGATGACCTCGGCGCCCAGTCCGGCGATGCGGTCTTGATCCGCGCGGGACACGAGCACGGTCGCGCCGCCGGGAATCGGATCGCTCAGCGACAGCTGGCCGATGTCGTGCATGAGCGCCGCGTACTCAAGCTCGAGCAGATCGGGCTCGTGGATGCCGAGTTCCCTGCCGATGGCGACCGCCAGCCTGCTGACCCGCTCGGAGTGACCGGTTTCCACGTACCCGCCGATCTCGGTGACCTTGGCCAGCGCACGGACCGTCTGCAAGTATGTGGCCCTGATGCCGGAGTACCGGCGGAACGCTACCTGGGTCACCAGAAGCGGGGCCGTGAACACGGCCAGCGCGGCTAGGCCCATCACCTCTGATGCGAACGCGATCAGCAGCGCCGACGCGCCGACCGCCGCGCCCAGCGGCAACTGGACCCGCATCTCGTCTACGAGAGTCACCCAGAACCGAGCACGCTGCTCATCCGCGCGCATCAGCGCGGACAAGACCACCTCGACCAGCAGCGCCAGGATAACCAGCGACGCCATCAGCGCCAGGTCAACCTCCCAGTCGGTCTTCACCGCCTCGTTATTGGCCATCGGGCGGAACAGGAACGCGACGCTCGCCACCGCGAGCAGCCTGGCGGCCATACCGCCCACCCGGGCCGGGCGGCCCACCGCGAGGTGCGGCATCGCACCGATAATCATGCCGATCGCGGCGACGGTCACCACCTGCTGTGCGCTGTGCCCTACGGAGGTGTTCCCCACCTTGATCAGCAGCGCGTAGCCCAGTGCGCCCGCGGTCGCGATCGGCGCGGATTCCCGCTCTCCCGGCAGGCTAAGGCGCAGCAGTTCGCCGAACGCGATCAGCACCCCGAAGGCCACGGCCACCTTGCCGTCGCGCAGACCGCCGCTCGTGGTCTGCGCGACCGACGCGACGAGCAGCACTCCAGCGGCGGCCACCAGCAGCAGCTGCCCGGAATCCCGGACTTGCCAAGGAAACCGCCGGAGTTCGTGCCTGCGTTCGGTCATCGTCGGCCCCTCAGTAGGAGTCGATCACCCGCAGCGGAGCGGTCGGGTCGTCGTGGTCTTGGGCGGTAATCGTGGTCAGCTCGTCAGCGGCGAGAGCAGGCACGTCCGACTGCTGCCAGCCGTCCCGCCGCACAGCCGCGACGAACGCGTCGACGAACGCGGGGTCGAACTGCGTGCCCGACCACTTCCGCAGCTCCTCGATCGCATCGGTTACCGGGCGGGCCCCTCGATAGGACCGGGTCGAGGTCATCGAGTCGAACGCGTCCGCGACCGCGAGCACCCGCGCGAACTCGGGGATCTCGTCGCCGGCCAGGCCCATCGGATAGCCACGGCCATCGATCCGCTCGTGATGATGCATGATGCCCGCCAGCGCCTCGTCTAGGAAACCGATCTCCCTGACGATCTCAAGTCCGCGCATCGGATGCAACTGGATCGCCGCATACTCCTCGTCGGTCAGCTTGCCGGTCTTCTGCAGCACCCTGGTCGGCACGCCGAGCTTGCCGACGTCATGCAGCATCCCCGCGAATCGCAGCGCCTCAACTCGCTCCCCGTGCATGCCGATCTCCTGTGCGATCATCACCGACCCCCGGGAAACCCGGTCACTGTGCCCGCGGGTATAGAAGTCCTTGGTCTCCACCGCCTGGCACAACGCGCTGACCGTCGCCTCATAGGCTCGCTGCTGCTCTGCGAACTGCGCGACCGCCCAGCGGGCCACGAACAGCGGGATGAGCACCACCACAGGGGTAAACGGCCCCATCTTGCCCCACAGGGCCGCGATCGGCAGCCCGAAGGCGCAGTAACCAAGCTCGGTCAAGCCCAGCCGCAGATCCAAGCCCGCCAGACCATGGCCGCCAGACCGGCCAGGATCCCGGGTCAGCCAGAGCGCACCATCAAGCAGCGAGTAATTCACCAGCACATGAACGATGGCTATGACCGCGAACACGCCAATCAGATCGGGGAAGGATGTCGTCGCCGGCGTCCCGATGTGACCACCTAGCAGCAGGTACACCCGGCCGGGGAGATAGCCTGCCAGCGCGAACATACCGCCGTTAAAGACACGCTGCAGCACCGACGGCGCCCGCCGTGCCGTGAACAGCACACAACCGCCGACAATCGCCGCGCCTACCGGACCGACCAGCACGACCGCCGCTAGTATGGCCGCAGAATTCGCTGACCACGCCTGATTACCAGCACGAAGCATCGTCGCCGTGGACTCGCAAATGATCACGAGCAGGCCGAGAACCACGACAGTCAGCCAGTCAACGCGGGTGAACGGACCGCGGGCAACCAAAACCGCGGCGGTGATCACCACCACGCCGATATATACCCGCGCAATCCGTGGAAGCTTACCCAAACTGCCTCCCTCGAGGCCATGGTTGTCCGTGCCTAGGCCATCAAGGTCGTCTAAGTCCATGTAATGCCGCGGATTCGGGCACAGCTCAACTGCCTGGCCTCGTGATCAGCACTGGTCGCCCTCACGGTGGACCTCCCTCGCGCGGGTTGCCCCGCGTTCTACCTGGGTCAAGAATAACGTGACCATGGCATATCGCGCAGACCTAAATGCTCAACGTATGCAAGAGACCAGCACCCTAGTCACAATGGGCAAGCGACTATGGGGACATATGCCGCATATCGAAAACCTCAACCCCAGGAGTCGCAACCGTTAGTTACACTACGTTAGTGCTACATAACGGTGCGCCACGAAGCGTTACTCCGCGAACTCGATCGACGCCTGCACTTCCCGGATCCGGACCAGAACTTTCTCGCGAAGCTCCGAGGGGACCGGGTCGCATCCGCAGTGCTTGGCCACGAGGCGCTTGACCGCTTCCTCCAGTCCGTACTCGCGCAGGCACGGTCCACACTCATCCAGGTGCTGCTGGATCTTCGCGCAGTCCAAGACGTCGATCTCGCCGTCCAGGTAGCCGTAAACCCGGTCGAGAACCTCGGTACACGGGGTCTCGTGCGGCTTTCCGCAACTCATCGCCCCTCCTCCCGAGCACCAGGCACACCACGCTCAGCCGCGTAATCTTGCAGCAGCTCGCGCAGCTGACGGCGACCGCGATGCAGGCGTGACATCACGGTACCAATCGGGGTGTCCATGATGTCAGCGATCTCCTTATACGCGAAACCTTCGACGTCGGCCAGGTAAACCGCGATCCTGAACTCCTCCGGCAATTCCTGCAGCGCCGATTTGATATCGGAATCGGGGAGCCTTTCCAGCGCCTCTGCCTCGGCCGACTTCAGTCCCGCCGAGGTATGCGATGCCGCCCTGGCCAGCTGCCAGTCTTCGACCTCCTCGGCACCAGACCGCTGCGGCTCACGCTGCCGCTTACGGTACGTGTTGATGAACGTGTTGGTCAGGATGCGGAACAGCCACGCCTTGAGGTTCGTGCCCTGCTGGAACTGATGGAAGGACGCGTACGCCTTGACGAAGGTCTCCTGTACCAGGTCCTCAGCGTCCGCCGGGTTACGGGTCATCCGCAGGGCGGCGGAGTACAGCTGGTCCAGGTACGGCAGCACGTCCTCCTCGAAGCGCTGGCCGCGCTCTTCGAGTGTCTCCGGAACCGGACCCACCCCCTCCGTATACGTACCCGAGCTTGCCGCTCGCGGTTCGCTAGAGGATATCGCGCCCAGATCCAGGGTCTTAAGAGGCAGTGCCCCTGAAGAGAGGATATGTGGTGCCGTCACTACTGGCATGTCCGGTGCAACACGGCAACCTAGCCGGGGATTCCCCGGCCGCCAAGCTGGGAACATATAAGTGACCACCCCGCATCAGGAGCCTGAACCATGGTCGTGCGGCATGCGGCTAGCGTGCCTTCCCTACCGGATGCAATCCCTGCCTACTGGCGGTTTCATGAGGCGGTAACCAGAGCCAGGCTGCTGGCCTGGCTGCCGACGGGGCAGCGTCTGCTCGTCGATGTGTCCGGGCAGCGGGCGGACAGCGCCAAGCTCGCCGCGATGGTCGGCCACCGGGTCGTCCGGGTGGTAGATGAGAGCGGAGTGGACGCGGTAGCGGGGGTACGGACGGTGGTCGGTGACGCCGCCGCTTTGGACTTCCTGGCAAGCGACAGCGCCGACGGGGTGATCGCGGGCGACCGCGCCCTGTCCACCCACGTAGCCGCCGAGGCCATGATCGGCGCGATCGCCCGCGTGCTCCGCCCCGGCGGGCGGGTGCTGGCCTGCGTCGACTCGCTCGCGCTCGGCATGGCCATGCTGGCCGGGCAGAGCCGCTGGGCGCACCTGGCCGACCTGCCCGAAGCCGACGTCGTTCTCGTGCCCTGGCCGGACGGGACCATCACCCGCTGCTACACGGCGGACCAGATACGCGAACTGTTCGCCGAATCGGGCCTGACCGTCAGCTGGGTGCGACCGCTCACCATATTCTCGCCGAACGTGGTCATGCGGGCGTTGCACCAGGACCCAGGCAGCATGGCCCGGCTCGTCCGGGCCGAGCTCAGTGCCCGGTCCCGGGAATCGCCCGATGAATCGGCTGGTCCGGCGCTGATGATAGCCGCCTGCAAGACCTTACCGTCTGCGGCGAGCGTGTTTGGCCTGACAGCCAACACAGCGCGAGGCAGCCGGCTGCGCCTCAAGCCTGCCCTCTGGAATGTCGTGCCCGCAGTCGACGCACATGCCGTAGCGTCCGGCTTCGATCCGGTCCAGCGCGGCCAGCACCCCGTCCCGCTGGTAGTGAGCCGAGTCCAGCATCGCCTCCGTCCGATCGTTCTCGGACAAGCTAGCGCCCGCGTCGGCGGCGTCACTCGAAAAGCGCCCGGTCGGTTCCGTTCCGGTGCGCAGATATGCGATAGAACGGTCCAGCTCCTCGCGCATCTCTTCAAGGCGCTTACGGGCGATCAGATCTTCCACTCCAGTCCTCGCCTCCCGTGGGCAGCGGCTCGATGAGCTCGGGACCGTTGTTCCTCACGTTATTGACGGCCGTTGATACCGGATACGACGTCATGGCACCCGTCAAGGCGGGGACCATCGCCGCTTGGAGCTGGCTGATTTCGGTATTGTCCGGGTCGAGCCAGTCGGCCCAAAGTTCAGGTTCGATGATCATCGGCATCCGGTCGTGGATCTGGCCTACGTCATCGGTCGCCTCGGTGGTGATAACCGCCGCGGTCCACAGGAACGCCCCGTCTCCAGTTGGCAGAGCGTCGTCGTCGTCGTCCTTGACCGCCGGATCGCGCCATAGGTCATAAATGCCGGCCATGGCGGTGATACCACCGTTAGTTCTAAAAATATAGAAAGGTTTTTTGTCTTTCCACTCGTAGTAGCCATCGGCGGGCAGCAGGCAGCGGCGTTTCGCAAACGGCCGCCGGAACGCCGGCTTGGTGGCCACCGTCTCGGCCCTGGCGTTAATCATCCTCGCCCCGGCCTTGCCGGCTTCCTTGGCGTTAGCGGCCTTCGCCCAGAACGGCACCAGGCCCCAGCGGACCATGCGCAGTTCCCGCTCGCCTTCTTTGCTGGCCGTGACCGCGTAGATCTGTTTGGTCGGCGCCACGTTGTAGTCGGGCTCTAGGTCCTGCGGCACACGGTCGCGCTGCACGCTGAACTCCTCGAGGAGCTCGAGGCGCTTACGCGCAGACACAAACCGACCGCACATGCGACCTGCCTTAACACGGAGGATACGACCCGTTAAACGCGGATTCGCAGTTCATTGCCGGAATCAGGGTCCGCCAAACCAGTTACTACTGAGCGACGATACGCTCAAGGCTATGAGCAGCTGGCACGCACCGTCCGCCACCGGGCCGGTCAACGCCGAGGTCCGGCCGCCCGGATCCAAGTCGATCACCAACCGTGCGCTGGTGCTCGCGGCGCTGAGCAGCGGACCTTCGGTCATCACCGGTGCCCTTGAGGCGCGCGACACCGCGCTCGCCGTGGCCGCGCTGCGGGTCCTGGGCTGCGACATTTCCCTGGGAAAAACTTCCTGGCGTGTCACCCCCGGCTCGGTGACACCGGAATCCGAGCTGTTCGTGGACGTCGGCAACTCCGGCACCTGCATGCGGTTCCTGCCCGGAGTCGCCGCGCTCGGCCGCGCCACGGTGCGGTTCGACGGGGATCCCCGAGTGCGGGAGCGCCCGATCGGGGCCATGCTCGGCGCGTTGCGTTCTGTCGGCGTTGACATAGCCGGCGACGCGGCACCGTTCGTCGTACGCGGCACCGGTACGGTACGCGGGGGTTCTGCCGTCCTGGACGCATCGGGCTCTTCGCAGTTCGTGTCTGGCCTGCTGCTGTCGGCGCCGCGGTTTGAACACGGGGTCGAGGTGCGGCACGAGGGACCGCCGGTGCCGTCGCTGCCGCTCATCGACATGACGCTGCGGATGCTGTCGGCCGCCGGAGCCGTCGTGTCCGCTGAGCCTTCGGTGTGGCGGGTGTCGCCAGGGCCGCTGTCGCTGGGGGCCGCGCACGTCGAGCCGGACCTGATGAACACGGTGCCGTTCCTCGCGGCGGCCCTGGTGACCGGCGGAACCGTGGTCATACCCGGGTGGCCCGCTTCGGAGAGCTTGCAGGCCGCCTCGCGGATCCTCTCCGTGCTGGCCTCTATGGGAGGCTCGTACTCGGCCGACGGCGGCGGGCTGACGTTCTCCGGATCGGGTTCTGTCCACGGCATCACCGCTAACCTGGGCGACGTGAGCGAAATGGCGCCCGTGCTGACCGCTGTCGCCGCCGTCGCGTCGTCCCCGTCCACGTTCACCGGGCTGGCGCACATCCGCCGGCATGAAACCGACAGGGTCGCCGCGCTCGCCAAGGAGCTCAACGCGCTCGGCGGCGACGTGACCGAACTGCCTGACGGGTGGACCATCCGGCCGAGGCCGCTTGCTCCAGGCATCTTCGAAACGTACGACGATCACCGGCTGGTGATGGCGGCGGCGGTGCTCGGGCTCGTCGTACCGGGCCTCGAAGTACCGAACGCGCAGACCGTGGGCAAGACGTTCCCTGGATTCATGCAGGACTGGGCGGCGATGCTGTCTGCTTGACGAGGACGACGTCCGGGTCCGGCCCGGCCGGGGATCGCGCCCGCGTACCAAGACCAGGCCCGCGCACGCCTCGGCCGTCATCGGCTTCGTCGTCGCCGTCGACAGGGGACGGTACTCGTGCGTCGTTGACGGGCGTTCCGTGGTGGCGATGAAGGCGCGCGAACTGGGCCGCCGCTCGGTTGTCGTCGGCGACCGGGTAGCGCTGGCCGGCGACGTGTCGGGTTCACCTGGTTCACTGGCGCGGATCGTGCGGGTTTCGCAGCGGTCGTCCGCACTGCGCCGGTCAGCGGACGACTCCGATCCGGTAGAGCGCGTCATCGTCGCCAACGCCGACCAGATGCTGATCGTCTGCGCGCTGGCCTCGCCGTCGCCACGGCCGCGTTTCGTCGACCGGTGCCTGGTCGCGGCATATGACGCGGGACTCGACCCGGTGCTCGTGCTGACCAAGGCGGATCTGGCGCCTGACATCCCGGTCCGGACGTTGTACACACCGCTGGACCTGCCGATGATCTCCACGCGGCCCGGTTCACTCGGCGCGCTGCCTTCGGTGCTTTCCGATCGGATCAGCGTGCTGATCGGGCAGTCGGGGGTAGGCAAGTCCACGCTGGTGAATGCGCTGGTGCCGGACGCGGTGCGGGCCGTTGGTTCGGTCAACCCGGTAACCGGGCGCGGGCGGCACACGTCCTCGTCCGCCGTGGCGTTTCCCTATGGAGCGGGCTGGCTGATCGACACGCCGGGGCTGCGCGGGTTCGGGCTGGGGCACGTGTCCGTGGCACGGGTGATCGAGGCGTTCGGCGACCTGGCCGCCGCGACGGCGGACTGCCTGCCGGGATGTGACCACGCCTCATCGTCGAGCGGCTGCGGACTCGACGCGGACGGCACGTCTACGCCGGAGCGGCTCGACTCGCTGCGCCGGCTGCTCGCCAGCCGGACCGGGACAGACTCGGAGCAGTTAACGGGTGGAGCTGGTGCGCTTCGGGTCCGGGGGCCGGGGGCGCTTGGGCGGCGTGGTCATCACCCGGAGGAGATCGCCGAGCAGGCCGCTGGAGTAGCAGCCGTCCATGTCGGGAGGCTCGGGGTAGCAGCCCCGCCCGGTGGACGGGCCCTGCGGGTAGCAGATTCCGCGTGGTTTACGCATCGACGGCTCCTCCCGTGCGCCAGTAGACGCCCTCGGTGTTCCATATTTCCAGTATGCGACGTCGTTTCTGGCCAGCGCGACACTATAAGCGATACGGTTCGCGGGTGGTACGTTACGACGACGACCTGCGCTTCGCGCACGTCCTCGCGGATTCCGCCGATGACATCACCACGCGGCGGTTCCGGGCGCTCGACCTGCGGATCGAGACTAAACCCGATCTCACCCCGGTATCTGACGCGGACCACGCCACCGAAGAGTCCCTGCGCAACGTGCTGCGCAGGGCCCGTCCGAGGGACGCGGTGCTCGGCGAGGAATTCGGTCGCAGCGGCAGCGGACCACGGTGCTGGATCCTCGACCCGATCGACGCCACGAAGAACTACGTCCGCGGTGTCCCGGTCTGGGCGACGCTGATCGGGCTGATGGACGGCCCGGACGTGGTCGTCGGCGTGGTGTCGGCCCCCGCGCTCGGCCGACGCTGGTGGGGAGCGCTCGGCGGCGGCGCGTGGACCGGACGCAGCCTGACCAAGGCCTCGCCGTTGCGGGTATCCGGAGTGACCAAACTGGGCGACGCCTCCCTGTCTTACTCCGAGCTCGGCGACTGGGCAGAACGCGGCATGGCGGACGGTTTCGCCGAGCTCACCCGCTCGGTTTGGCGGACGCGGGCGTTCGGGGACTTCTGGTCGCACATGCTGGTCGCGGAGGGCGCCTGCGACATCTCGGCCGAACCAGAGGTGTCGTTGTGGGATCTGGCCGCGCTACAGGTCATCGTCACCGAGGCCGGCGGCACGTTCACGTCATTGGAGGGGGAACCGACCCCGGACGGCGGCAGCGTGGTGTGCACGAACGGCCACCTGCACGAGGAGGTTCTGCGCATACTGCGAAACGGGGGGTTGCCGCCGAGCGCGGATTGACCGATGCTTGTTGAGCGGGTTTCACAAGTTCACAAGCCCCGAGGCGGTCTGTCTTGAATGTTTCTGATGGTATGTCCAAGATGGTGCTGACGATCGGCCCGACGCATACGCTGCGCCAGGCCGCGCGCATGATGTCCGCGCGGCACGTCGGCGCCGCCGTCGTCGTCGATCCGGAACACGCGGGTGTCGGCATCTTGACCGAACGCGACATTTTGAACTCGCTAGCCGCTGGCGAGGACCCGGACGCCGAACTGGCCGCCTACCATCGCACGGACGACCTGGTCTACGCCGCCCCCGAGTGGACGCTCGAGGCGGCGGCGCAGGCGATGATCCGCGGCGGCTTCCGGCACCTGGTCGTGGTGGACGGGCACGAGGTGGCCGGACTGCTGTCCATGCGGGACATCGTCCGCTGCTGGACCGCCGCGGAGATCACCTCGTCCGTTTAGCCCCGCATTAGGGACGATCACGCAGACTCTGCGAGGCAGGTGGCTAATACATGCAGACGGGTACGAAGCGGTAAACCTCCACGTTGTTTTCACGCTGCGCCACCCTGGGCCAGCACGAGCCGCACCGGGTCGCGCCACCGCCGAACGCAAACCGTCCCATAAAGTGCATCAGAGCCCGAAATATGGTCTTGCGCGAGTTTTGTGGTGTGGTTACGCGCCGTGCAGGCGACACCGCCGCCCAGTCCCGGTCCGCTGGGCGTCACGGCACGGACAGCGGACTTTGCCTGCGAAACGGCTGCTCCCCCAAGGGTGGAGAATGAGACCGTGGATCGCGAGCGCGCGGAGCGTTACCTTCGGCTGATCGCCGAGACCGAACTGCGTCGTGCGACGATCGCGCCGCCGCGGGACTTCTCCCTCTCCGGGCTCCTGGCGCCGCGCCCCGAGTCCGCCCTCCGGTTCAGCAAGGTCGCGGGCGCGCTGATCGCCGTCGGCGCTGTCGAGGAGGACACGGCGGCGGCGATCCAGTTCGACTACGAACTGGCCCTCACCGCGCGGCTGCGCGATGCTCACTCCTCATCTCCCCGGCTGCTCAGCCCGCCCGTGCTCCGGCAACGCGCGGCACGGCTGCTGCGCGGGCCGAAGCCGGCCGAGCAGCCCGCACCCGACCGGGTGGCTCCGATCGGCATGATGATCCCGGTCCGCTTCGAGGACATCCGCGGCGAGCTGTACATAATGGCCTACGCGCACACGCCGACCGGTGCCAGGTTCACGGTCGCCGCCTGGCTGCGGGGGCCGGTCTTCGGGCGGCCCCCGCACCCGCCGGCCATCGCTAGCGCGATGCACAACCTCACCGCGACCGACGATAAGGGCACTGCCTACCAGCTCAGCTACCGTGGCCCCGGCGGACTGGTCGAGTGGGCGGGCGAGCTGTTCCTGAGCCCGGAACCGCCGCCTGACATCGGCTGGCTGGAGATCACGGCGGGCGAGACGATCCGGCGTATCCAGCTTGACCAGCTAACGCCGCCGCCGCAGGTCACGCTCGTGTCCGCCGCGCACAGCCCAGGCGAGCACCACCTGCACGGCGTCGCGGCGCGGGTTCTCGCCGGCTTGCCGGTCTTCTCCTCCGACCGGCGGCTGCGCACCGCCGGGTTCCGGGCAGTGCTGCCCGAGTATCTCACCCACGCGCTCGGCGACGTCATAGACGCGTTGCAGGTGGCCGGTGCCCTGTCCCCGCTCAGCGCGGTACCCGGCCAGCTCCGCACGCTGTGCGAGAGCGTCGGCATCCTCGATCATGGCATCACCGCGACGGCGAGGACGGACCTGCCCGACCCCTGGCTGAGCCTGCTCACCGGCTTTCACCGGCGCAGGCCGGACACGACGCCGCCGGGAGAGGGATGCGCGGGTGTCGCCGTCGCGCTGCCGGAATTCGACGGCGTCCGGCTGTCCATCCTCGGATTGCACAACGGCGTGGACGGCACGGTCATCCACGTGCATGCGGCCGGCCTGCCAGCCGATGACATGTTCCCGCTGCTGTGGATTCGCGACGAGGACGGCCGCTGGCACACCACCCGGCGCAGCGTGTCGGGCAGCAGCCACAACGGCGAACTCTCCTCCCGCCTGGAGGTCATCCCGCCGCTGCACCGCAGCTCATGGATCGAGGTCCTAGCCGCCGGGATCTCAGCCGAGGTCAAAACCAGCCTGCTCCTCCGCTGGCGATAACGCGCGGGAAGCCGGAGCCGGTAACTGGCCGCTGCTTGACGGACAATTGAGGCATGGACCGTGAGCGTGCCGAGGTGTTCCTGCGGCGATATGCCGAGGCCGAGCTGCGCCACGCGTTGCTGGACAGCGGGTCGCAGGCCAGATGGCGGGTGAGTTCCGTGGGAAACGCGCTGGTCAGGGCCGGTGCACTCGACGCCGGGATCGTCGATGCGATTGACGAGGATGTCGAGTTCGCCCTGACCGTCCGCGAACCGCGTCCGCCGCGACCGCGACCGCGAAGCCGGCCCGTCCGGATGGCCGGGGCGGCCCAGCACCAGACAGGCTCACCCCGGGTGGGCCAGATGCGGGCGCAATCCCACGCCTGGGCCACGTTCACCGCAACGAGTACCATTGCGCGACCAGGGTCGCAGCCACGGCACGCGGACAGCCTTATCCCGCTGGACGTGGAGATCCCCCTCGAGTCCGGTGGGGAACGCCTGGTGCTGTACCTGCTCGCATTTTGCCAGGGCGGAGGCGGCGGCTGGTTCCTCGTGCATCTGCGCCGGGCAGGCCCGCCGTTGGTTCCCCGGCGAGGCGGTCAATTCTCGTCATTCGTCGGCCTGATGAATTCGATGCACATGACAGACGACACGGGAGCTAGCTATCAGGTCGTGTTCCGCGGCGGCGGCAACGAGGATCAGGGTTATCACGGCCGGCTCGACATCGTGCCTGATCCGTCATCGCAGCTCCGCTGGGTGGAGATCACTCCGTCCAGCGGCCCCGCGGTCCGGGTCGACCTCACCGGCACCGGCGCCAGTCAGGGCCCGGCCGTCACGATCACGCGGGCAGCGCACTCGCCCGGCGAGTACGTGCTGGGCATGTACGCGGCGCGCCTGCTCTGCCAGGGCACGCTGCACGTGGCCCGCCTGTTCGGAGACATCGTGACCGCTCTGCGGGAGTGCGGCGCGCTCCCTCCGCACAGCCCCGCGCCAGGTCAGCTGGCCAGGCTCTGCGAGCTGCACGACGTGCGCGACCACGGCATCACATCGTCACCCGGCCGCGACGAGGACCTGCCCGAGCCATGGCGGATCGACACCCGCTGGGAACCAGTTCTCCCCTACCCGCGAAACGGGTTCGCTGCAGCCACCATCGCGCTGCCCGAACTGGACGGTGCCAGGCTGACCATCCTCGGCCTGATCAACAGCCAGACGCAAACCTCGCTGCACATCCTCGTCATCGGCGCACCCGTGGACCACCACGACGACACTCTGCCCGTGTTGTGGATGCGCGACGACCTCGGCGGCTGGCACGCCACCTTTCCCGCTACCTGGAACCGCGGTGGCGGCGAGTCGAGGGCAGAGCTGACCGTCTCACCGCCGCTGAACCGCGCATCCGCCGTCGACATCCTTGCCTTCGGGCGATCGGCCGAGGTCCGCACCACACTGCCCCTGCGCTGGAGGTAAGAAATTTTCAGCCAAGAACAAGCCTGGTACACCTGCCTGCCAGCGTGCGAGACCACCGTGCCGTGCGCCCAGGGAAGGCACACGCTGCGCTGGGACGCGGGGGCCATCGGCATGCCCGCCCACCCCGACGCGGAGGCCGAGCTCGTGCTCGCCGCGCTCGGCGGCGAGAAACCGGGCTGCGTCCGGCTTGCCGAAATGTGGGGCCGGCACACCGACGACCTGTCGGTGCTGGCCATCTGGCCACGCGGCGGTGACGACCAGGTGACGGTCGGCTGGGACAGCGTGCCCGACCCGCAGCAGTCGGGACAGCCTGGCTGGGGCATGCTGCCCGGCGGCCCGATGCAGCGCCCGGGCAGGCGCCCGTCGCCGGGACGGGCGGCGATTCAGGCGGAGATGGACCGCGCCGCGCAGCGGACCACCGACATGCTGTCGCTGCTCGCGCTCGGCCCCGGATTCCAGCTGCGGCTGTCCGGGCATGTGGCCGCGGCGCACGCCGCCGAGCCCACCGCGGCGAACCGGCCGGCTCTGGAGGTGGCGCTGGCTGGCAGGCTCGCGCTGGTAGCGGAGAAATGGATCGGCATCGACCCCGATCAGGTCAAAGCGTCGCTGCGGTCGGGCGATGGCTGGGGCACGGCCTCGATGAGCGGCCGCGGAGAAGAACGCGAGCTGACGTTCACCCTGCCCGCCACCTGGCTCGCCTCGGTGTGGGCTTGCGGCCTGGCGCTGGCCGGCAGGCAACTGGTCGTCGCCGTGACCCGGCCGGGCTGGCCGGATGCGCAGGTGCTCGCGCTGCGCGCGCCGGGCGCCGAGCCGGAGCCGCTCGACGTACACGGCACGGCCGGTCCCGACGGCAACCCGGTCTGGGAGGCGCTCCGCTAGGGGTGAACGCCGACGCCGGTACTGCCGTAGATGCCTCACACTGGAAAGCATGAGCACTCAGGGGAACATCGCGGTTGAGGCGCTCGGGGTCGCGGTCGCGGCCCAGGTGCCGGTGCTGCTGTGGGGTGCGCCAGGCACCGGCAAGACGTCCGCGATCCGCGCGATGGCCGAGGCCATGGGGTTGCCCTGCGAAACCGTGATCGCCTCGATCAGGGAGCCGTCCGATTTCGCCGGCCTGCCCATCGTGGTCGGGGACGGCGTCCGGTTCGCGCCGCCGATGTGGGCGAGGCGGCTGGCCGACGCCGGGCACGGCCTGCTGTTCCTCGACGAGCTTTCCACCGCCCCGCCAGCTGTGCAGGCGGCCCTGCTGCGCGTCGTGCTCGAACGCTCCGTCGGCGACCTCACGCTGCCCGAACAGGTCGCGGTCGTCGCCGCGGCCAACCCGCCCGAGCAGGCGGCCGACGGCTGGGACTTGTCCGCGCCGCTGGCCAACCGGCTCTGCCACCTGTCCTGGGAGGCCGATCCGCGTGCGGTGGCCGACGGGCTGGCCGGAGGCTGGACGGCGCCTTCCGTACCGCTGCTACCCGACGGGCTGCAAGCCGAGGAGATCCTCTCTCGCGGCCTGGTCGCCGCGTTCTTGCATGTCAGGCCCTCGCTGACGTGCGCGCCCCCGTCCGACGCCGCGTCCGCGGGACGCGGCTGGCCTTCCCCTCGGACATGGGAGATGGCGGCCAGGCTGATGGCAGCGGGCAACGCGGCCGGGGCCACGCAGGACGCGCGTTCGGCGCTGATCAGAGGCGCGGTGGGTGACGGGGCGGGCATCGAGTTCCTCGCCTGGCTGATCGAGATGGACTTGCCCGACCCGGAGGTCGTCCTCGCCGATCCCACCGCGTTCCGGCTGCCCGAGCGCGGTGACCGCGCCTACGCGGCGCTGGCAGCGATCGCCGCGGCCGTCGCCGGCCACCTGACGGCGGAACGCTGGACGGCCGGCTGGCGGGTCCTCGGCCTGGCCGCGGACAGCGCGCCGGACGTGGCCGCCGTAGCCGCGCGGGTGCTCGCCCGGTGCCGCCCGGAAGGCGCGGCACTGCCCGCCGAGATCAAGCGCTTCGCCCCCGTCCTGCGCGACGCCGGACTGCTCCTGTCATGAGCGAGCCAAAGGCCGGAGGCGAGCGAATGGCGAACACTGAAATATCCTCCGCGCGGCTGTGGGCGGCGACTAAGTTTCCGTATCTGGCCTCCGGGGTGTTCGGCATGACGATCATCGCCGACCCGGGTAGCGGAGCCATCTCCGTCGATGATGGCTGGCGCATGCACATCGACCCCGATGTCACCGTCTGGTGGACTCCGTCGCAGGTCGGCAGCGTGATGATCCATCATGTGTGCCACCTGCTGCGCACCCACGGCGAACGAGCGCTCGCGATGGGGGTCGGGCCCGATGACGCGGCGCGCTGGATCAGGGCAGCCGACGCGGAAATCAACGACGACCTGATCCCGGCCGGCCTCGACCTGCCGCGACCGGCGTTGCTGCCCCGTGATCTCGGTGCGCCGGACGGCCTGCTGGCCGAGCAATATTACCGGCAAGGAAGCACCACCGAAAGTTCTGATCTCCCCATGAACTGCGGGTGCGGCGCGGACGGTCAGCCCCGCTCCTGCGGCTGCGAGGGCGGCGATTGCCACGGCGGCCTGCCCCGATGGCAGGCGGAGTTGCTGCGTCGGCATGTCGCGCAGGAGGTGCTCAGCCACGCGAAGAGTGCCGGGACCATCCCGGCCGGGCTGCTGCGCTGGGCGGAGGAGTTGCTCACACCGAAGGTTGACTGGAGGCGGGTGCTCGCGGCCCTGCTGCGGCGGGCCGTGTCCGAGGTGTCCGGCGCGGTCGACTACTCGTACCGGCGGCCGTCGCGGCGTTCCTCGGTCGCCGGGGCCGTGGGAGACGGCGCAGTCGTGCTGCCGGCGTTGCGGCGCCCGGTCCCGGAGGTCGCCGTGGTGTGCGACACCTCCGGCAGCATGAGCGACACCCTCCTCGCGATGGCGCTCACCGAGGTGGACGGGCTGCTGAAGTCTCTGGGGCTGGCCAGGCAGTTGCGCGTGCTCGCCTGCGACACAACGGTCGAGGCCGTGCAGCGGGTCGCCTCGTCGCGGCAGGTCACGCTGACCGGCGGCGGCGGAACGGACATGGGGGCGGGGATTTCCGCCGCGGCCGCGTTGCGGCCCAGGCCGGCGGTATGCGTTGTGCTGACTGACGGGATCACGCCGTGGCCCGACGCGCCGCCGAAGGGCATGCGGGTCATCGTGGCGCTGCTCGGGGACCATCAGATAGAGCCTCCATCCTGGGTGTCTGTTGTGCGAGTGCCCGCCAATTTGCCTTCTGACCTGGTTCGATGATCTCCTAGCGAGGTCATGAACCGAGACAAAGCCCTTCCCCCCGTCGCGATAGCGCTCACATTCTGCTCCGGTGCGATGGACGTGGCCAGCTTCACCCGGCTCGGCGGCGTCTTTGCCAGCGTTATGACCGGCAACATCGTGCTGTGCGGTTTGTCTATCGCCCGCGGTTCGGTGTCGTTGCTGCTACATACGGTGACCGCATTCTGCGGGTACGTGGCCGGTGTCGCGGCCGGCACCCGGATCGCGCACTCTGACGAGCCGGCTGGTTTCACGGTGCGGGTACGTAACGCGCTGCTGGTGGAACTCGCGCTGCTGGCGGTGCTGGCTGCCGGCTGGGACGTGTCGGAGGCACGACCGGTAGGGTGGGCGGAATTCTGCCTGCTGGCGGTTGCGGCGGCCGCGATGGGCATACAGAGCGCGGCGGTCCAGCGGATGGGTCTCACGTCGGTGTCGACGACGTTCCTGACCGGCACGCTGACCGGGCTCGTCGGGTCGCTGGCGCACCCTAACCGGTCTTGGGAGGGCTGGCTGCGGCCCGGGGTGCTGCTCGGGCTGCTCGCCGGGGCGCTGCTGAGCGGGCTGCTAGTGTCACAGCTCGCCATGGCGGTCCCAGTGCTGTTCACCGGCGCCATCGTCGTCGTGCTCGTGCTCGGGGCGGTGTCCGGTTGAAGATCAGGCAGGGCTTAGGCATAGGGCTTAGGGCATTGGGCTTAAGGGCTTGCGGCGGCGGCAAAATGTCATTGGTGAGTGACAGTATGTTTTCATGAGACCGGCGTTGAAGGCGGGGCTACTGCCCGTCTGGCGGGACCGAGACACGCTGCAGATCGGCGTTGATCCACGGCGGGCCGTCGCACTGGCGCGGATCGGGCCGGCGGCGGCGGTCATCAGCCTGCTGGACGGGAGCCGGGACCGCTCCACGGTGATCGCCACCGCTCGCGAGTACGGCGTGCCGGCCGAAGCGGCCGCCCGGGTGCTGGACTTGCTCGCGGTGGCTGGCGTGCTCGACGACTTCCCCGCGGCGCTGCATCGCGCCCTTCCCACCGAGCTGCGAGCACGGCTGGCGCCCGAGCTCGCCGCCGCGTCGCTCGCCTACCGCGACAGCGACGGCGGAGCGCGGACGCTTGCCCGGCGGCGGGACGCGTTCGTGCGGGTGCACGGCGCGGGCAGGATCGGCACCGGCCTCGCCACCGTGCTCGCCGCGTCCGGCGTGGGCCGTGTCGCCTGCGTTGACCCAGCGCCGGCCTCGGTCGAGGATCTGGCGCCCGGCGGGCTGGTACAGGCGGACGTGGGAAGTCCCCGTGCCGAAGCGGCGGCGCGCGCGGTCAGGCGCGTCGCGCCGCAGACCTGGACCCGTGACCCCGGCCTGACGCCGGACCTGGTCGTGCTCACTGCCGGCTTCTCCCCCGAGCTGCCGTTGGCCCTGGTGCGGGAGGGGATTCCGTACCTCGCGGTCAGAGCCGCCGAGGCGATCGGCGTGGTTGGCCCGCTGGCCATGCCCGGGCGTTCGGCTTGCTTGCACTGCGTCGAGCTGTGCAAGGCCGAAGCAGACACGGCATGGCCGAAAGTACTGACCCAGTCACTGTGCGCCGCACCCGTCACGGTGGCGTGCGATGTCGCGCTCGCCGCGATGGCCGCCGCGCTCGGTGCCGCGCAGGCTCTGGCTTTCATCGACAAAGTGGTGGCGTCGGCGGCGGTCGACGGGACCCTCGAGGTTGTGCTTCCCGGCTGGCAGTGGCGCCGGCGAACCTGGCTGCCGCACCCTTCCTGCCCGTGCGGGGCAGCCGCGCGGACGCGATAGCCGCGCGGACGCGATAGCCGCGGGGGACGTGACAGCCGGCCGAGTGCGGGACAATAGATGACGTGAGTGACGTTCCGCGCAATCCGGTGGCTAGGACCGCGAAGCTGGCCCGGCTGCCGATCGGGCTAGCGGGCCGCACCGCCGTAGGCGTGGGCAAACGGATCGGCGGCCGATCCGCCGAGATCGTTGCGCAGGAGATCCAGCAGCGCACGGCCGACCACATCTTCCGTGTGCTCGGGGAACTCAAGGGCGGCGCGATGAAGCTCGGCCAAGCGCTGTCGATCTTCGAGGCGGCACTGCCGCCAGAGATAGCCGGACCGTATCGTGCCACACTGACCAAGCTGCAGGAGTCCGCGCCGCCGCTGCCGACGGCAACCGTGCACCGTGTACTGAGCGAGGATCTGGGACCCGGCTGGCGATCCCTGTTCGTCTCCTTCGATGACGCGGCGGCCGCGGCGGCCTCGATCGGGCAGGTGCACTCCGCCGTATGGGCCGACGGCAGGCGCGTGGCGGTGAAGATCCAGTACCCGGGGGCAGCGAGAGCGCTGATCGGAGACTTCACTCAGCTCGCCCGGATGGGCAGGCTGTTCGGCATGCTGATGCCCGGCCTTGAGGTGAAGCCGCTGCTCGACGAACTGCGCGACCGGATCGCCGAGGAGCTTGACTACGAGAGGGAGGCGTCGGCGCAGCGGTCATTCGCCGCCGCTTACCGGGATGACCCGGACTTTCTCGTCCCGGATGTGGTGATGGCCACGCCGCGTGTGCTCGTCACCGAGTGGATGGACGGGACACCGCTGTCAGCGGTGATCAGCGACGGGTCCAAGGCGGACCGGGACCGGACAGGGATCCTGCTGGTGCGGTTCCTGTTCTCGGGGCCCACGCGGGCCAGGCTGCTGCACGCCGACCCCCATCCGGGGAACTTCCGGCTGCTCCCCGACGGACGGCTAGGCGTGATCGACTTCGGTGCCGTTGACCGGCTGCCGGACGGGCTGCCGCCGTTCTTCGGGCGGTTGCTGCGGATCATGCACGCCACCTCCGTGGACGTGCCGGCGGTGGAGGAAGAATTGCGCGCGAACGGCTTCTTGCGGCCCGGCATCGCGGTGGATCTCGACGCGCTGCACGCGTTCCTGGCTCCGCTAGCCGAGCCGTCGGCCGCGGATACGTTCGCGTTCAGCCGCGAGTGGATGCGCGACGAGGCGGCCCGGGTGACGAACCTGCGCTCGTCCAGCATCACCCGCAAGTTCAACGTGCCGCCCTCGTACGTGCTCATCCACCGGGTGTCCACGGCCGGCATCGGTGTGCTGTGCCAGCTTGAATGCGAGGGAGAGTTCAGGGCCGAGGTAATCCGGTGGATACCTGGTTACCTCGACCCTTCACTACCTCAGCTGTAGCCACGCGGCACCCGTGTTTACGCAGCTACTTCCGTGCTCTCTGACTTGCGCGGACGACCACGCGGGCGCTTGCGCGGCACGATCGCGCCGCGCATGAGCAGCTCCCCGCCCCAGACACCCCAGGGCTCCCTGCGCTCAAGCGCACCGGCTAGGCATACAAGCCGGGCCCGGCAGTCCCGGCACATTGCCTTCGCCTGCTCCACATCACTCGGTGACTCGGCGAAGAACAGCTCCGGGTCCTCTGTGCAGGGCAGGTCCAGGCCTACCGGGAGCGGCGTAGCCGCGTCGAACTCCTCAACCAGACCCTTGCTGACGATTCCCTCGAAGCCGTAGCTGGCCTGGTCGAACTGGCCGATTACCTGGCTGACATCTGGCTCCTGCCGCGCCGTCAGTGTCCCGCCGCTGACGGTGGCATCGTGCCACTGCATCGGTGCATCCCCTCTCGCTTGCCGGTCCTCGTTGTCCTCATGCGACTTACTCGCCTTGCCCCTGGGACCGAGGCCTTCGATGATTAAGGCCGCGGACCCTGTGTGCGGATCCGCGGCCTCGAGGGGAAGCTTCCCGGCCGTCTAGGCCGGTTCTTGCCTTCGAGGTGGACCCGACGTACCAACGCCGACAAAGGCGTTGACACTGGTCACGTGCTGCTTGCCAGTGGAGTTGTGCGTGCTGTTGTGGTTGGTAGCCGCCCGTCCGAGTCGCTCAGCAGCCGCCGCATAGCCGTAGGTGGCGATCGGGAAGGAGACAGACTCCACCCGCAGTCGCGGAACGGCGTGCGCGGCCGTGATCGGCCCGGTACCGATGCCACCCAGCTGCCCAGCGAGCTGCACGACGGCAGGACGCTGACGCAACGCAGGCATGGCGCCGGACATAGCTATGCCCCGAGTGGGAACAGCCGGCGCGCGCATTGGCAGGCCGGAAGCGTCCAGCGCAGACAGCCAGCAAATCTGTAGATCAATGCTGATCACGCGGAACACCTCCTTCCTGGAGCGTCGACAACTGTCCCGCGGACATGTAGAGAGCTTACGTAGTGTTCCACAGGCGGGCAACAGATTTTTGACCTGGGATTTTATGCATTCTCAGCCGACGCGGATCAGGCCCTCCTGGACGACGGAAACGACCAGGTCACCGCCTTGGGTGAAAACCTCGCCCCGCGCTAGCCCTCTTGCGCCGTAGGCGATCGGCGACTCCTGTGCGTACAGCAGCCACTGGTCGGCGCGGAACGGCCGGTGGAACCACATCGCGTGGTCTAGGCTCGCCCCCTTCGTGCGACCGTCCATCCAGGACAGGCCGTGACCGAGCAGTACCGGGTCGAGCAGCGTCATGTCCGAGGCGTACGTCATCAGGCACACATGCAGCAGCGGGTCGTCGGGCAGGTCGCCGTTGACACGGAGCCAGACCATGTTGCGCGTGGTGCGCAGCGACGGATCGTGCTCGGCCTCGACGGAAAGCGGTCCCACCGATCGCAGCTCGACCGGGTTATCCCCGATCTCACGCGGGATATCGCCGCCGAAGTACCGGGCCAGCCGGTCCGACGTCCGCTCGATGCCATCCGGCGGCGGCACGTCCGGCATCGGGTCGGCGTGCACGGGACCGGGCTCTGGCTGATGGAAGGACGCGGACAACGTGAAGATCGTCTTGCCGTGCTGGATCGCGGACACCCGGCGGGTGGTGAACGACCTGCCATCTCGCACCCGGTCGACGATGTAGATCAGCGGTACCGCGGGGTCTCCCGGGCGGATGAAGTAGGCGTGCAGCGAGTGCACCGGCCGGTCCGCCGGCACCGTACGCCCAGCCGCCACCAAGGCCTGGCCGGCCACCTGCCCGCCGAACACCCGCTGCACTCGCTCGTCCGGGCTGACGCCGCGGAAGATGTTCTGCTCAATCTGCTCCAAGTCGAGCAGATCGAGGAGCCTGTCCAGCGCCTTACCCATGACGGCCCCCTAGCCGGAGATCGGTCAGGAAGTGCGAGCGCTCCCGGCTGGGTCGGCCGCCGGGCGCCCTGGCCGGCGCCCAGGACAGGTACAGGTGCTCACGCGCCCTGGTAACTGCCACATACAGTAGCCGCCGCTCCTCATCGATCGCTTCGGGCGTCCTGGCGTGGACGATCGGCATCATCCCCTCGACCAGCCCTGGCAGCAGCACCGCGTCCCACTCCAGGCCCTTGGCCGCGTGCATGGTGGTGATCGTCACACCGTCGATGACCGGCGCGTGCCCGAGTTCGGCGCGCTGGGTCAGCTCGGCCGCGAAATCGGCGAGCGTCACCCGCGGCCGTTCCGCGTGCATGTCATCGGCGAGCTGCGCGATGGCTGCGAGCGACTCCCAGCGTTCCCGCGCCTCCGCGCCGCCGCCCGGCGCGAGCGCGCTGAACCCCATGCTGGTCAGGATGTGCCGGACCGCAACGGGCAGCGGGCCGCCATCTTTGTCTGCCTCCGCCGAGCGGGCGGCTCCGCGCATGAGCACCAGAGCCTGTTTCACCACGGGCCGGTCGTAGAACCGCTCCGCACCGCGGACCACATAAGGAACTTTCGCGTCGTTCAATGCGGCCTCGAACCGCTCGGTGTGCGCGTTGATTCTCACCAGGATCGCGATCTCCCTGGCCGGGACGCCGCCGGCCAGCAGCGCCCGCACCTGAACGGCCACGCCGGACGCCTCGTCCGCCTCGTCGCCGAACCGCGTGAGCAACGGCGACGGCCCCGGCTTGCGCTGGGCGACCAGCGGGCTCATGGCCCTGATCAGCTGGTTCGCCACGGCGACCACCTGCGGCGTGGACCGGTAGTCGCGGACCAGCCGCACCACGGCGGCTTGCGGAAACTCCTGGCTGAAGCCGGTCAGGTACATCGAGGTCGCCCCGGCGAACGTGTAGATCGTCTGATGCGGGTCACCGACTACGCAGATGTCGTCGCGATCGCCCAGCCAGGCCTCAAGGAGGAGCTTCTGCAGCGGGCTGACGTCCTGGAACTCGTCGACCACGAAATACCTGAACGTGTCCCGCACCTGGTCGGCGGCGATGCGGTTCTCGAAGTAGATCGCGGCGGTCAGCTCAAGCACCGACTCGAAGTCGATCAGGTGCCGCTCCCTGCGTAGTTGTTCGTAGTGCTGGTAGACGGCCGCTAGGTCGGCCCGGCTTATATCCGCTAGCTGGCGCCCCGCCCCCGGATACTCACCCGGCCGGATCTGCAGGGTCTTGGCCCACTCGATCTCGGCCGCCACGTCGGCGGCGGCGGGCAGCCGGACCTTAGCCGCCCTGGCCGCCTCGCGGACCAAGCTGATCTTAGAGTCGATCAGCTGCGGCGGCCGCCCGCCGACGATGCGCGGCCAGAAGTAGTTGAGCTGCCGCAGCGCGGCCGCGTGGAAGGTGGACGCCCGGACCCTCCCCGCACCCAGCTGGCGCAGTCGTCCGCGCAGTTCGCCCGCCGCTCGCACGGTGAAGGTGAGCGCGAGCACGTGTGCTGGATCCATCACGCCGGTCGTCACGGCGTAGGCGATGCGATGCGCGACCGCCCGGGTCTTCCCGGTACCGGCTCCGGCCAGGACGCAAACGGCGCCCCGGGTCGCGAGTGCCACCTCCCGCTGTTCGGGATCCAAGGCGTCGAGAAGTTCCACCCGGCTCATCCTGCCGCAGCGGGAACGCTTAGGGCCTCGCCAGTGTTATATGTCCCGGTAATTCTCACCCGAGGAGGCGGCGCGTGCCGGCACAGCTCACGATGTACACCACGACTTGGTGCGGTTTCTGCCGGAACCTCAAGCGCCAGCTGGGCCAAGAGGGAATCGAGGTCCAGGAGGTCGACATCGAGCGCGACCCGGCAGCGGCCGAGTACGTCATGTCTGTCAACGGCGGTAACCAGACCGTACCCACGCTCTTGTTCCCGGACGGCAGCGCCATGGTCAACCCCTCCGCCGCACAGGTGCGCCAGCGCCTTGCCGCGCTGGTATACCCTCACGGACAGTAGTCGGCACGGGCGGGACCGCCGCACGGGCGGGATCCGCACGCGGCCGGGACCGGCCCGGCACGCGGGCCGTGACCCCGCGTTGGGCTGTGACCCAACGCGGGCCGTGACCCAACGCGGGCCGTGACCCAACGTGAGCGGGAGCCCGGATAGCGTGCGGGATTTACCCTTTGTGCAGTGCTGACCCATATTTTCGAGGGTCAGCTCTTCACTATGGGGGAACTCTTCACGTTATCCGAGCAAAACAGCACTGTTGGAGTGCGCCCGGCGGCTTATGTCCCGTTATGTTTGGCAGGCCGCTCGCAGGCCGGGGGTGAGGTATAACCGCAGGTGCCCGGGAGTGACCTGGCGCTAAGCCCAGGGTGAAATAGCGTAGCTTGGAAGTGTGTCCACGTTTGGTTCTGGATAGATATGTCAGAACGAACTGTGGTGCGAGTCACAGAACAGGTGAATGATGAGCGGGGAAACGACTACCGGGAGTGACTTCTCCGACGAAGTAGTGGTCCGCCGGTCAGAGTCGGGCTGGCAGGTTTCCGGCGAGGAGACCGCGGACCTGACCAGCGCGATGGTGCTTGCCGACCTGCTGGCTGCCGATCTGGGCACAACGCCACCTCAGCCGCCGAAGGCCGCCAGCGAGGAAGACGAGGCCGCCCGGCTCGCGGTGACTGTCGCACAGCTTGAGCATGCGCTCACCGCGAGAGTCCGGGTCGAGCAGGCCATCGGCGTGCTCGCCGAGCGGCACCGACTACGGCCACGGCAGGCGTTTGACCTGCTCAGGAAGGTGGCACGATCCGGCGGACGGAGGGTCATCGAGGTGTCGGAGGCCGTCGTGGACAGCGCCTCGAACCCGCTGCTCGTCCTGCCGGAGGGGCTCGCCCGCACCGCGGCCCCGGTCAAGCAGCGCGGACGCTCACCGCGGCACGCCCGCCGGACCGCATAGCCCAGCGGCAGCCGCCGGCTAGCCGAGCGTCAGCGCAGCAACCGGTTGGGCCTAGCAGCAACGCAGCGCAGCCGGTCGGCCTAGCAGCAACGCAGCAACAGGCCGTGCTACGGACCTGTGGCCGCGTGGGCGGCCGCGTGCGTATGGGCACCGATGGCGTGAGTATTGCCCGCTACCGCGGAGGCCGGTGCCAGGACCGCGAGAACCAGGCCCGCGCCGGCGGCGATGGCCGCCTTGAACGCGACCTTCCCCGTGGCTGCGCGCGGCGCGGCTTCGGCACGCACCGTCGTCCGCGGGTGGCTCGCGGGCAAGGTAGCGGCGGACGTGGCTGACGGCAAAAGCACTGGATCTGGGGCCGCGGATGCGACCGCCGGCCAGTTACCCCTCATGAAGTCTTCCCACATCTGAAGACCCCTTCCGGCGGTCACTTTATGTGACTCAGTACCTACAATCAGACAGGTAATAAGTACCATACGGGCTAGTCCGCAGGGAAGGCCCAAATAGCAAATTTGGGCTATAACGCTCACGGCGGCGTGCCATGTCCGGGCCGAGCTCCCCCCTCAGCGGAACGATCCGGACATAAGCGGCGTATCCCTTACCACGCCGCCGACTCCGCGTGAAATAACGTGGAACTCTGCCGCAACGTGGAAGTCTGCCCGTCGTATACGTATGACAGACGGGCACGAAGCGGTAAACCTCCACGTTATTTTTTTCACGCCGCGTCACCTGAGCCAGCACGAGCGGCACCGGGTCGCGCCACCCGAACGCAAACCGTCCCATAAAGTGCATCGGAGCCGTCAATTGGTTCTGGCACACCTCACGGGAAGACTAGTTGCCGACCCTGGCCGAAGGGTGCATCTGTGCCGTCTCGCTGGCTGGGGCGGTTAATCGAATGAGCGTGTGTAGTTGCACCCCCGATAGGGGGTGCAACTACACACGGTAGCCTGAATCGCTGACCGGGCGGGTGTTATGCCCGTTCTGGCCGCTCACCCCGGGCATGCCATCTAGTCCGGGCATGCCATCTAGTCCGGGCATGCCATCTAGTCCGGGCATGCCATCTAGTCCGGGCATGCCATCTAGTCCGGGCATGCCATCTAGCTAGGAGGAGGGGGGTGGGGAGCCGTTGAGGGCGGCGGTGCTGACAGAGGCGTTGGCCCAGGGGCGGGTGAAGCCGACCGGGTCGCGATCGGTGTAGCTGGCGATGCGGATCGGGAAGCCGGTCGCGTACGCCTCAATCATCTGGCCGTCGCCGATTACCAGGCCGACGTGGCCCGGGTCGGTCACGGTGCCGTCCGCTCCCGCGAAGAACACCAGGTCGCCGGGTTCGACCTCGGACTCGGGGACGCGCGGGCCGAATGCCCACTGCTCCTCCGAGGTACGCGGGATGTTGATGCCCGCTGCCCGGTAGGCCATCATCACCAGCCCTGAGCAGTCGAACGCGTCGGGTCCGGTGCCGCCCCATAGGTAGGGCTTGCCGATCTGCTGCTCGGCGTACTCGATCGCCGCCGCCACCGCCTGGTTCGGCGTGTCGATCGCGGGCACGCCGCCGCTGGTCTGGCAGTTGGTCGCCGGCAAGACGGCCGAAACCACCGTGTAGTCACCCCCGGCGTACTGGCCCGCGTAATACAGCACGCTCTGTACATACGACTCCAGATGGTTGTATGCGAAGATCGCGGCCGAAGGGTCGGTCTGCACACCCGCCTCGGTCAGGTACTTAGCCGCGCCGGCGATCGCGTCGGCCGGGTCGTAGACGTTAGCGTCTGGTCCGCCGTCCTCGTCGGTCGCGACGCCGTTGACCACTTCGCTCTCCGGATGGATAGGGGCGCCGCCCCAGGTGTTGCCCGCCTGCCCGCCGATACCGATCTGCATCGGGCCGGCAGCACCGAACGCGTTGGCCCCGCTGTGCACGCCGGGCAGCGTGGACTGCCCGTTGTCGCTTTCCACCGTCCCGATCCCGGCCAGCAGCGTCCACGGCACGTCGTACTGCTGGCCGACGAGTTGGTACCAATGCAAGTAATCAGCGGGGATCGAATCCTTCGCGTTCGC